>Ga0209540_10000587_pt1 | contig 33209 bp, 23 predicted proteins | sample BarGraIncu01121A_FD_184501 | JGI IMG/M metagenome (GOLD analysis project Ga0209540, IMG submission 184501) | Arctic peat soil microbial communities from Barrow, Alaska - Barrow Graham LP Incubations 011-21A (SPAdes) (version 2) | ecosystem: Environmental > Terrestrial > Soil > Wetlands > Peat... | reverse complement strand
CCCTTTGTACGGCTACGGAGACCAGAATGAACAACAACGAGTTATTACGCAGCATCCGGGACGCTCTGGAGCTTGACGATGCGACCATGATCCAGATATTCAGAGAGGCGGGACGTGAGTTCGGGCAGTCGGCTATTTCTGCCTTCCTGAAAACTGAGAATGAGGACAACTATATCCCGTGCAGCAACCCTGTCATGGGGTTTTTCCTGGATGGATTGATCATCCATAACAGGGGCAGACAGGAAGGGAGCCCGCCTCCGGCGGCAAAGCCGGTTGCCGAACTGAGCAACAATACCATCCTGAAAAAACTGCGCATCGCCCTGGACTTGAAAGAGGAGGACCTGGTCGGCATCTTGAAACTTGGGGGTGTCACCAAGACGAAACACGAGATCACGGCGTTGTTCAGAAAACAGGGGCACAAACACTACAACGAGTGCGACGATCAGTTGCTCCGCAGCTTCATGAAGGGAGTCGCTCTGCGCCACAAAGGTTGAGCGAAGGCTGCCAGCCCGCCCCCTGGAAATCTGTCCTGACCCCACACCTGTTAGCAACAGCAAAAGGCTCCCAATCGGGCGCCTTTTGCTGTTAGTGCGCCATCTTTCAAGGCTCTAGGCGTACTCTTACAGTTCTTAATTGCTTCCATCTGGTCTTCAGCAGAGGCCGTGGCTGAACCTGGCTTCATGGCTGTCTCCTGCATCTACGGCAAATCAACGCTCCGGATAATCCTGGCCAGCCATGACTGAGTTGATCTTATCAGCCAGGCTGTTCATGTTGAACGGCTTCTGGATGAAATGCATCCCTTCATCCACCACTCCCCGCTGGGCCACCAGGTCCCTGGTATAACCGGACATGAACAGGGTCCTGATCCCCGGACGTATGACATTGATCCGCTCCATCATCTGGCGGCCGTTCATCCCGGGCATGACCACATCGGTCAGGATAATGTCTATCCGGGTCTCCGCATTTTCGCAGATTTCGATCGCTTCCCGGGGTGATCCCGCCTGGAGAACGGTATACCCGGTCAGTTCCAGGGTCTGGGTCGTCATCCAGCGCACCATGTTGTCATCCTCGACCAAGAGGACCGTGCCGGTTCCGGTCGGGACCTCCTCGCGGACTTTTGCCTCCGCCTCCGCCTCTCCGGTGATGCGCGGGAAAAAGAGCCTAAAAGATGTGCCATGCCCGGGTTCGCTGTAAACGGTGATGAACCCCTTGTTCTGGGTGACGATCCCGTAAACGGTGGATAGCCCAAGCCCAGTCCCCTTGCCGGTCTCCTTGGTGGTGAAGAACGGCTCGAAAATGCGATCCTGGGTCTTCCTGTCCATCCCCGTCCCGCTGTCGCTGACCGTCAGCTGGACAAAGTCACCCGGCGCCGCGTCGATACGGTACAGCACAGAGGTCTCCGTGATCCTCACGTTTGCCGACTCCATGCTCAGGATCCCCCCATCGGGCATGGCGTCGCGGGCATTCACCGCGAGATTGACCAGAATCTGGTCCATCTGCGAGGGGTCGATCCTGATAGTCCAGAGGTCGGCTGCCGGCGTGAACATCAGCCTGATGTCCTCGCCGATCAGCCTGAAAAGGGTCTTTTGAGCGTCCCTGGCAAGCTCGTTCAGGTTAACCGCCCGGGGAGACACGATCTCCTTGCGGGAGAAGGTGAGGAGCTGGCGGGTGATCTCACTGGAGCGCTGCGCCGCCTTGGAGATCTGGGTCAGGTACTGCCAGAGCTCTTCGCCTTCGGACACCTTGAGCATGGACAAATGCGCCAGCCCCAGGATCACGGTGAGCATATTGTTGAAGTCATGGGCCACCCCGCCAGCCAGCTGACCTATTGCCTCCATCTTCTGGGACTGGAGGATCTGCTCTTCCAGCTTCCTCTGTTCGCTGACATCCACGATTATGGAGAGCAGCCGCTTCTCCCTCAGTACGTTGATCCGTTTGCAGTAATAGACGCATTTCAGGACCCGGCCGCTCCTCTCACGCAGCATCAGCTCGACCCCCGCGACCTGGCCATCCTGAGCCAAACTGGCCATCAGCCTGCTCCGGGCGTCACCGGGCATTATGCCAAGTTCGACAGAGGTCCTGCCCAGCGCCTCCTCACGGGAATAGCCGAAGGACTGGGCAAATTTGTCGTTCAGCTCCAGGAGGGTCCCGTCTTCCAGGTTGGAGATGCTCATGATGAGAGGGGCAAGCTGGAACGCCGCTGAGAATTTCTCCTCGCTGGCACGGATCGCCTCCTCTGCCTGCATCCGTTCCGCGACTTCCTCCTCCAGCACGGCAGCCTGTTCCTCCAGTGCCTCCTGGGTCACCTGGCGCTCGGCGATCTCCAGTTCCAGGAGCAACGCCTGCTCGTGAAGCGCCTCTTCGGCCTTTTTACGGGGGGTGATGTCGCGGTTGCTGGCACGCTGCCCCGATTCTCTCCCCTGGCTGTCATAGACAGTCCTGCAGACATGGGAAACCCAGCGCTCCTCCCCGCTGCGGGTGATGATGCGAAAGTCGATCGGCTCCGGGGTTGACCCCTCAACGGTGACATGGACATGGTCGGCGAACAGCCGTCGGTCTTCAGGACGAACGACCTTCATGAGCAGTTCCGGGTCACGGTAGAATTCATCCTGGGTAAAGCTGCACACCTGTTCACAGCTCGGCGAGACATACCTGAACCGGCCATCCGGGGCAATCCAGTATTCCCAGTCTGAGGTGAAATCCGCCACAGTGCGGTAGCGCTCCTCGCTCTGGCGGATTTCCGTGGCGCTGCGGGAGAGTGCCCGCCGGCCAAGGTAGATCATGCCGATGCCGAGCAGCCAGATCAGACCATGACCGGCGGCACTCCCCGCAATCAGTCTGTTGTTGTACGCTGAGAAAGCTGACAGCGGGACGGTGACGCTGATCCCCCCCCTGATGTCGCCAAGCTTGTACCCTTGGGCCGCGTGACACTTAAGACACCCCTTCTCGGTGATAAAGGGGCGCATCAGGCGGAAATGCTGCAGCCCGTCGATGACCTGCAGCTCGCCGAGCTCCTTGGCGCCGGCGTCAAATGCCAGCAAGGCCTTCGTTTCCCAGGGATCTGCGGCGTTCTCGTGCCTGATCGGATTAAGGCTGGTGATATGCCCGCGAACCAGTTTCTTCTGCTGGGCGGCCAGTTCAAAGACCTGTCTGGTCATATAGGCAGGATTGACAAGGGTGAGCTTTTTCCCGGAAGGGGTGATGATATCGCGCTCCGGCAGGTGGGAGAGATAGGGATTGGGGGGGGTCAGGTCGCTGACCGGCACGTACACGCCGCCGTGACCGGTGACCCATTTGCGGTAAAGCGTGTCCTTTTCGAAGGCTATCCGCGCCTCGGCCTTCGCAATTTCAAGGAGATTCTCCCGCTGCAGATAGCAGAACCAGGCAAAGGAGCAGATGAGGACAAGCGTCCAGACAGCTGCCGTTATAATCGCATACCTTCGGATTCGGTGTATCTGTTTGAACATTCTGGCGACCTCTCAGAACAGCTCCAGCCTGGAGGAGTTCCCCGCAGGGCGCTCCGCGTTCCTGGTTATCCCGGACTGATGAAACGTGCGACGTCGACGCAGTGCCGCGCCATCCCGATAACAGCCATGGACCGGCGCCAACTATTGGCGCATAACCGTGATGCTGTTCTCTTGTAATATCGGTTCATTGGCTAGGAACTTGAGTAGTATAACCGGTACGCGAAGTCCTCGGCAGCCCAAGATTAACACAGTCCAACCGCAGCGGCTTTTCAGCTTACCTTTGGGACGGTCATTTTAATGGTTAAGTGCGGCGTTGCCCGGTTAGAAAAACGTGCACTAGTGCCTAAAATATCCCTCCCTAGCCTGCCGGCAGGACTTCCTGATGCCCGCAGTCGAGAATATTGACGAAGCAATCCTCGGAAAACCGGCGGCTAGCAGGGAGCCCGGGCAAGCGCCTGGTGGTCTGTGGCGGGTCGGTGCTCTGCATTACAGGGCTCAAGTGACGGCCTGCGGAGGGTGGTTCGAGGCTGTAGGCGAGAGGTGACTGTAGCCGGGACCGTGACCGGCAAGGTCCTTGGGGAAATAACGGGGTTGCCAAACGTTATCTGGTTTATTTCCCAGAAGAGAGATATGATGTTGCAAAAATGGAGCAATCCAAGAAGAACACCCCCCGAGAGGCCCTGCTCTATGGATGCAAACGACTCGCAAGAAATCCGGCAACTGCTTGACGACTACCTGCGGATGTATTCATCCCGCGATGATCAACTCACCACGCATTTCAGCGAGGACTTTTCGGGTTTTACCGGAGGCGGCGATTTTCTGGTTAAAGACCGGGAAGGATGGGTCGCCATTACCCGCCAGGACTTCGCCCAAGTCAAGGATCCGATCCGTATCGAATTGAAGGACCTGGCCATCCAGTCACTGGCTGATACGATCGCCGTCGCGACCAGCTTCTTCACCATCCACCTGCCGATCAAAGACCACGTCCTGTCACGGGAGACAGCCCGCCTGGTCCTCATTTTCCGCAAGGAATCCGCCGGCTGGAAAATCTCCCACAGCAGTATTTCCATCCCCTACCACTTGGTTCGTGACGGAGAAGTCTACCCGCTGAAGGAGTTGGTGGACCGCAACCAGCTACTGGAAGAGCTGATCGCCGAACGGACGATTCAGCTATGCGAGGCAAACGACAATCTTAAACAGGCAAATGAAGAACTGGCGAGAGAGATTGCAGAGCGCAAGCAGACGGAAGTGGCACTGCAGCAAAGCAATCAAAAGTTGGCAGCCATCATATCAGCCTCGCCTGATGGCATAGGAATGATCTCGTTAGATGGAAAGCTGCAACTTATGTCCGATAAACTGGCAGAAATGTATGGCTATCCCATCGAACAAAAAGAGGCCCTCATCGGAAAATCGGCGCTGGATTTCGTCGATCCATCGAACCACAAAATGCTGATTGACAATATTGGCAGATTGATCGCGGGTCAAAGGGATCACAAGATCACAGAATATCTGACTATAAAAGAGGACAGCAGCCGTTTTTATGCCGACGTCAATTCGACCGTCTTGCTTGATTCAGACGGCAATCCAGCAAGTATTCTGTTTGTCGAACGCGACATAACGGAGCGCAAGCAGGCCGAAGCGGACCAGGAAATTCTGGAGGCCAAGAGCCGCCAGCTCCAGAAGACTGAAAGCCTGGGCCGCATGGCCGGGGCCATCGCCCACCACTTCAACAACCAGCTCGGAGCTGTCATCGGGAATCTGGACCTGGCCCTGCTGGAGCTTTCTCAAGGGGCGAATCCTCAGGCAAAAATCATCGCAGCCATGAAAGCGTCCAACAAGGCAGCGGAGATGAGCGGCCTGATGCTGACCTACCTCGGTCAATCGTTCGACAAACATGAGCCGCTGGATCTTACCGAGACCTGCCGCAGGACGTTGCCCATGCTACAGGCCATTGTGTCGGGAGAGCTGGCACTGGAAACCGACTTGCTCCTTCCCGGGCCGGTCATCATGGCGAACCCGAACCATATGCTGCAAGTCCTTACCAACCTGATCACCAATGCCCGGGAGGCCATCGGTGAGAGCCGGGGCGCCATTCACCTGGGTGTCACGACGGTTTTCGCCGACGATATCTCCGCCGCGCACCGATTCCCTTTGGACTGGCTACCGCAGGGCAATGCTTATGCCTGCCTGGAGGTGACGGACGCCGGTTGCGGTATTGAGCTCAAGGATATCGAGAAGCTCTTCGATCCGTTTTTCTCCAGCAAGTTCACCGGCCGGGGCATGGGACTGGCCGTTGTCCTGGGGATCGTACGCGCCCACGGTGGCGCCGTTACCGTCGGGAGCGAGCCGGGCCGGGGCAGTACTTTCCGGGTCTTTTTCCCGGTGTCGGAGGAAGCGCTCCTTCGGCAACCGGGTGAGGAAGAGTGTGATGGGGGTACTTTGATTGGTGAACTCCCCCCCGCGGAGAGGGCAGGGAGCGGCACGGTGCTCCTCGTCGAAGACGATGAGATGGTACGCAAAATAGCCGCCGCCATGCTGAAGTGTCTCGGGTTTTCGGTGCTTGAAGCGCAGGACGGCTTCGAAGCGGTCGAGGTGTTTGGAAAGTCCCGCGACCAAATCATCTGCGTCCTTTGCGACCTGACCATGCCGCGTATGAACGGCTGGGAGACGCTAGCGTCCCTGCGCAGACTGGCAGCCGGCATCCCCGTTATCCTGGCCAGCGGCTACGACGAGGTCCATGCCATGGCAGGCGACCATTCCGAACTGCCCGAGGTCTTCTTAGCCAAGCCTTACAAGTTCAAGCAGCTTAGTGACGCAATCAGCCAAGCCCTTTTCAAGCCGAGACCTGATCAGTGCTGATCTGCAGCATTTACCAACAAGCTAAGGTTACGACCAAAAAAAAACCAGGGTCTTTCTTGCCACAAAAAAGCACAAAATACGCAAAAAAAATTCTTTTTAGCTTTTAACTTTTGTGCGTTTTGTGCCATTTTGTCAGCGTTGTCCGGTTTGATTCCTGCCTGCAAAACCACAAACGAAAAATTGGCCACAAAACGCACAAAACGCACAAAACATACAAAAGCCTTAAAAGCTTGAAGATGTTTTTTGCGCCTTTTGTGCCTTTTTGTGGCGAAAAGATTTTGTGTTGTTTGGTTTTGACAGACGGCGCAACCAGGCAGCCTCTTTGCTCACCTATCCCCTGCGCCTGGTTACTTCTTTTCGTTCTTTTTGATGCTTTTCTCGGCCTTCTTTTCCTTCGCGGTTTTAGCCGGTGCTGTTTTGGATGTTTTCTTACTGTCCATACCTTTGGCCATGATCTATGCTCCTTGTCATCCAGGTTAGCTGCGCGTTTGTACGACCTTCATTATAGCATGACTGGCGCCGGCGTAACATTTATTCCTGCCGGGCCAGCCTGCCCTGCCTCAGCTTATCTTGCGCACCTTGAAAAACCGCCCTTTGATCTTATTCCCGCTCAGGCAGGCGAGGGCCTGCGCCGCAGTTGACCGCATGACGGCCACATAGGCGTGGGAATCGAGGACCTCGATCTTGCCGACCTCGCTCCCCGCAATGCCCGCCTCGCCGGTCAGCGCGCCGAGGATGTCGCCGGGGCGCATCTTGTTTTTGCGCCCGCCGTCGATGCACAGTGTCACCATGGGGGGCACCAGGGGTTCCCCGGCAGCAACGACCAGCGACTCCAGCGCTCCCCGGGTAATGGTGGTGCCCAGCGCAGCTTCGACCGCCTGCACCCGACGGCTTTCACGCGCCGTCACCAGGCTGAGCGCCAGCCCCTGCTCGCCGGCTCGTCCGGTGCGGCCGATGCGGTGGGTATGGATTTCCGGGTCGGGGGACAGTTCGTAGTTGATGACCGCCGAGAGTTCCTTGATATCCAGTCCGCGGGCTGCCACATCGGTGGCGACCAGCACCGAAATGCTCTTGTTGGCGAAACGCGCCAGCACCAGGTCGCGCTCACGCTGCTCCAGGTCGCCGTGGATGGCCAGCGCCGACAAGCCGCGCTTGACGAGGGCCTCGGCCACCTCCTGGCACTCCTTTCTGGTGTTGCAAAAGACCAGGGTCGATTCCGGGCGATAGTGCCCGAGGATCCGGGCCAGCGCAGGGATCCGCCCGTCCTCGTCTACCTCGTAGAGAACCTGCTCGATAGCACCCTCGTCGTGCGCCTCATCGACCGTGACCTCGACCGGTTCGTGCTGGACCGCCGCGCTCAGGGCGGCGATCGCCTCCGGGTACGTGGCGGAGAAGAGCAGGGTCTGCCTCTTTTCCGGGGCGGCGGCAAGGACCGCGCTGATCTCTTCCTGAAATCCCATGTCGAGCATGCGGTCGGCTTCGTCGAGGACCAGCGTCTGCAGGGAGGCCAGGTCGAGACTCCCGCGACGCAGATGATCGAGGAGCCGGCCCGGCGTACCGACCACGACATGGGCGCCGTGTTGCAGCGAGCCGAGTTGCGGGCCGAAAGGAACACCGCCGCACAGGGTCAAGACCCTCATGTTGTCGGTGAAACGGGCGAGGCGCCGCAGCTCCTTGCCAACCTGATCCGCCAGCTCGCGGGTGGGACAAAGGACCAGCGCCTGCACGCGCGAGGAGCTCACGACTATGCGGGACAGCAGGCCGATACCGAAGGCGGCGGTCTTGCCGCTGCCGGTCTTCGCCTTGGCGATCACATCCTTGCCGGCAAGGATGGGCGGCAGGCTGTGGGCCTGAATCGGCGTCATCTTGGCGTAACCGAGGGAAGCCAGGTTCTTGAGGAGGGGTGCTGCCAGGTGGAGTGCTGAAAATGCCGTAGCGGTCATAGGTACTCTTCTTTTTTTAGGTTACACCCTACCCCAGGCCGGCCTATCCGTCCAGCTTTCTATGCCCTGCCAACTACACGCCTCTGAACACCGGCAGTTCCGGGTTCCTTGACATGTCAATAATGAGGGGGCATTCTTGAGCGGAAGCGGTAGGGCGGGAAACGATCTCCCCATGAGCGCGAGGTCTGTAGGAGTAAATGGTCGCCAACGGAGGCCGGGAAAAATCCTTTACGGGTAAATTCCCCTCAAGCAGGCCGAAGGAGACCCGAAGAGAGGATGGTAGCTTTCGCTCGCCGCCGGAGCGCCGGCCAACAAATTCCCATAGGAGTCAAGAAATGGCAATTGTAGAATGGAGCAGCGATTTGAGCGTCGGCATCAGCAAGATCGATGGACAGCACCTTAAATTAATAGAGATGATGCAGCAACTTCATGAAGCGATACGGGAAGACCAGGCGGCCGACTTGATCGAAGACACCATAGTGAACCTGTTCAATTACGCCCAGATTCATTTTGCCACGGAAGAGAAGCTGTTCAGGCAGCACCAGTACCCGGAAGAAAAGCTGCACGAACTGGAGCACGCCAAGTTCATCACCAAGGCGTTCGAGTTCAGGGAAAAGTTCGATGCCAAACGGCCGGGCCTGAACCTGGAACTGCTGAACTTCCTGTCAAGCTGGATCCTGAACCACATCGAGATTACGGACAAGAGGTACACGAAGCACTTGAATAGATGCGGGGTTATTTAGCTCATCTCCTTGCTTTAGTCGCGCCAAAGCCAAACTCCCCCCGTCCCCAGGTTTCCCCCCTCCCCTTCTCCACGACCAAGCGCCGCCGAGGCGGCGCGGTTGCTCATCAGGTTCTCAAGGTCCGGGCTGGTTGGTTATCAGCGCCCGGCGCCCCGCCTTGCCCAACAGGGTCGGCGGCGGCTGGCTGGTTTTCTGGAACGACTCCAGATCGCTCAGGCTCATGAGCGCGAAGACCGGTGCCGGCCCCGCCCAGAGCTGGTCGAACTGCGGGCGTTCGATGAACCAGCCGGACTGGTCTCCCTGGCGGCTGCCGAATTCCAGCTCGTTGCGATCGCCCACGAGAATCACCCGCCGCTGGGCGTAAAACGGCAGCCCCTGCGCGTAGCCGAAAGTGGCGACCACCGCGTCCCTGCCCGCCTTTTCCTTCACCAGCAATCCCAGTTCCCGGACCGTTTTATACTGCGCGATCCTGGCATAAATAACCGGCGGGACGAAGACGCCGACCAGCAGCGCCGTGATTGCCAACCCGGCAAAAAGCGGTGCTGTTTTGCTCCTGATCGTGTTTATCAGGGCAACCAGGCCCAGCAGGCACAGGAGCCCTCCCATGATCATTCCGCCTGTCGCGCTTATTTTCGGATCCCTGGACAGGTGCGGATAGGCCATGCTCCCGATGCCGAGCACGATGTGCACAGCCGAAAGAACCAGGGCCGGCTTTTTCAGGGAGGCGAAGCCGCAGTCCAGGGCGGCGACAAGGGTGCTCCCCAGCAGAAGGGCCAGGGCCGGGTAGACCGGGAGGATGTAGGGCACCAGCTTGGAGTCGGACTTGGAAAAAAAGGCGAAGATGACGGCGGCCCACAACAGCAGGAACAAACGGGTGTCGGCGCCGGTCTCTTTGCGCTGCTGCCAGACCCGGGTTATTGCGGACGGAATGAAGAAGGACCAGGGAAGCATGACGCCGAAGAGGACCGGGATGAAAAACCAGGGGGGCTGGTAGCGGCCATGCACCTTGGTGAGAAACCGTTCGAAATGCTCGTGGATGAAGAAAAACCGGGCGAATTCCGGGTTCCTCAGGCAAACCAGGATAAACCAGGGGGCGCAGATCAGGAGAAAGAGCAGGATGCCGGTGACCAGACGCATTTCCCGAAGCATGCGCCAGCGCCTGGTAATCAGCAGGAAGCAGAAGATGATCGCCCCGGGCAGCACGAATCCGATCAGCCCCTTGGCCAGGACGGCGAGCGCGGAAAAAACGTAGAACAGGTAGTAGTTGAGCCCTTTTCGCGGCTCGTTTTCCTGGATCGCCAGCAGAAAAAAGCCGAGGCAGGCGGTCATGCAGATGGTCAGGGTCGTGTCGGTAATGTTGATCCTTGCCTGGATGATGATACCGACCGAGGTGCCGAGGACCAGTGCCGAGAGTATCGCCTCGCGGCGGCCGAAGAGCTTGCGCCCGAGGTAATAGACGAGCAGTATCCCCAGCACCCCCCAGAAGGCTCCGAAGAAACGGGCGGCGAATTCCGTCTCCCCGAACATCTTTATGGAAAGGGCGTTGACCCAATAGTGCAGGGGCGGCTTTTCAAAATATTTGACGTAGTTGAGGGTCGGGGTGATGAAGTCGCCCCGCTCGATCATCTCCCGGGGGATTTCCATATAGCGGGCTTCGTCGGTCTCAATGAGCGGCATACGCCCGAGGAACTGGAAGAAGGCGATGCCGAAGATGAGGGAGAGGATGCCGAGGTCCCTGGCGGGACTTCCTTCTTTTCCGGTGAGGAAATCTGTTATGAATTTCATATGTCGAGAGAATCCTTTCGCTGACTGAGGCAGGTTTCACAGGACGGATCGGGTGGAGCCGATGCGGCGCGCTCCCCAGTCCGCCCTTTGGCTTTGAAAAATACCATGGCTTTTGGTTCAGATCACTACTTTTCTTGTTGCAGACCAAAAAAGGGTGCCGGCCCTGGCAAGCTTATCCACATTTTGCCAAGCAATGCGTCTCTACCAGTCTGCCTGTCATCAAGTTGCAAATAGGCGGAGCACTGGACAAAAGGTAAGGTAGAGACGCATGGCATGCGTCTCTGTTGCCTTTCGCAGCAGCCGAAAAGACTGGCAATAATCGAAGTATCGGGTAACATATAGTCGGCAGAGACAGATACCTGGCTGCGCAAATTCGAACTTTCGATCTCTATGCCTGTGGAGGCAACCATGATGATCCGACTCTCTCTGCTCTGCTCCCTGCTGATCCTCTCCCCTTCAGTGACAGTCCTGGCCCAAACACACACGATTTCAGCCGTTTCACGCATCAGCTCCGTCACGGTCTACCCGGACCGGGCGCAGGTCACGCGCAGCGGCACGCTCTCCCTGAAGGCCGGGACCAACCTGGTGACCTTCGACGCTCTGCCGCAGCTCATGGCGGAGGATTCGCTGCGGGCGGAAGGAGCGGGCACCGGACGGGCGCGCATCGCCGGGATCACGGTGAAGACGGTCTTTCTTGAGCGGCTCCAGGAGAAACGCATTCACGAACTGGAGGAGGAGATCCTGGCGCTGAACCGCAAGGTGGAAAGCCTCGAGGCGCGGCGCAAGGCCCTCGCCGCCCAAAGGGCCTTCATCGACTCCATCCGCGTCGGCTGGGGGGAGCGCATCTCCAGGGAGCTCACGCTCGGCAAGCCGAGCACCGCCGAGCTGGGCGAGGCCGCGAAATTCGTGGGCGACGGGATCGGAAAGGTCGAGGAGCAGCTCTATGACGCCGAGGCCGCCAAGAAGCCGCTCCTCGACCGGATCGCGGCACTGAAAAATGAGCTGGAACAGCGCAGGGGAGACCGGAACAAGGAGGTGCGCTCGGTCGAGGTTGCGATCGAGGCTGAACGGGCGATGGACTTCACCCTCACCCTCTCCTATCTGGTCGGACAGGCCCGCTGGGAACCGAGCTACGATGTGCGGCTTGCGGCCGACGGCAAGAGCGCCGAGCTTACCTACCGGGCCCAGGTCTGGCAAAAGAGCGGCGAGGAGTGGCCGGGTGTGAAGCTCTCCCTTTCCACCGCCAGTCCGGGAGCGGGCGGTGCCCCGCCGGAGCTCGCCCCGTGGCAGGTCGCCCTCTACGAGCCCCCCCGCCCCCTTACCTACGGCGAGCGTCCCAAGAGCGCCCTGTCGCTGCGCCGGACCCAGGAGTTGACCATGGCGGCGCCGGCCCCGGCGGAGGTCACCGCTGACCAGATGGAAAATGCGCTCCCCCTGTCGGCGCAGGTTGCGCAGGGACAGACTTCGGTGCTCTTCAACGTCGCCCAGCCGGTGGACGTCCCCGCAGACGGCACGCGGGCCACAAGCGTCATCGCCATGGAAAAGGTGCCGGTCGCGGCGGAGTTCGTGACCGTGCCGAAGCTCTCCGCGCGGGTCTACCTCAAGTCGGAGGTGACCAACAAGACTGCCTATCCCCTGCTCGCGGGTGGGGTGAACGTCTTCAACGACACCGTCTTCACCGGCAAGAGCTCCCTTAAGACGGTTGCCGCCGGTGAGAAGTTCGACCTCTACTTCGGGGCCGACGACCAGGTGAAGGTAAAGCGGGAATCAGCCAAGGTACGCAAGAAAGCCGGGCTGCTCGGCAGCAACCGGCTGAGCTACCATTGCACGGTCGAGTTGGATAATTTCAAGAAGCACGCTGTCACCGTATCCCTGCTGGACCAGCTCCCCCTGGCGGGGAATGCCGAGATCAGGGTGAGCCTCGACGAGGCGGCGCCCAAGCCTGACGAGACCCGGCAGGACGGAACGGTGCTCTGGAAATTGAACCTCGCGCCGGGTGAAAAGAGGAAGGTCTCCTATGACATCGTCATTGAATATCCGAAAGGGCGCGAGCTGGCGGGCGCCGAGTGAGATGGACCGAATCACACCTGGCAGGTATCTATGACAGTTTTTCCAGCCTTGCACGAAGGGAGCACATGAAATCGACCTTATTTGCCGTTATCCTGACGCTTTGCCTGTCTTCGGTATCCCACGCGGCACGTCTTGACACCTCGTTTGTCTTTTCCACCATCGAGACCCCCAACTTCTCCATCCATTTCCACCAGGGGCTGGAGGCGGTCGCCCGGAAGGCCGCGGTCATCGCCGAGGAGGTGCACGGCAAGCTGACGGGGGAATTCGACTGGCAGCCGGGCGAAAAGACCCAGCTGGTGCTGATCGACGACACGGACTTCACCAACGGGTTCGCCACGGCGCTCCCGTATAACACCATCTACATCCAGGTGGTCCCGCCCTCCCTCCCGTCGACTCTCGGTGAGTACGAGGACTGGCTCAAGGTCATCATCACGCACGAGTACGCCCACATAGTCACCCTGGACCCCTCGCGGGGTTACTGGAAGGTGATGCGGTCGATCTTCGGCAAACCGATCCCCGGCATGGACCCGCTCTCGGCGCTGCTCTTCATGGTTACCGCCCCGCCGAACTCCTTCATGCCGCGCTGGTGGCACGAAGGGATAGCTAACTGGGCGGAAACGGAGTTCACCGGGCAGGGCCGCGGCAGGAGCAGCTTCTACGACATGGTGTTCCGCATGGCGGTCGCCCAGGACAATCTCCCCCGCGTCGACCAGGCAAACGGCGACGTCCCGTACTGGCCCGGCGGCAGCCTACCCTACCTGTACGGCTACCGGCTGCAAAGGCACATCACCGACAGCTACGGAAAGGACGCCCTCGGCAAGCTGAACCTCGCCCACGCAGGGCGCTTCCCCTATTTCATCAGCGCCCCGCCACAAGAGCTGTTCGGCGGGAAGAGCTACCGCGACCTCTATGACGACATGATCGCCGCACTGAAACGTGAGGAGTCGCAACGCATCGCGGTCCTTGCCAAGGCTCCCTTCACCCCGCTCACCACCATCTCGAACCAGGGGGAAATGCTGGGCAACCCGAGGTTCTCCCCCGACGGCAGCCGCATCGCCTTCACGAGCCGCGATCCCCACGACCACACCTCGACGGTCGTCACCGACCCGACCGGGATCAAGACGCTGGCCAAATTCCGGCGCAACTACTCGGACGGGAGCATCTGCTGGTCCCCCGACGGGGGGAGCCTCTACTTCACCCAGGCCGAGGTCAACAGAGGCTTCGACATCTACCAGGACCTCTACTCCTATGACATCGCGCGCGACTCGATCACCCGCCTGACCCACGGACAGCGCCTGGGGGATGTGGACCTCTCCCCCGACGGCAAGCTGTTCGCCGCCGTCGTCAGCAATCGGGGCAGCCAGAATCTGGCGCTCCTGGAACGGCGCGGTTCCGGGCAGGAGGCGGCCCCCCGGGTCGTTACCGACTATCCCCTGCAGCGGGTCTCCTCGCCGCGCTGGTCGCCGGACGGGAGCACGATCTGCTACGCGCTCACCGACAATGCCGGCCAGACCGCGATGCACCTCTACGACGTCGCACTCGGCAGGGACCGCACGCTGTTCAGCGCGAATCACACCGCGGCCTACCCGGTCTGGTCCAGGGACGGCTCCTTTCTGATCTACGTCTCCGACGAGACCGGGGTCTTCAACCTCTTTGCCTACGACCTGAAAGACGGGAAAAGTTACCAGGTGAGCCACCTGCTCGGGGGCGCCCTGCAACCCGACCTCTCGCCCGACGGCAGGTCGATCCTGCTCTCCAGCTACGACTCGCACGGCTTCAGCATCGCGCAGATGACGCTGGACCGGAAAATGTGGCCGGCAACCCGAGGCCCCTCGCTGCCGCTTACCCGCGAGATGCCGGTCCCGGCCGGCACAGGCACAGGCACAGGCACAGGCACAGGCACAGGCACAGGCACAGGCACAGGCACAGGCACAGGCACAGGCACAGGCACAGGCACAGGCACAGGCGACAAGCCGGGAGCAGGCCTGAGTGCGGCGCCGGCGACGGCCTCCCCTTACCGTCCCCTGAGCACCCTCTACCCGCACTTCTGGCTCCCGAGAATAACCGACGACGGCTCGGACGAAGCGGTTCTAGGGGCGTTCACCGCGGGCACGGACGTGCTCGGCTACCAAAGCTACTGGCTCAGCGCCGATTACAGCCAAGGAAGGAACCGCAGCTACTTTCAACTGCTCTACCAAAACGATTACCTCTACCCTACCCTTTCCCTGGAGGCCCACGCGGAGCCGTTTCTTTACGCGGACCTGCAGCGAAGGGGCGACTACTACGAATTGAACCAGGCGCTCACCCTGCAAGCTTCAGTGCCGATCAACTTCCTGGAATCGCGCTACCTTATCGAAGCGGGATATCAGCTGCTGGATCAGAAAGCGCTCAGCACCCTGGACAGCGGCGGCAGGTTCAACGGAGTTTCCGTCTTCCAAGGGAGACGCGACAACCTGTTCGCCGGCATAACCTTCGACAACGCGCTCAGATACCCCTATTCCATCAGTTCCGAGGAGGGGCGCAGGATCTCCCTTTTGTACCGGCGCTTTGACCGGAGCCTCGGCAGCGACCAGGACCTCTCGGAATACAGCGCCCGGTATCAGGAATTCCTCCGCCTGCCGACCGCTGCGCTGGAGCATCAGATCCTCTACCTTCGGCTCTCCGGCGCCCTGGCCGACGGCGACCTGCAGTTCGGCCAGCAGGCCTTCCAGATCGGAGGGGTCCCCTCGGACCTGAACCCGTACCCGCTGCGCGGCTATCCGGAGCGCTCGGTGACCGGCAAGTACGTCGCCACGGGAACTCTCGAGTACCGGGTGCCGTTTTCCTACCCGCTGCGCGGCTTCGGCACCTTCCCCGCCTTCGCGGAAAAGGTGCACGGCGCGCTCTTCATCGACGCGGGAGAGGTCTGGGACGACCGCAACGCCTTCACCGGCAGCAACGTGAAGGTCGGCGCGGGATTGGAGGCACGCATGGACGTGACGCTCGGCTACTGGCTGAAGGTGACCCCAGCCCTCGGTTTTGCCCACGGCTTCAGCTCGGGAGGACAGAACCAGGTATACTTGACCGTGTACGTCAATCTCTGACCCAAGCGCGCATCCCTCTCGGGATGATCATCGGATAGAGGAGGAAAAAGCTTATGAGGATCATCGTCATCGGAGCAACCGGCACCATCGGGAAATCGGTCGCCAAACATCTGGCATCTGAACATGACGTCGTCAAAGTGGCCTCCAAGAGCGGCGATTACCGGGCCGACATCACACGGAAGGAATCCATAGAGAGTGTCTTCAAGGAGATCGGCCGCTTCGATGCCCTGGTGTGCGCGGCCGGCGTCGCCAGGTTCGCGCCGCTTGCGCAGCTGAGCGACGAGGATTTTCAGCTCGGGATGGTAAGCAAGCTGATGGGGCAGGTCAACCTGGTCCGCGTCGGGCTCGACTACATAAGCGACAACGGCTCGTTCACCCTGACAAGCGGCGTATTGAGCCAGCAGCCGATGCCGGGAAGCGCGTCGATCAGCATGATCAACGCCGGGATCGAGGGTTTTGTGCGCGCGGCGGCGCTGGAGATGCCCCGCGGCATCCGCATCAATGCGGTGAGCCCCCCGTGGGTCAAGGAAACCCTGGAGGCGCTCGGGATGGACAGCTCGAACGGCATGCCGGCGGAGCGGGTCGCGCGGGCGTACCGGGCGAGCGTCGCCGGCGCACGCAGCGGCATCATCATCAATGCCAGGGATTTCGCCTGATGGTCAAAAGGCGCCCCGCCGGGAAAACCCGGTTAATTGCCAGTAGCGATTTCCAATCGAGGGAGAGCCGATGACGATCTACGACTTTGACGTGACGACCATCGACGGGGTGCAGCAGACGCTCGGAAGCTACCGCGGCAAGGTGCTGCTGATCGTGAACGTCGCCAGCAAGTGCGGCTTCACCCCCCAGTACGCGGGGCTCGAAGAACTGTACCGGCGTCACAAGACTGAGGGTTTTGCAGTTCTCGGTTTCCCCTGCGACCAGTTCGGCCATCAGGAACCCGGCGACGAGACCGAAATCCGGACCTTCTGCTCGCTCACCTACCAGGTCAGCTTCCCGATGTTCGCCAAGGTCCAGGTGAATGGCGAGCAGGCGCATCCGCTCTATAAGTTCCTGAAGTCCGCTCAGAAGGGATTCCTCGGCAGCGAGGCCATCAAATGGAACTTCACCAAGTTCCTGGTGGACCGGGAGGGGACCGCGGTGCGGCGCTATGCGCCGACGGATACCCCGGAGAGCATCGAGAAGGACCTGGCGGTTCTTCTCGGCTAATGCGACAGGAGGGGCACCTTCAGCTGCCCGCGAACAGGCGAAGCTTAGGGAGGTATGAAGGCTGGAAAGCCCGGCGAGGGGGAGCGTTTTTCTAGATGACATAAAAGGCGGCGTAACCGATTCGGTTGCGCCGCCTTTTTTCTTCAAATAACCTGTTCCTTCGCCTGCCGCCGATCCGGACCTTGAGCCTAGGCGCCCCGGGTGATCTCCTCCAGGTTGCCGGCGATAATGGTGGCGGTCGCTGCCTGCTCCTCGGACGCGGTCGCGATCTGGGCGATGACGCTCTCGATATTCTCGATGGAGCGCACGATGTTGCAGAGAGATTCTTCCGCCTGGTGCGAGAGAGTCTCGCTCACCTCGGCCTCGGTCTTCCCCTTCTCGATCGATTCCACCGCCAGCGCCGTCTCCTTCTGGATCTCGTTCACCATCAGGCGGATTTCCTTGGTGGAGGCGACGGTCCGGTCCGCAAGCCGGCGCACCTCGTCGGCCACAACTGCAAAGCCCCTCCCCTGCTCGCCGGCGCGGGCCGCCTCGATGGCGGCGTTCAAGGCAAGGAGGTTCGTCTGGTCGGCTATGTCGTTGATGACGTTGACGAATTCTCCGATCTTCTCCGACTTGGCCCCGAGATTCCTGACGATGACCGCGGAACTGCGTACGATCTCTGCCACCTTCTGCATCTCGAGGACCGCCTGGTTCACCACCTGCTGCCCGTCCCGTGCGGACCCGGCAACCTCGCTCGCCGAATCGGAGGCATTCGACGTGTTGCGGGCCACCTCGTTCACCGTCATGCTCATCTCTTCCATGGCGGTTGCGATCTGGTTCACGCGGTCCTCCAGGTAATCCTTGCGCTGTGCCTGCTCCAGGCGCAGAGACTCCACCGCCTTCTCGGAGGTGATGTCGCTCCAGCAGGCCATGTAGCAGATCACCTTGTCCGGATCGAGATGGTCCCAGATCGGGTAGGCGATGGTACGCAGCGTAATGCCTCCGATCGGTATCTCTGCCGAGTGCGGCATGTCGGAGCCGGGACTGCTGAAGATGCGCTTTATCCTGGCCGGGTCCTTGTGGTACTGGTGGATGGAGTTTCCCTCGGCGTTAGCCACGTCGGCTCCCGGCAGCCCCGAGTTGAGCTCCGAACGGTGCAGGTTCATCAGCTCCTTGGCGCGGCTGTTCATGTAGAAGATCTTGTTGTCCGGCGTGGTATCGCACAGCATGACGATGTTTTCCACGTTCTCGAACATCTGCATCAGCTTGGCGATCTCCGCCTTTTTCTCTTCCAGTTCATGCTTATTGGACGCTCCGAAAAGTCCCATTACTATCGCTCCTTGGATTTGGGGGGTAACAATGCCGGTACCGCAGTAAAATTGCGCATCTGCCCGCGAAAGGCCCTAACTTCTCCGGCCGGTACTCTCGGGGAAAGCAGCCCTGCGCTGTCCCCAGGTACGCCGGACCACTTCCGGCAGCAAGCCGCTAGTTTCCTCTTCGGGTTGTTAGTCGCGAACTGTAGCTTTAATTAGCGAGAGTACTGCCATAAAGCGGAACTGTCGTCGTTTGCCCCCATTCGCCCTGACCGCAAAAGCCATGCAGCGCTCAAAAGCACCATAGGTGAAGTCAGCACGTGCAATGTTCCGCCACCCGGCCCGGAGTTTCCCGAGCAACCTAAGCAATCAGCAATACTGTCTTTTCTCTTCAAGAGAAGTAACTATTCAGCTGCCGTTGGCTCCTGCAGCCGTAGGGTGGGCCGTGCCCACCGGAAGTCGAAGGCCTGGGCACCCGCAAGGGATGCCCCTACAGAATCGGTGTTGTTGCGGTTATCCAGCCCGACGCTGATCGGTGGGCACGGCCCACCCTACGCTATCTGATTGTTGACCTGAATACTAACGCGATTTTGTAATGCGCTGAATAGTTACCAAGAGAATCTGGTCCTGTGCTAAGCTGACCGGAAAATCGTGAAGCTTGCGCGCCGCTGCGGCCGCGGCACAGTTAAAGCGGCATCGACGGCGGGAGAAAGGGACTTCGACTGCCGGGCTCGTGGCAACCGGCAGTCGAGGCTTCAGAGGAGTTACAGTGCGAACCACGTGGTGGCGGGGCAAACGCGGCGAGTGGTATGTCGCCTTCCAAGCGGTGCTTTTTGTGCTGGTCGTTTTCGGACCGCAGACGCTGAAGGGCATTCCCGCCTGGCCGCATGCCGCGAGGCTGCCCGCTTTCCTATTGGGGGGTGTGCTCCTGCTGGCAGGGTTCCTGCTCGCCTGCGCGGGGGCAGCCTGCCTGGGGCGCAACCTGACGCCGCTGCCGCATCCCAAGGACGACGCGCTGCTCGTCGAGACCGGCGCCTATCGTCTGGTGCGCCACCCGATCTATGGTGGCATCATCCTGATGGCCTACGGCTGGAGCCTGCTCGCCCAGAGCTGGCTCACTCTTGCCTACGCAACGGTGGTCCTCGCCTTCCTGGATATCAAATCCCGCCGCGAGGAACGCTGGCTCAAAGAGAAATTTCCCGGCTATGACGCATACCGGAAACGGGTGCGCAAGCTGATCCCTTTTTTGTACTGATCCGTACCGATTTACTGACGCCGAAGGAGCTTTGGCGGCAGAAATCAACGGCAACTTCCCGGTAAAGGGGGCGCGCCGACAGCTGCACCGGAAAAGGAGACCGACATCATGACCAAAGACAAGTTGTTCCTGTTGAGACCCGATTTCATGGACGCAGAGGAAGGCCCCTTCTACTGCCCGGAATCAGCGCCCATTGAAGGGATTCTGAGTTATTATCCGCAGCTTCGCGAGCAGTTGGAGGTGAGCTACCTCGATTTTCCGCGTCCGCGCCAGGCGATCATTGACGAAATCGGCCCGGATAACCAGGGGATGCCGGTCATCGTGGTGGCAGAGGGGAGCAGGATCCCCGCCGGCGACTTCGCACCCCGCGAGGCGAACGGCAAGCACTTCATCACGGGCGACCAGGAGATCTGCAGTTATCTGAGCATGGCGTACAGTATCGGTATCGCCCACCCGTAGGGCGCGCTCGAGCTGGGCGAGCCGCGGCCCCCTCCCAACCCTCGCATCGTAGAGACGCATTGCATGCGTCTCAACCGGCAACTGCAGACTTATCCCAGACTTGGACCATGTTTAGCGGCTGCGCCGAGACGCATGCAATGCGTCTCTACCCCGGATTGCCAGGTTTTTTTACCCGATTTGTGATTGGATATTCGGAACGTGCGGACAAGGTAGTGCGGAAAAGTATGGCACGAAGCTTGGCAGGAAAGTCTGTTGGCCTCTGCATTGTTTGATGCTAAACGGCAAAAACCTGAAAATATCAGTCAGATAAAACCCCGCACAGGACCGGTCACGGCAAAGGGTCCTGCCCGTCGGCCCTGCCGGCCTGGCGGCCGAAATACTGGAAGTTTCTGCCGCCTGCCTCCTTTGCCCGATACATGGCGCTGTCAGCCTTACTGAGCAGGGCATCGACATCATCGGCATCGGCGGGGTACAGACTGATCCCGACGCTTCCCCCTATGAAGCAGCGCTCCCCGTCCAGGTCAAACGCCGCACTCAGGGCGGTGACCACCTTGCCGGCGACCACAGCGGCATCCTCCGGGGCGCTGATCCGCGACATGATGATGACGAATTCGTCCCCTCCCATCCGGGAGACCGTGTCGGAACTGCGCAGGCAGCGCTCGAGCCGGCCCGCCACCTGCAGGAGCAGGCTATCTCCCATGTCATGACCGAGGCTGTCGTTCACCTGTTTGAATCCGTCCAGATCCAGGTAAAGAATCGCGAAGACAAAGCCGTATCTTTTCGCCTGTGCCAGATTGATACTGAGACGGTCGAAAAAGAGGGCCCGGTTGGGCAGGTGGGTCAGCTGATCGTAATACGCCATCCGCTCCAGTAGCTGCTTCGCCTCTACTCGCGCCGTGATGTCCCGAAAGATTATCTGCACGGCCGATCTGCCCCGGAAAGTGAAGGGGACGCCGGAAACCTCCACATCGAATTCGGCGTAGTCGAGCCTGACAAACCTCTCCTCCAGCCAGGGGACGTTGACGCCGCTATCCTCGATCAGTTCCAACTGCGCCTGGAACAGATTAGCCGAGCCGGGATGGACGAAGCCGAGGATCATCGCACCGAGGATCTGCTCCGGCACCTCGGCTCCCAAAAGACGCAGCGCGGCGGGATTGGCGAATTCGATGCGCGAACGGCAGCAGATGACGATGCCGTCAGGGGAGAGTTCCACCAGTTTGCGGTAGCGCTCCTCGCTCTCCCGGATCGTTCCCAGCATGCGCTCCCTTTCCCGGGCCAGCCTGCGCCCCAAAAGGACCTTCTCCAACACCATCGGCAACAGCTCCAGGTACCTCAGGTCCAGATCCTTGACGAGGTAATCCCTGGCTCCCAGCTTCATCGCCTCCACGGCCACCTTCTCATCGCCGTTGCCGGTAACCATGATCACCGGCAGCGAATGGTCCAGCTCGACCAGACTGCGCACCACAGCCATCCCGCTTACGCCCGGCATGCTGTAGTCCACCAGCACAGCCTGGTAGCTGTTTTGCCGCACCAGTGCCACCCCCTGCTCGCCGTCCACGGCCAGGTCAACCCGGTAGCCGTGCCGGCCCAGATGCGTCTGCAGCAGCCGCGCCAGGCCGGCATCGTCCTCCATGTAGAGGATCCGGACGGGCCCGGCTTCGGGCTCGGGCACTTGCCCTGTTATGTTGGTCTGGGTCTGCATACGCTTCAACCTGTAATCGTCATTTCAAACTGCTTTTTCAATCGTTTTCGGGAATTTTGACGATGGAAAGGAACATCCCGAGTGTGCGGATCGCCTCGCAGAAAGCGTCGTATTCCACCGGCTTGGTAACATAGACGTTGCAGCCGAGCTCGTAGCACCGGGCAATTTCCTGCGGGTTGTCGGTCGTGGTCAGCATGACCACCGGGACTTTCCTGGTCCGCTCATCGGCCTTGATGCGCTGCAGCACCTGGAGCCCGTCCAGCTCCGGCATGTTCATGTCGAGCAGCACCAGCAGGGGAGCCGGGCTGTGGTCGGTCGCGAAGCGCCCCTGTTTGAAGAGGAAGTCAACCGCCTCCTGGCCGTTTACCAGGTGACGTATCTCGTTGTTGATGCCGCCGCGCCGCAGGTTCTTTTCTATGAGCCTGGCATGCCCGGCGTCATCTTCAACCAGCAGGATCAGCACATGTTCGTGATCATTTAAAATCAAAGTCGTTCTCCCTTAAGTGAACCTGCCGCCGAAAAACCAAAGCTGAAACCATTAACCGTGAATGGTGAATGGTGAATGGTGAATGGTGAATGGTGAATGGTGAATCGTGAATGGTGAATCGTGAATCGTGAATGAAAAAAATTTCAACGTTTCCCTCGTTTTTGGTTTTCCTCTGGTGTTCCTCTGTGCCCCTCTGTGGTCATGCTTTTTGTTTCTCTTGCTTTTTAGCGCGGGTCCTATACCCCGTTTTCCTGGTCGGACGCCTCATCATGGGGAATGCTGAAGCTGAAGGTGCTTCCCTGCCCCGGCTCCGAATGGCACCAGATCTGGCCGCGCAGCTTGCGCACCAGGGCCTTCACATAGGGAAGCCCCATCCCTTCGCCCTGCACGTCCTGCCGCCCCGCCCGCCGGAAAATCTCGAAGACCTTCCCCATGTCTTCCTGGGCAATGCCGCGCCCGTTGTCGCGGATGTGGATGGTGGTCCCGCTGGCGCCGCTCTCTCCGTATATCTCCAGCTCGCCCGGGCGCGCCGTGTCGAGGTATTTCACCGCATTGTCCAGCAGGTTGCCCAGGATCTGCTCCAGGGCGATCCGGTCGGTGTTCAGCTCCGGGAGCGCCCCGATGCTGACCGTGGCGCAGTGATCCTCGAGCTGGTGGGACATGCTCTTCAGGATCGACTCGACCATCTCCCGAACCGGTACCGTTTCGACCCTCAGGTCCCGGTGCCCCAGGCGGGAGAGTTTCAAAACGGCGTTGATGAGCCGGTCCATGCGCATCACCGAACTGTTGATAAAATCAAGCGCCTCGGGTACCTCCTGCTCGAAAAGCAGGGCTAGCCGTGCCCGCTTTTTCTCCTCCAGATGCCCGGCTACCGCCTGGAACATGGAGTTCAACTCCTGCATGGCGCCATTCAGTTCGCCCGAAAACCCCTTGATGTTGACCAGTGGCGCCCGCAGGTCGTGGGAGATGATGTAGGCGAAACTCTTCAGCTCCGTGTTACTCTCCTCAAGCTCTGCCGCAGCGCTTTGCATCTGCTGCTCCCACCTCTTGCGGCTGGTTATGTCCTCGGCGCAGAGCACGAAACCCGCCGGCTCCCCGTCCTGGCGAAAGGGCGCGATGCCGCAGCTTATCTCGATCACCCCGCCGCCCCTGCGCACAAGCTCCGTCTCGAAAGTGACGCTCGACGACGCTCCGCCCGAAATCTCCGCCAGCACTCCCCTCACCTTATCCTGGGCGCTCCCGGCGAACAGGCTGGCAAAGATGCTTCCCGCCAGTTCAGACCGGGGATACCCGCTCAGTTCCGAGCTCCGCTTGTTCGCCATCCGGATGCCGCCGGCAAGGTCGAGGACGACGATGGCATTGGTGCTGCTCTCCATGACCATGTTGAGAAATTCGTTGCCGTCCCGGAGTCTCTTCTGTGCATTGAGGATCTCCCGGTACGGCACCAGCCGGAAGGTCAAGAAGCCTACCAGCAGGCCTAAAAGCGTCGTCATGGCGGTCCGTTCCAGGAGCGGGCGCAGTGACCGGCTTATTTCTATGGTTCCCGCCGGGACACCGGCGTCCAGCAGCACGTAGGATCTCCGCTGCACCGGATGGCGCAGTTGGTTGACGTTTTCTGCGACCAGCTCACCCTTCCGGTCGAAAACGCGCCGCGTTTCGGCTAGCCCCACCCGGGGCCGGCGCGCCAGGAGTTCATCCAGGCGAACCTGCTCGAACTGCCACATGAGCGGATTAGCACTGATGACGCCGGAGACGAGACGGGCATTCATTTCCGCCTCCGCTTCCAGACTCCCCGCCATGAACTGGTAGGAAATCACGAAATAGCCGACCGGGAACGCCAGCGCCACGACCACCGAGAGCGTCGCGGCGATCCGGGTGGTGATCCGGGATATGCGCAGCTTGTCATGCATCGCCTAACGCCCCTTTCCGGCTGGCGGCACGAGATTCCCCGTTCTGACGAGCAGTGCGCGCCCCCGCGCGGAGCCGACGAATCGGGCAAACTCGCGCGCCGCGGCCGGGGTCTTGGCGCTTGTCACCAGGAAAAGCGGCTTCGCCAGTGGGTATTTACCTTCGGCAAGCGCCTTGACCGTCGGTTTTACGCCGTTAAAGGAGAACACCTGCAGCAGCTTTTTCTCCGTGATGATCTCCGTCAGGGTGGAAGGCCCCAGCGCCCCGATTATTCGAGCGAGGTCTTCGTCGCATTCCTGGTCGGTCACGGCAAAGAGCATACCCGGACGGGCGGCGGCCGCCTTGACCGCATGCTCCATGGCGGCGGAGATCTCCTTCACGATTTTAGTGTCGGTGTCGTTGTCGGGGCGCAGCACCAGTCGGATCTGCGACCCGTCCGGCCAGTTCAGAGTCTGGCCCAGGTAGATCTTTTCCAGCTCGCGCGTGGTCAGGTCGGCTTTACGGACGCTTTTGTTGGCGGCAAACACGAAAGGGGTCCTGGCATATTCCTGCGCAGTTGCACCTTTTTTTTGTTCTTCCTCCTTGAGCGGCCGGCCGCTCAGCGCCAGATCGAGGGCGCCGGTCAGCAACGCCTTGATTCCCCCGGAGCTTCCCAGACTAGGAAAAATCTGGATCTTCACTTCCGGGTGGGCCTTCTCGAACTCACCGGCCAGGAGCTTCATGGTGCCAAGAGTAGATCCTGCCCCACCCACGCGCACGACACTTTCCGCACGTGCAGCAGAGGCAAAAACAACAGCTGCCGCCAGCACCAGCAGCACTCTAAGGAATCCTGATTTGTTCCGATCTGTTCCCAAAATCCACCTCCTGTCCGTTAATCTCCCGCGGTATTTTCCCGGTAAAAATCCCTTTAGGAAACCCGGGCCTGTGCCATACCCACATCTGCAGATAAACCTTTTCCACCGGGTTCCGCACTGCGCGTAAGGCGAGCGCTGCCCTGGGCGCCCTGGTTTTCCTGGCTGTAGAATTGATAGCCGTTGCGGCCGAACTTCTTGACGCGGTACATCGCGGTATCCGCCTTGACCAGCTGCAGCTCCCTGGTTTCGCCGTCCTCCGGGAACAGGCTGATGCCGATGCTGGCGCCGAGGGAGCACTCCCGGTCCTGGATGGTGAAAGGTCTGCCGATCACGTCCGAGATCCTCTGGGCCATGGCCGCGACATCGGCCCGGTCCGATATCCTGGAAAGGATCACGACAAACTCGTCCCCTCCCATGCGGGCGACGGTATCCGATTGCCTCAGGCACGAGGAGAGACGCTGCGCGACTTCCTTGAGCAGCAGGTCGCCGAAATAGTGCCCCAGCCTGTCGTTTGCCTCCTTGAAACGGTCCAGGTCGATGAAGAGCAGGGCGAAGCTCGTCTGATCCCTTTTGGCCTGCAGTATCAGCTGGTTCAGCCTGTCGAAGAAGAAGCTCCGGTTGGGGAGCGCTGTCAGGGCGTCGTAGTTCGCCATCCGCTCCAGCCGCCGCTCGGAAGCCTTGCGCTCGGTTATGTCACGGAAAATGGTCTGGAATGCGGCTTTGCCGTTGAAGGCGAAGGGGAGCGCCGTCACCTCCACGTCCACCTCGCAGCCGTCGCAGCGCAGAAATTTCTCCTCCAGCCAGGGGAGCTCGACACTGGTCTCCTCCAGGAGGACCAGCCGCTCGGAGAAGACCTGGTGGTAGTCGGGATGGACGAAATCCAGCACCTGTCGCCCCACCAGCTCCCGACAGGACTCCGCGCCCAGGATCTCCGCCCCGGCCGGATTGACGAATTCGAACCTCCCGTCGCGATGGACCGTGATCCCGTCGGGCGAAAGCTCCACGAGCTTGCGGTAGCGCTCCTCGCTCTCCCTCACCTCGTTGAGCATCTCCGCGCGCTCCCCCAGCAGCCTTTCCCTCTGGCGTACCTGTTCGATCACCATCGGCAAGAGTTCCAGGTACCCCATCTCGACATCCTTGACGAGGTAGTCAGCGGCGCCGAGCTTCATCGCCTCGACGGCGACCTTTTCATTGCCGTTTCCCGTCAGCATTATCACCGGCGGGACTTTTTCCAGCGAGGCTAACCGGCGCATCACCTCGATCCCGCTCAGAACGGGCATTTCGTAATCGACCAGCGCAGCCGCATAGTAATTCCCGGCAAGGAGCGCCAGCCCCTCTTCTCCGTTGGGAGCGAGATCGACCAGGTAGGAGGAGCGCTCCAGGTGCTTTTTCAGCAGCCGCGCCAGCCCGGCGTCGTCTTCCATGTAAAGAATGCGGGTTGCTGGAGTCGCAGACATAGACCTTTCCTTGATATTTTCGTGAAGCATGTGCCCCCCGTATCCGAAACCCATTTGCGTTAGTCGAAAGGAACCTCGCTGTCCGTGATTGGACGCGCCGCTCCCATTGGGGTTATTTACCTATCGGCGTATTCAACGCAGAGCTTGAGTGGATAATAGTGGCGGGAAAATGAAAAAGGTATTGTCAGAGCTTGCAGCGGGAGTGTCAGGCGCAGATTTGATTAAATTAATTACACTCAATCGGAAAGCACAAATAGTATCAATGGGTCGTGGAATGAGAGCATCGAAGAAATAACCTGGTACTCCTCAGGGGCGGGGCCTGCTGTGCTGTCTGACTATTCATCCGTGCATCTTTCGAATCGGGGCACGGCGCGTCCCTCCACGGTGACGGTTTCTTCAAACATCGCCTCAGGTCTGACCCAGAGTCCGCGCTCTCCGTAGAGCGGGCGATAGACGACCAGCAGCTCGTCGGTCTCGCTATGGCGCGCCGTGCCGATCACCTCGTAGTAGTTCCCCTTGTAGTGCCGGTAACGCCCGGGCTCAACCGCCATAGCTACCTCCTTGGGAAAAAAATGTGTAACTATTCAGCTGCCGTTGGCTCCTGCAGCCGTAGGGTGGGCCGTGCCCACCGGAAGCCGAAGGCCAGGGCACCCGCAAGGGGTGCCTACAGAATCGGTGTTGTAGGGATACCCCTTGCGGGTATCCAGGCCGACGCTGATCGGTGGGCACGGCCCACCCTACGCTATCTGATCGTTGACCTGGTGCCTGGCGGCCAGTTTTTCCGCCAGTGAGCGTATATGCCGGTCGTCGGTCCCGCAGCAGCCACCCAGCAGCTTCATCCCGAATTCGTCGCGCAGGGAGGCGACCGAGCTACCAAAGACGCCGGGGTCCTCCTCCACCAGGCAGGCGCTGTTGTCCAGTTCCTCGGGAGAGAGCGCGGAGGTGTTGGCGAGGAGCCCTGCGACGCGCGAGCGAACCAGCGCAGAGGAGTTGGCGCCGTGCAGCAGGGCGCGGCGGAACACGCTGGCGTGGGTGCAGTTGATGAGATACGCCAAGGGTGCGGGAGAGGTCGCGGCGTCGATCGTCGCAATGGCCTCGTGAAGCGGCGTGCCGTCCAGAAGCGTCCCCTCGGGGCGGGCGACGAAGCTGATCATATAGGGGCGGCCGGAGGCGGCGAGAGCCTGGGCGATACCAGTCGCCTCGCTGAGGGCGGGTAGCGTGGAAGCCAGGATGAGGTCGACGCCTGAGGCGGCAAGCTTCTCGACCTGCCAGGCGTGGAACTGCCGTGCCTCCTCGACCGGGAGGGCCTCGCAGGGTCGGTAGGCGTCGCCCCTGCAGCTCAGCAGGCCGCAGATGAACACCTTTGCGGCATAGTCGCCGTAGGTGCGCCTGAGAGCGTCGAGAAAACGGAAGTTGTCGTCGTTCACGTCCCGCTCCCCGAACCCGGCCGCGGCGATCCGCTCCCGAGAGGCGCGCCAGGTCGGCGTGGAGAGGAGCAAGGGGAGATCGAAGCTGCGGCCGATCTCCAGGTAACCGCCGCAGATCTTCGTCAAGGCGGCCCTCCCCTTCTCGCTGTAGACGAGGTGGGAGTTCACCAAGTGGGGGTCGAGTTCGATGCTTGCGTCGCGGCGCAGCCGCTCGATGACGGCACCTTCGCCAAGGACGCACGGCGCCTGGCGCAGGGTTTCCTGGAACGTGCTTTGGCTCATGACTCCCCTCAACCTGAAGGCTGCCAGTTCATGACAGGACAATTAACCTGCCATGTCTGTTCACTCTCAAAGATCACCTAATGATACACAAATCGTTGCCGAAAAGTAAGTATGGACGACAAAAAAACAACCTGAATCCTGTGATCTAACGTTCAGCGCAACGAACAAACGTCGAGCGTCCCTGCGAGCGTGATAACGTTCATGCATCTCAGGAGCAAACCCTTGTAGCAGTCATCCCTTTAGCTGTTGCCGCCACCCTGATTTCGGGTTTCTTAGCCGATGCCTTTTGTGTTATGGTCTTGACAGTTACACCTATCAGTCAGTAAGGAACACCCATGATCTTTCTTTCGCTGGTCCATAATATTGCCCTTCTGGTCGCCCTTACCTTCGTACACAGTCTGCTGATACGGCATCTCAGGAGAGACGGGGTTGGCTACCCGCTGCTTTCAGGGCTGCTGTTCGGCTGCGTATGCGTAATCGTCATGATGACCCCGGTGATACTGCTACCAGGGCTCATCTTCGACGGCCGCAGCATCATACTGAGCGTAGCCGGTCTCTGTTGCGGTCCCCTCACGGCCCTGGTTGCCGCCGTCATCGCTGCCGCCTACCGCCTCTGGCTGGGCGGAATCGGCGCGTTGCCAGGGGTGGGCGTCATCATCGCATCAGCCAGCCTCGGTGTTGCCTTGCACTACCTTCGTCGCCGCCGACAGTGGGCCATGCGGACGCCGGTGCTCTATATTTTCGGGCTGCTGGTACACCTCTTGATGCTTGCCATCCTGCTCCTGTCCCTGCCGGGAGCTACCGCCCAGGAAATGGTCAGCCGTATTGCCCTGCCGGTGCTCCTGCTCTACCCCCCGGCCACCCTGCTGGTTTGCCTGCTTTTCCAGATGATGGAGCAGCACATTCAAGGCGTGGAAACCCTGCGGCAGAGCGAGGAGAGGATGCGTCTCTTCTTTGAACGCCAACTGGTGGGTATGGCTATAACATCGCCAGAGAAGGGGTGGGTGCAGGTAAACGATAAATTATGCCAGATGCTGGGCCGTAGCCGTGAAGAACTGGCGCTCTTATCCTGGGCAGACCTTACCCATCCGGATGACCTCGACCAGGGTCTCGCCATATTTGATCGGCTCCTTTCTGGTGAAATCGACGACTATTCCTTTGAAAAGCGGTTCATTCATAAAGATGGCACGATTGTCTACAGCAGTCTTTCCGTTGGCTGTGTCCGGCACTCTGATGGCTCAGTTGATTATGTGCTGTCTCTTTTAGAAGACATTACCGCACGCAAGCAGGCAGACAACGCGTTGCGCTTTTCCGAAGAAAAATTTTCCACTGCGTTCCATTTCTCTCCCGACGCCATCACCATCAACCGTGTGAGCGACGGGACTTATCTGGACATAAATAAGGGTTTCACCGCCATTACCGGTTACTCGGCTGGAGAGGCAACCGGCAAAACATCGGGTGAGCTGGAAATCTGGGTTGAGCCCGCAGATAGAGCACGGCTGGTGAGCGAACTCACGGGGCACGGGGTTGTTGATAACCTTGAAGCGCAATTCAGGAAGAAGGATGGTACGATTATCACCGGCTTGATGTCAGCCCGGCTCATGATGGTAAATGAAGAACCATGCATCCTGGGCATTGCCAGCGACATTACCGAACGCAGGCGGTTGGAAGTTAAGCATGAAGAAGATCGGCGTTTTTTGCAGACCATCCTTGATACCATCAGCGATTTTATTTTCTATCAGGATAAAAACAGCATCTACCTCGGCTGTAATGATGCCTATGCCTCGCACTACATTGGACTGCCGAAGGAGCGGATCATCGGCCACCCCGACATGGACTTTATCCCCGATAAGGATCTGGTCGAGAAGTACGTCGGATCAGATCGTCAGGCGATGGAATCGGGCGGTTCCGTGCTGCTGAAACCGTGGATTACCCAAGCCAATGGCCAAAAGGCCCTGCTCGAAGTGCTCAAAACCCCTTTTTATGACGCAGCTGGCGGCGTGGCAGGCGTGATCGGGGTTGCCCGTGACATAACCAAGCACTACCTGGCGCTTGAGGAGATCACCCGGGAAAAGGAGACCGCCCAGCGCTATCTGGACATCGCCGGCGTCATGTTTTGCGCCCTGAACAGGGCGGGGGAAATCATCCTGATGAACAAGAAGGGCTCCCAGATCCTCGGTTACCAGGGCGATGAACTGCTGGGCCGGAACTGGTTTGATGTCTGCCTTCCCGAACCCGTCCGCGAAATGATGAGAGGGGTCTTTGCAATCACACTGGCCGGCAATCTTGCTCCGGTCGAGTTCCATGAAAACACCGTCATCAACCGCGACGGGGAAGAGCGGTTGATCGCCTTCCACAACACGCTCCTGCATGATGAGGACGGCGTTTGCGGCGTGCTGTTTTCCGGGGAAGACATCACCGAACAGCGCATGATGCAGGACGAACTCCTCAAGAGCCAAAAGCTGGAATCTCTCGGAGTCCTCGCCGGCGGCATCGCCCACGATTTCAACAATATCCTCACCGGCATTATGGGCAACATCTCCTTTGCCCACATGTCACTCGACACGCCGGACAAGGCACGGAAACTGCTGGAAAATGCCGAGAAAGCATCACTGCGGGCAGCCTCGCTTGCCACCCAGCTGCTGACTTTTGCCAAGGGGGGCACGCCGGTCAAGAAAAGAGTGTCAGTCAGCCCCATTCTGGAAGAATCCCTGTCATTGTCGCTTAGGGGCGCCAACGTGAATGGAGTCGTTGAGATTGCCGAGCCCCTGCACGCCATCGAGGCTGACGAAGGGCAATTAAGTCAGGTATTCAACAATCTCATCATCAATGCCGTACAGGCGATGCCAGGTGGCGGAACACTGGCTATTAAGGCCGAGAACCTGACACTGGAGGCCCAGAACAAGGCGTTGCTCCCGCCGGGCGAATGCGTCGTGCTGTCATTTGCCGACGGGGGCTGCGGCATCTCGAAAGAGGACCAGAATAAGATATTCGACCCCTATTTCACCACCAAGCCGGGCGGTTCAGGGCTTGGCCTTGCCTCAGTCCACTCGATTATCAGCAAACATGGCGGGCGAATCGAGGTCCGTTCAGTCGCGGGAAAGGGCACGACCGTTACTGTTTACCTCCCTTCACTCGGAGTGGCAATTGCTGAGCAGCACACGGGCAACGATTCTTTGGCCGCAGCCAGGCACGCGGCTGGGGCCATACTTGTCCTGGATGATGAAGAGCTCATTCGGGATCTTGCTACTGAGGTGCTGGAACATCTCGGTTGCCAGGTACGGACCTGCGTCAGTGGCGAGGAAGCCATAGCGATGTATAAAACCGCCAAAGAATCCGGCACACCATTCATCGCCGCCATCATGGACCTAACCATACCTGGCGGCATGGGGGGACTGGAGGCTGCAAAAGGCATCCTGTCATTTGATCCGTCTGCCCGTCTGATAGTTTCAAGCGGGTACTCGAACGATCATGTAATTGCCGAATACGGCAGTTACGGTTTCTGTGCCGCAATCACCAAGCCCTACAATGTGAACAGTATAAAAAAGATCCTGGCCGAATTGGCAAGACATGAAGCTATTCCTGATGAGGTCACGCGTTTCTCTTGAAAGATGCCCCCCATCCCACACACCTTCCAAGATATATGCTTAGTCCAGTTTGGTCCGCTTGCGACGAAACAGGCGGTAGAGGCCGATTACGACCACACCTGCTCCCACAAGAAGAAATGTGCCAGGTTCAGGAGTGACGATCGGAGTGGTTTCATTATTCGGCGTGGTTCCTCCGCCATCCTTTGTGGTTCCTCCGCCATCCTTTGTGGTTCCTCCACCATCCGTTGTGGTTCCTCCACCATTCGGTGCGGTTCCTCCACCATTTGCAGCGGTTCCCCCACCATTTGCAGCGGTTCCCCCACCATTTGCAGCGGTTCCCCCACCATTTGGCGTGGTTTCTCCACCAATTGACGAATATGGCAAATAGCTAGGGCCGCTGTAGAATTGCGGCAAAACTGAAGGGCCGGGTACTGTCCCCAAAGGTTCAGATATCATTCCAGCTGAATCTTCAGCAGGCGACCCGGATGACGGATGTCGTGGAGGGTTATCTACAAGCTCGGAATTTTTATTCAACCGACGGGGGGGGGCATCAACCCGTTCAACGGGGCCTGCGGGTGAGACCGCGCTCACCTCAACAGGGGGCGGCGCCATCTCCACCGAGTGAATGCTATTTTTCTTGGATAGTCCGAAGTATTTGCCGGACATTTCGCTGCTGGCATCGGCTGGTTCCTGAAGTTCCGCCAAAGCTAACCTAAATGGGGCTTTTTGTGAAACGACTTTCTCTTTTGTGAGGGATGATCTGACCAGCAGGCTTATCGCCACAACTGCCACAACTACCAAAACCAAAAGCGCAGCAATCCCGATCCGCTGCCTGAAGCTTACCAGAAATTTTCTGAAGCCAGATCGCCTTCTGTAGGGCATATCATTAACCTCTCAAGTTTCCTGCCCCAACAGTGCAAATAGCCCGACAAGCGTTTTCACCGTTATTCCGCTCAACAATCAGGTCCAGTCCTGCAAGACGATTTCGCTGAATGGCCCACAGCTATAACTCCTTAACCGATGCAGATAAGATGTCAAAGTATCCGTGTCCTGGCGAACAGAATGTATCATTGCGTGCTGTCTGCGTCCAGAACATTTATAAAAGCATAATGAGCAGTTCCACTTCAAAAGCCGACTCGGAAAGCACACCTGCCTTACAGCGAGGTATGCTCGGTCCTGTCGATGATCTCGTCCTGCAGTTCGGGCGAGAGGTCGCAGAAGTAGTCGCTGTACCCCGCGACCCGGACGATCAGGTCGCGGTGCTCGGAGGGATTTGCCTGGGCAGCCCTGAGCGTCTCCTTGTGCACCACATTGAACTGCACGTGGTGCCCGTCCATCCT
>Ga0209540_10000585_pt1 | contig 33371 bp, 28 predicted proteins | sample BarGraIncu01121A_FD_184501 | JGI IMG/M metagenome (GOLD analysis project Ga0209540, IMG submission 184501) | Arctic peat soil microbial communities from Barrow, Alaska - Barrow Graham LP Incubations 011-21A (SPAdes) (version 2) | ecosystem: Environmental > Terrestrial > Soil > Wetlands > Peat... | reverse complement strand
TTAAACTGGGCAAAGAAGTTGAATAGTATAGTGCTTATGATATACTTAATAAGTAAAAATTATTTATGTTTTACAAATATGAGGTGAATTAATATGATATATCCACATGGAAATAAGTGTGATAAAGAATTATCCGAAAATCACAGAGAGCCAGTAACTTTTCTAGGCCCGAGTCTCCACAATCTAAGAGTTGATTGTAAAAAATGTTTTGGATTGTGCTGTGTTGCATTATACTTTTCGGCGTCAGAAGGTTTTCCGATGGACAAAGAAGCGGGTAAGTCTTGCAAGAACCTACAATCGGATTTTAATTGCTCTGTTCACAAAAATTTAAGGCAGCAGGGTCTTAAAGGATGCACTGCTTATGATTGTTTTGGTGCAGGTCAAAAGGTCGCTCAAGTTACCTATGGTGGACACGATTGGAGGCTGGTCCCAAAATCGGCGAAACAAATGTTTGAGGTGTTCTTGATAATGAGGCAACTTCACGAAATGTTATGGTATCTGACGCAAGCAATTGAATTACAACAATCTTATGCTATCAAAGATAAGCTAAGTTCTATAATAAATGAGACTATATGCCTTACTTGTCTCAGCCCAGACTCTCTTATAGAACTGGATTTAGAATTACACAGAGGCGATGTTAACCCTCTACTGCTTAATACTAGCGAACTCGTTCGCTCTGAAATATGTAGGGGACAGAAGAATCCTTCAAAGTATCAGAAAACAAAGGCTGTAGGGGCAGATCTTATTGGTTCAGATCTTAGAAAAACTAATCTAAAAGGTGCAAATTTAAGAGGAGCATGCCTTATAGCTGCAAATCTTAGAGGAGTCGATCTGAGTGGTGCTGACCTTATAGGGGCTGATTTAAGAGATACTGATCTCAGAGGAGCTAATCTTACAAAGAGTATCTTTCTTACTCAATCTCAAATAAACACTGCTAAGGGAGACTCAAATACAAAGCTACCAACATTACTAACTCGCCCAACTTATTGGTCAAAATAATAAGGGCTATAGCTTAAAAAAGCATGTCTCAAAATGATTTAGAAATCATCTTTGGACATGCTCTTCTTCATGTTTCAATATTTTATTTTAAGTCGCATAGGAGAAAGTTCATATGGATACATTCTATTATTTGATGTTAAGTAATTTATTTATTAGTGTTTGGAGCTCTTTAGTTTTGTCTTTATCCATTGGTTCTACGCCTTTTAATTTATAAGGTATAGATAACTCTTCATATTTACTTACTCCTAAATCATGATAGGGAAGAAGTTCTACTTTATCTAAATTAGGAACCTCGTCCTTAATAATTTTAGCGAGTTTGGTTATATGCTCTATAGAATCTGTTAGTCCGGGTACAACAACGTGCCTTACCCAAACCCTTGATTTTGATTTTCGCAGAGATTCTAAAAATATATTAACATCTGTTGCATCTCTTCCGGTTAAAGCAACATACCCTTGACCAGTTGTTTGTTTTATATCTAAAAGCACTAAATCTGTGTATTTTAATATTTCATCATAATTACCATCACCAAAACCAGCTGTATCTATGGCGGTATGAATACCGTTTTGTTTGCATAATTTTAAACACTCTAGTAGAAATTCTGGTTGAAGTAATGGATCACCACCAGAGAAAGTAACTCCGCCGGAAGATCTATTAAAATATGGTTTAAAGCGAACAATCTTTTCAATAATTTCGACAGGACTCATTTCTGTTCCACCATTCAATTGCCAAGTATCAGGATTATGGCAATAGGCACATCTTAATTTACAACCTTGAAAGAAAATTACTACTCTTATTCCAGGACCATCAACTAGTCCCATGGTCTCGATAGAATGAATTTTACCTTTCACCATATATACTCCCCCTTAGCTTTGAATGAAATTATTCATTAGATTTATATAAATTGAGAAGTACTTATAATAAGCACCTCTCATATTATATAAAGTTTTAGAATTAATTAGATTTTTTTATGGAAAGTTCTACTTATAACTTCAAGCTGTTGTTCTTTTGATAATCTATTGAAATGAACTGCATAGCCTGAAACTCTTATTGTTAATGTTGGGTATTTGTCAGGATTCTCATAAGCATCAAGTAAAACTTCTCTGTTTAATACATTTACGTTTAAGTGGTGTGCGCTCTGTGCAAAATAGCCATCTAGAAGGAAGACTAAATTATTTATTCTAGTAGATTCATCTATTCCAAGTGCAGCGGGCACAATTGAAAAAGTATTTGAAACTCCATCTTGGCAATAGGTTCTATAAGGAATTTTCGCAACTGAATTTAATGATGCTAATGCGCCGTTTTCATCGTTACCTTGGGTTGGGTTCGCTCCAGGAGCAAGTGGCACACCTTGTTTTCTACCATCAGGAGTTGTTCCTGTCTTTTTACCATAAACAACATTTGATGTAATAGTAAGTGCTGATAAAGTATGTTCTGCTCCTTTATATGCAGGGTGTTTCTTAAGAGCATTGCTGAACTCGCAGATAAGTTCAACAGCTAAATCATCAACTCTATCATCATCATTACCGTATTTAGGGAAATCTCCTTGTGTTTTAAAATCAACAGTTATGCCTTCTGCATTTCTTATAGGAGTTACCTTAGCAAATTTTATAGCACTTAAGGAATCGGCTGCAATTGAAAGTCCTGCTACGCCAAACGCCATGAAGTATTTAAGGTCAGTGTCATGAAGAGCGAGTTGTCCAGCTTCATAAGCATATTTATCATGCATATAATGTATGGTATTCATTGTGTCTACATACATCTGTGCAACATATTCTAAAACTTTTGAATACATCTTCCTAACTGTTTTGTAGTCAAGAATTTCATCAGTTATTTTTTCAATTCCAGGTATTACAAGTCTGCCTTTTAACTCATCCACTCCACCATTAAGTGAAAGTAATAATGATTTTGCGAGGTTAGCTCTTGCTCCAAAGAATTGCATCCTTTTGCCTATTTCCATAGCAGAAACGCAGCAAGCTATGCCATAATCATCTCCATATATTGGTCTCATAATATCATCATTTTCATACTGAAGTGCATCAGTTTCAATGGACATTTTAGCGCAATATTTTTTAAAGGTTTCTGGTAATTTTTCTGACCAAAGTACAGTCATGTTAGGTTCTGGTGCAGATCCTAGGTTCGTTAATGTGTGAAGGAATCTAAAAGAAGTCTTTGTTACCATAGGTTTGCCGTTAAGTGATACACCACCTATTGACTCTGTTACCCAATTTGGATCCCCACCGAATAAATCATTGTACTCAGGAGTTCTTAGATGCCTTGCCATTCTAAGTTTAATTACGAACTGATCAATAATCTCTTGAGCTTCATCTTCAGTTATTTTGCCAGTTGCTAAGTCTTTTTCAAAATAAATGTCTAAGAAAGTAGTTGTTCTCCCGAGAGACATCGCAGCACCGTTATTTTCTTTTATACCTGCAAGATATCCTAAATAAACTGCTTGAACAGCCTCACGTGCACTGGTAGATGGTTTTGAAATATCAACACCATATTTTGAAGCCATGCTTTTTATTTGACCAAGTGCTTTTATTTGCATACTAAGTTCTTCTCTATGTCTTATTAAATCGTCTGTTGCATGTCCTGTAAATTCTTTTAAATCTTTTTTCTTTTGCTGAGTTAAAAAATCTAATCCATAAAGAGCTATCCTTCTATAATCTCCAATTACTCGTCCTCTGCCATATGCATCAGGAAGGCCAGTTAATAATCCTACACTTCTTGCAACTTTAGTAGCATCGGTATATGCATCAAAAACTCCTTCGTTATGAGTTTTTCTGTATTTAGGGAAAAATTCTTCTATATTTTTGTTTAATTTGTAACCATACTCTTCTAGTGATTGTTCTACCATTCGAAAGCCGCCAAATGGGTTTACTATTCTTTTTAATGGAGCATCTGTTTGTAGTCCAACAATTACTTCGTTTTCTTTATCAATATATCCAGGTGCAAAATTATCTATTCCAGAAATTTCATTAGTTTCTACATCTATAATACCTTTTTTAATTTCTTCTAAGATAAGTGCATATGCTTTATCCCAAACTTTACTAGTCTTATCAGTTTTTCCTACTAAAAAACTATCATCACCTTCATATAAGGTATAATTTTTTTGAATAAAATCTTTTACATTAATTTGATCTTTCCACTGCTCGCCTCTGAAATCGTTCCATTGTTTAAACATTATTTTTCCTCCTTATAATATATAAATTTACGATATTTTATAAAGTAATCTTTCTACTATATAATTAAATGGGTTAAACACATCAATAATAAACGTTATTTAATAGTAAATATTATCGAAATATATTATACAATAATTTCTTGTATTTGTTAATACTTTAAGGTAAAATCAATAACAAACTTATAAAATAATTAACAATTTCTAGTTTTCCTTAGATTGATTCATCCGATATTCATATTGTAATATTAAAATTGAAACAGTTCAAGTGGTTTTATAAAAGTTGGAATATTTAGAATATTTAAAAAACTTTGAAACGGTTGAAAATAAAGGGAATAATGAAGTTATGAATTTGAATATAAAAAATAACAGATTGATATAAAAATGAAACAACATGAAATTATTTTGTTTTATGATAAGAAATGTAATTAATTATTTGGAGTTTTATTAATATAAATAGGTGAAATAGGTAAATTAGGTTTAGACTATTGTGCATGAGAATGGATAATTTTACCATTTAATATAATGATAATAAATTGTAAAGGATAATTCATTCATAATAAAACATTATTATTTTCATTTATGTTGGGGTATAATGAGTATGTAGCGTTATTATATAGACTTGCAGATTGAGAATGCTTGAGCGGAAACAAAGTATCAATTATAATGGAGGTAAAATCATATGAAGAGGCCTAGCATGTTTAGTAAGAATTATGAGAAAGAGATAAAAAAGCGTAGAAAAATAATATTACTATTGATTATAATACCTATAATAGGAATAAGTATAATGCTGAAAACAGGTTTTAGCATGAAGAATTGTATAAATAATGTTCTATCAAATAAATCAAAAGAAAATATAAAAGATAAAGAAGCGCAAGTGCAAAAAAAATCAGTAGAAGTTGTTAAACCAAAGACTAGTTCTGAAAAATCCAAAACAGTGAAAACGGATTCTGCTACAAAAGCAAAGGTTGATGCAGAAAAAACAACCTTTATTGTCTTATTGTCTGATGGGCAAAAAATCAGTGTTGAATATAATGTACAGGCATCAGTGAAAAATATAAAAGGTGTATTAAACAGTAAAGATATATCATATGATATAAGCCCGAGTAAAAAAGCAATAGTTATACAAAGTACAAAAAATCAGGATTTATTATACTTTGATGTAAACAATATTAGTAAGGACATCACAAAAAAAACACATACATCCAGCAAAAGTCAAATTTTTCCAAAAGAAAATAAACTTAAAAATAGCCCTAACTATATATGGTCAATTACACCAAAGTTCATTGATGAAGATAATATTGCATACGTTAGTGAATTACCTTGGATGAATGAAAAGGCTGTGTTATATTTATGGAAGGTAAATTTAAAAAGCAATACCCATATGCAGGTGAAACCGGCATCAGGTAAAAAAATAACTTTTAAAAATATAACGACTAAGGGACTCGAAACAAATATAGATGGAAATGTAGTATATGTAACTTCCTTAGGCGAGGTAATAAAATAGGGAAAAGAGGCCAAATATGGATATAGGATTATCTTCAGCATGTTTTTATCCTAATGTGCACACAGAAAATAGTATAGAAAAGATGAAAGAATTAGGATTTAATCATGGTGAAATATTTTTAAATTCTCCCAGTGAATATGAGGAAGAATTTTTAAAGCTGCTACTTGAAAAAAAAGAACTACATGATTTTAACGTAAATTCGGTTCATGCGTTTTCGGGTTCTTTTGAACCATACCTTTTTGATAAATATGATAGAAGAAGAAATGATATGTTAAACAATTTTAAAAATGTTTGCAAGGCGGCGAAAATATTAGGCGCAAGTTGTTATACTTTTCATGGTATGCGCAATGCAGATTTTAATGAACTTGATACTAAATTTGTTATAGACAGATATAATGAAATTTCCAATATTGCAATGGATTCAGGTATTAAATTGGCCCAGGAAAATGTATCTTGGTGTATGTCGTCAAATTTAAAATTTTTAAAATTTTTGTCCGAAAATTGTAAGTATCCAATATATTTTACTTTAGATTTGAAACAAGCTTATAAAGCTAATGTTTCTATAGAAAAGTATATAAAGGTTATGGGAAGTAATATAGTCAATCTTCATATTAATGATAGAGATGAAAATTCCCCTTGTCTTTTACCTGGTAATGGCAACTTGAATTATGAAGATATATTTAACAAGCTTAAGAGTATCAAGTATAATGGAAAAGGGATTATAGAAGTTTACAGCAATAATTACCTGAATTATGAGGAATTGATACAAGCAAAGGATTTGGTTTTAAAGAAGTTTAACGACATTTCAGGAAACTGAATAATTTACTGACTTTTTAAGCGTGAAAAGTAGTTGATAAATTATATTTGCATAATTGGTAAATGATAGTAATGTTATAACTTAGAATTAATAAAATTATCTTGTAAATTATAAATAATTTGGTTATAATCATAATATTAGACTGTTTGAGTAAATATGCTTAATAATATTTGTAAATACCTTAAAAGTTATGTTATAATACTTAAGGTAATAAGCATTTGTGGCGATTAGGAGGAATAATATAATGAACGTTAAAATGGAAAAATTAGAAAAGAATATTATTAAATTAGAGATAACTGTAGAAGCAAAAAGGTTTAATGAATCATTGAAGAAATCTTGTGCGAAAAACTCTAAAACTATGAACGTACCTGGATTTAGAAAAGGTAAGGCTCCAATGAATATAATAAAAAAAATGTATGGTGAGGGTGTTTTCTTTGAAGATGCTATAAATTTTTGTTGTGATGATACATATCCTGAAGCTTTGAAGGAGCATGATATAAATCCATTGGATTATCCTCAAATTGAAGTTATTGAAATAGGGGAAGGGAAAGATTTTATATACACTGCTTCAGTTGCAGTAATTCCTGAAGTTAAGCTTGGAGAATACAAAGGATTAGAAGTTAAGAAAGTTGAATATAATGTAGCAGAGGATGAAATTGAAAATCAACTAAAAGCTATGCAAGAAAAGAATGCTAGAGTTGAAGAAAAACTTGATGGCGCAGTTTCGATGGGCAATATAGCAATTATAGATTTCAAAGGATCTGTTGAAGGTACACCTTTTGAAGGTGGAGAAGGAAAAGATTTTGAATTAGAAATTGGATCGGGGTCATTTATTGATACCTTCGAAGAACAATTAATTGGCTTGAAAGTTGGGGAAGCTAAGGAAGTTAAAGTTAATTTTCCAGAAGCTTATGGAAGAGAAGACTTAAATGGAAAACTTGCAACTTTTAATGTAACTATTAAAAGTATGAAGGAAAAAGAATTACCAGCGATTGATGATGAATTTGCTAAAGATGTATCAGAGTTCGATACTTTAGAAGAATTAAGAAATAATATTAAAAAGTCACTTGAAACATCGAGTGAGGATAGAGAAAAGAAAGAATTTGAAGAAGCTGTAGTAGATGCAGCGTGTGCTAATGTTGCAATGGAAGTCCCAGAGATTATGATAAAAAGAGAAACTGATATTATGTTAAAAGATTTAGAAGCAAAATTAAAACAACAGGGGTTAGATCTTGAATCATATTATCAATATACTAACAGCACTGAAGAAAAAGTTAGATCATTTATGAAAGAATCGGCTGAAAAGAGAGTTAAAACTGATTTAGTAATATCAGAAATAGCGAAAATAGAAAAATTTGAAGCTAGTGATGAAGAAATGCTTGCAAAAGCTAAAGAAGTTGCGACGCAATATGGAGAAAAAGAAATAGATAAAACGGCAGATTTAATTATGAAAGCACAAAAACAATATCTAAAAGTAGATGTTGTAAATGGAAAAGTAATAAAAATGTTAGTTGATAGCGCTAAAGTTATTGCATAAATTGTACTAAAATTAATTGCCAGATATTTCTCTGGCAATTAATTTTAAATACAGGATAAAACTATATGATTAAAAAATAATTACTTAGGATAGAATTAAGGAATAGATTATCTATTGTAAGAGTACTATTATTAGAGTAAAGGAGTGAATTGTATGAGTTTAGTGCCAATGGTTGTTGAACAAACTAGTAGGGGAGAAAGATCCTATGATATTTATTCAAGATTATTAAAAGATAGATTAATTTTTCTAGGAGAAGAGGTCAATGATGTTACTGCTAGTTTAATTGTTGCTCAGTTATTGTATTTAGAATCAGAAGACCCTGATAAAGATATTTATTTATATATAAATAGCCCAGGTGGATCAATTACAGCAGGAATGGCTATTTATGACACAATGCAATATATTAAACCACAAGTTTCAACTATTTGCGTTGGTATGGCAGCATCCATGGGATCGTTCTTATTAACAGCCGGAGAAAAGGGGAAAAGATTTGCTTTACCTAATAGTGAAATCTTGATACATCAGCCTTTAGGAGGATTTCAAGGTCAAGCAACGGATATTGATATTCATGCAAAACGAATTATAAAAACTAAAGAAACATTAAATAGAATATACAGTGAAAGAACTGGTCAACCAATAGAGAAAATTCAACATGATGTTGAAAGAGATTATTTCATGAGTGCACAAGAAGCTATGGATTATGGATTAATTGATGGAGTTATAACTAAAAAGAAATAGAAATAATTTAAATAATGTTAGTAGAGGTGAAAATATGACAAAATTTGATGAAAAAAAACAACTTAAATGCTCTTTTTGTGGCAAAACTCAAGAACAAGTTAGAAGATTAATCGCTGGACCGGGCGTCTATATTTGTGATGAATGCATAGAATTATGTTCTGAGATAATTGTAGATGAATTCCAGGGTGATGTTGAATTAGATTTAGGTGCATTGCCAAAACCTGCAGAAATAAAAAAATATATAGATGATTACGTAGTTGGACAAAATACTGCTAAAAAATCTTTGGCTGTAGCTGTATATAATCATTACAAAAGAATAAATTCAAATGTTAATGAAGGTGAAGTTGAACTACAAAAAAGTAATATACTATTACTTGGACCTACAGGATGTGGTAAAACTCTACTTGCTCAAACATTGGCAAAGTATTTAAATGTACCTTTTGCTATAGCAGATGCAACCACGCTTACAGAAGCGGGGTATGTAGGAGAAGATGTAGAAAATATCCTACTTAAATTAATACAGAATGCTGACTATGATGTAGAAAAAGCAGAAAAGGGTATTATCTATATAGATGAAATAGATAAAATTGCTAGAAAATCTGAAAATCCATCAATAACTAGGGATGTGTCTGGAGAAGGGGTTCAACAGGCATTACTTAAAATATTAGAAGGTACTACAGCATCAGTTCCACCTCAAGGTGGGAGAAAGCATCCTCACCAAGAGTTTATTCAGATAAATACTGCTAACATCTTATTTATTTGTGGAGGAGCATTTGATGGTCTTGATAAAATTATAGAAAAAAGAACTAGAACTACATCTATTGGTTTTGGTGCTGAAATAAGATCTAAAGAAGAAGTAAATGTAGGGGAGCTTTTAAAGTCTATAATGCCAGGAGATTTATTAAAGTTTGGATTAATTCCAGAATTTGTAGGCAGGCTTCCTATAGTTGTTACTCTTGAAGCCTTAGATGAAGAGGCATTAGTTAAAATTCTTAGTGAACCTAAAAATGCCCTTATAAAGCAATATAAGAAATTATTTGAGATGGATAACGTAGAATTAGAGTTTGAAGAAGAAGCATTAAAAGCTATAGCTAAAGAAGCTATTAAAAGAAAAACTGGAGCTCGTGGACTTAGATCTATTATAGAAGATACAATGAAGGAAATTATGTTTGATATTCCATCTAATGAACAAGTAGCTAAAGTAATAGTTAACGCTGATACTATTGAAACTAGAAATCCACAACTAATTTTAGCGGAAAATGGAAAAAGAGAAAAATTAAAGATTACTAAAAAAATTAAAGCTAAAAAAGGTCCAGAAACAGCATAATAAACAAAGGCAAGAAATAGGAAAGGCGGATTATATATCTGCCTTTTTTTTATTTATAAGCAAATTGTAAAATTTGTATAAATATATTTTGAAAAAAATATAAATAAATCCACCTTTAATTAGGAATATAAAAATAAGATACAATATATTAGAAATAAAGAATATATTAAGCTATTCTTGAGCATAATATCAAATGATGCAATATTTACTAAAATATGCAAATATAATATGCGAGGGAGGGTTAGTTTAATATATTAGATATTAAACTTTAAATAATATGACAACAAAAATTTTAATGGCAGTACAACTTTTTTTTACAGTAGTAATCGGTATATATTTTTTTAATGCATTAAAAACTCAACAAAGTAGTAAGGTGGTTGTAAATAAAGAAAATAAAAAAGAAATGGAAAATTTAAGAAGAATGAAAAAAATATGCCTTACAGAGCCACTTACAGAAAAAAGCAGACCAACAAAATTTGAAGAGGTTATAGGGCAAGAAAAAGGTATTAAGGCATTACAAGCAGCAATATGTGGGCCTAATCCTCAACATGTTATAATTTATGGCCCTCCTGGAATAGGAAAGACAGCAGCGGCTAGGTTAGTGCTTGAAGATGCTAAAAAAAGAGCAAAATCTCCTTTTAATGAAGGTTCTAAGTTTGTAGAAATAGATGGAACCACTGTTAGATTTGATGAAAGAGGTATTGCGGATCCGCTTATTGGATCAGTTCACGATCCAATTTATCAAGGAGCAGGACCCTTAGGGGTGGCCGGCGTGCCTCAACCAAAGCCAGGAGCTGTTACAAGGGCACATGGCGGGATTTTGTTTATTGATGAAATTGGAGAATTGCATCCTATAGAAATGAATAAGTTACTTAAAGTTTTAGAGGATAGAAAAGTATTTTTAGATAGTGCTTATTATAATGGAGAAGATCCCAACATGCCGCTTTACATAAAAGAGGTATTTGATGAAGGACTTCCAGCTGATTTTAGACTTATAGGTGCAACAACACGTAACCCGGAAGAAATAATTCCAGCAATTAGGTCAAGGTGCATAGAAATATTTTTTAGAGCATTACTTCCAGAAGAATTGCAAAAAATTGCTGAAAATTCAATAAAAAAGATGGGTCTTAAAATTTCCGATAAAGCCTTAAAACTTGTAGGTAAATATTCTAGCAATGGGCGAGATACAGTCAATTTAGTTCAGCTGGCTAGTGGAATGGCCATTAATGATGAAAGAGATGAAGTAAGTATTGAAGATATTGAATGGGTTATAGAAAATGGTCAATACTCTCCAAGGGTAGAATCTAGAATATCTGATAAACCACAAATTGGATATGTAAACGGGCTTGCGGTTTACGGAGCAAATATTGGAGCGGTAATGGAAATTGAAGCTAGTGCCAAAAAAGTAAAAATTAGAAAAGGTATTCTTAAAATTACAGGAATTATTGAGGAAGAGGAAATAAGTAGTGCAAATAAAAAATTAAGGCGTAAAAGTACTGCTAGATCATCAGTAGAAAATGTGGTCACAGTTCTCGAAAAATATTTTAACTTAGATTGTGACGATTATGACATTCATGTAAATTTTCCAGGTGGAGCACCAGTAGACGGCCCATCAGCTGGAGTAAGCATAACGACGGCGATATACAGCGCGATAAAAGGTATACCAGTTGATAATATGGTTGCAATGACGGGAGAGATATCAATTCATGGCAGGGTAAAGCCAATAGGTGGTGTCAATGCTAAGATTTCTGCTGCAAAAAAAGCAGGAGCCACGAAGGTAATTATTCCAAGTGATAATTGGCAGGATAGTTTCAAAAACATTGAAAATATTAAGATTATACCTGTTAGTAATATTAGTGAGGTAATTCGCGAAGCATTACTTAAGGAGATCCCTAAAAATATACCAACTACGTTTGAGCCAGAAGTAGATGTAATAGCAGCCGAATCAATTAAAGCATAATATATAATTTTGTCTAAAAAAGTAATTCCTATTTAATTATAGCGGATTACTTTATTTATTTTAAACCCCGTAGTATTGAAAAACAACTATATTATAGGTATAATGTAGTTGTCTAACTATAAAAAATATAATGATCGAGCATTTATAGTTTATTCTTTGTGTCCAATGTAAAATTTAAAATTGAATATTACATTAATAAAAGACGATTAATCTAATATAGAAAAGAGGGAGAAAAATGGAAAAAAACGCAAAAATTCTTCCGCTAATTCCGCTAAGAGGTATGAATATATTTCCATATATGGTATTGCACTTTGATGTAGGAAGAGAAAAATCTATACTTGCATTAGAAAATGCTATGCTAAATAATCAAGAAATTTTTCTGGTTTCACAGAAGGTATCAAAAATTGAAGAGCCAGAAGAAAAGGACATATATAGTATTGGTACTATTTGTAATGTGAAACAAATATTAAAGTTACCAGGAGATACAATTAGGGTACTAGTTGAAGGAGTAAAGAGAGGTAAGATTTCGGAGTACAAGGATAAGGAACCTTTTGCACGGGTGGAAGTAGAAATTATTGAAGATGAAATGTGCGCAGATGATAAAAAATGTAAGGCATATATTAGAATTATAGATAAAGCCTTTGAAGAATACATAAATTTGTCAGTTAACAATTTTCCAGATGCTTTATTCAGTTTAGAAGAAACAGAGGAGCCAGGAAGATATTGCGATATTGTAAGTTCATATTTAATACTAAAGCCGGAGACAAAACAAGAATTGTTGGAAATATTAGAAGTTAGCAAAAGATTAGAAAAATTGTTATTTATATTAAAAAATGAGATTGAGGTATTAAAAATAGAAAAGAAAATTGGAGCCAAGGTCAAAGGTAGAATTGATAAAATCCAAAAGGAATATTATTTAAGAGAACAAATGAAAGCTATACAAGAAGAATTAGGTGAAGAAGATGAAAATAAGAGAGAAATACTAGAATATGAAAATAAAATAAAGAGGGCAAAGCTCCCTAAGGATGCAAAAGAAAAAGCAATATATGAATTAAATAGATTGAAAAGTTCAGGGAATTATTCTGCTGAAGGTGGAGTATCGAGAGCATATTTAGATTGGATATTAGCTCTACCTTTTAATAAGTCAACTAAAGATAATATTGATATTAAAAAGGCTAGAGAGGTTTTTGAAACAGAACATTATGGGCTCGAGGATGTTAAAGAGAGAATAATAGAATATTTAGCAGTTAAAAAAATCAGCAAAACTTTGAAAGGCCCTATACTTTGTTTGGTAGGACCACCAGGAGTTGGGAAAACATCAATAGCAAAATCCGTTGCAAATGCATTAAATAGAAACTTTGTTAGAATGTCACTTGGGGGAGTAAAAGATGAGGCTGAAATAAGAGGACATAGAAAAACTTATGTGGGTGCAATTCCTGGTAGAATTATATATGCCATGAAACAAGCCGGATCAAAAAATCCATTATTTTTATTAGATGAAATTGATAAAATGAGTGGTGATTCTAAGGGAGATCCTGCTGATGCACTTTTAGAAGTTTTAGATAGTGAACAAAATGCAAGTTTTAGGGATCATTACCTTGAATTAGACTTCGATTTATCAAAGGTATTGTTTATAACTACCGCAAATAAATTAGATACCATTCCAAGACCATTATTAGATAGAATGGAAGTTATTGAGGTATCAGGGTATACTTCAGAAGAAAAATTCCACATTGCTAAAAATCACCTTATTCCAAAGATGTTAAAAGAACATAATATGATGGATGGTAAAATAATTTTTTCTGACCCTTCGATAAATTGCATTATTGAGAATTATACTAGGGAATCAGGAGTTAGAAGTCTTGAAAGACAAATTGCGTCTGTTATTAGAAAAGTAATAACTGAAATGGTAGAAAAAAACAAAGAAAATGTTAATGTTACCACAACGCAGGTTAAAAAATATTTAGGGGCTGTTTTATATACTTATGATAAAGCTGAAGAGGTCGATAGAGTGGGTGTTGTAACTGGATTAGCATGGACTGAAGTTGGTGGCGTTACCTTGCCTGTAGAAGTCAGTGCTATGGAAGGAACTGGTAAGCTTCAGCTTACAGGCCAATTAGGAGATGTTATGAAAGAATCCGCTAAAGCTGGATACAGTTATGTTAGAGCTAATGCAGATAAATATAACATTGATAAGGAATTTTATAAAAATAAGGATATTCATATCCATGTGCCAGAAGGGGCAGTTCCTAAAGATGGTCCATCGGCTGGAGTAACTATGATAACTGCAATGGTATCAGCCTTAACTAACATAAAAGTGAGACATAACGTAGCAATGACAGGGGAGATTACACTTACAGGAAGAGTGCTACCTATAGGTGGACTTAAAGAAAAATCGCTAGCGGCCTATAGAGCAGGAATTGATACAATCATAATTCCAAGTGATAATGAAAAAGACATACAAAAAATACCAAAGAGTATTAAGGATAAACTAAAATTTATATTTGCAAGTAAAGTAGAAGATGTGCTTGAAAACGCATTGCTCAAAAATAAAATAATTGAAAATGCAATAATTGAAAATACATTAAATGGAGATAAATAATGGAGATAAAACAATCTGAGTTCATAATTTCAGCAGTAAAACCTGCTCAGTATCCTACAGATAATAGAGTGGAGTATGCTTTTGTTGGTAGATCCAATGTAGGCAAGTCTTCTTTGATAAATACTTTAACAAACAGACGGAAGCTTGTTAAAGTTAGTGGGACACCTGGAAAAACTAGACTTATAAACTTTTTTCTAATTAATAATAGTTTTTATTTTGTTGATTTGCCTGGGTATGGATATGCAAAGGTATCTAAAAGCGAGCAAGCTAAATGGGGTAAGATGATGGAGGACTATTTAGTTCGTAGACCTCAACTCCAAAAAGTAGCATTACTCGTGGATTGTAGACGTAAGCCAACTAAGGACGATCTTCTAATGTACGGATGGATAAAACATTTTGGCTATGAAGTTGTAATAGTTGCAACCAAAAAAGATAAGGTAAACAGAGCAGAACTCGTAAAAAACAATAAATTAATACGGGAAACACTTAATTTAGAGGCGCATGAAGAGATTATTAATATTTCATCACTTAAAAAAACAGGTGTGGATGAGTTGCTAAATAATATGTTCCATGATAATCATATGGAAGAATAGTTATATTTAAGAATAGTTATAGTAAGGTGCAATTAAAATAGATCTATATTACGGCGTGCAAGTTAGTTAGTGCACGAAGTGATTAGGTCTATTTTTTATTTCTTTATTATGTGTCAAGAAGTATGGAGTTTTACAAGAATTTTGTATCAATATATTTTTACCAGAATAGTATATATTAGAAAACAAAAGAAAAGATTTTAAAAGTTAGACTAAGAAAAATAACTATTCTGTATCAATATGTTTTCATCAGAATAGTATATATTAGAAAACAAAAGAAAAATTTTAAAAAGTAAACTAAGAAAAATAACAAAAAAGGAGGGAATTTAAATGGATATGAATAGCTTATTAAGTGGATTAGCAGAATCTCAAAAAAATGGATCGAAAAAATGTGATTGTAACAATAATAATAATAATAACAACGGCGGCGGAAACTCAATAATTTGGATTATTGTTCTATTACTATTATTTTGCTGTCAAGGTCAAGGACAAGATAGTGGAATTGTCTGCGGATGCGATCCGAAACACTGTAAGGAACTTTGTAGATGTGGACCAAGTACTGGTGGTGGATTTGGCTTAGGTGGATTTGGTGGCGGATGTGGCGGATTCGGAGGCGGAAGTGGCATTTGGATAATAATCTTAATTCTTTTATTCGCATGTAGCGGTGGAAGAAACAAAGGCTGCACAAACAATATTATTAATGTAGATGGTTGTGACGAAGAATAATTAGGAAAAATGATCATAAATGCACAAATAGATGAATTTAATGTTCTTAACCTTAGCTGAAATATGTAACACATTAAAATTTGGCCCATGAAAGGGGAGTTTTATATGTCTAAAAAAAGATGTTGTGGTTGTGGAAACGCACCAGTAGTAGCAGCAGCAGTAAGTCCAGTTGGAAGCTTATGCACAAATCCAATTTGTGCAATAATATTATTAATTATACTTCAAAGAACATGCCTACTTGAAAACAAAAACGCTTTCTTATTAATATTGTTATTCCTAGGTTTTTGTTTCTGTAGTAGACGTCCAGCAGTTGCAGCGGCAACAGGCTGCGGTGGATATTAGTTAAAAAAATCTGGGGGAGCTTATGCTCTCCCATTTATAAATGAGGTGATAAATATGTCAAAACATCATAAGCGGGATAGAAATAATATGATTAATGAGAATAATAATATTAATAATAGCAATAACGGTAACAATAATAACGGAAATGCAAATAACAACCCCAACAACAATCCATTAGTACAAATGTTAAATGGAAATTCTGCAAATCCTCTGATGGGATTATTATCTAGCTTTCTTGGAGTAAATAGTGGTGGTAGCAATAATATGCTGGAAGGGTTGCTTTCTAGTTTAGGGGGCAAAGACAATAATATTTTAGGAAATTTAATGGGTAGTTTAGGCGGGCAAGACAACGATATTTTAGGGAATTTAATGGGTTCTTTAGGTGGGCAAGACAACAATATATTGGCAAACTTAATGAGTAGTTTAGGCGGCCAAGGTAGTAACATGCCAGAAAATTTAACTAATGGTGCAAGTTCAGCATCAAATGTTAAAAAAAATAGTAATAAAAAGGTCAATGTTAACAATGATATAGTGAGTTCCAAAGAAGATGAGCAAGATAACACGTTATCAAATATATTTTCAGGCATGGGTAATATAGATTTAAGCGAAATTTCAAATATGCTATCTGGAATAGATTTGAGTAATTTAGATTTGAATAATTCAAATCTTAGTGATATGATGGATTCCATATCAAATGATAATTCTTTTGAAGATAATAATCCTATTCAAAATAACGATGTTGAATTTAAACATACAAGTCCTAAAGAGAATACACATAACATTTTGGAAGCCTTAGAGGATGAGGAAAAGGGGCAACTTATATATATATTAGCTCATCTAGTAGATGAAAAAAAGCTTGAAACTCTCAATAGAATTGTAGAGGGTAATTCTAGCTCAATACATTAGAATGAATGAATTAGTTACAACGCGTGGCTATGAGAATATTAAAAAACATCACATGAATTCTTAATTTATGTGATGTTTTTTGAAGGAACTAATTATAAATTATTATCGTTGCAGATGGTATTGTCTTTTATATGGCTAGTTTCACACAATATTATATTTTATATTATATATAATGAATAAAAACAAGTAAAAAGGATAATATTATAAGTGTAATCGGAGTTGAAATCTCCATTTGCATAAAATAAATTATTTTATTTTATGCGTACCCCCCCCATCCCCCTTGGGACCGATAATACGGTCCCTTTTGTGATTTACAAGGAATATTAATATTGTGCGTAAATAACTTTGTTCCATTACTTAATGCTTACTGAACTAATTTTGAAGGTGGATTCTTTATCGACAATAGGGATATGTTTTACAGTTAATTCCATAATATAGTTTTTTGTCTCTAATAAATTGTTAACGCTTGCGCCTTTAAAATTTAATGTCCATAGAATTTCACTGGCATTGCCATCCTTGTCCCACTTATAATCTTTAAAAATAGCATCCTGGAAATCTAAATGTATTTTTTTGCTTGATAAGTCGGTTAACAGTGAAATGTCATTACCATTTAAATCAGGTGCGAAAAGTTCTTTTGATATATTTAATTCTGAAAGTGGAAAGGTGCCAATTAAGCTAATAAAGCCTAATATAGTGTTTTTTCCCATATAATTATCAATGTAGTTATAGTCAAAAGATTTTAACTTATTTTTAATCAAAATGTAACTTACAAAATTCATTTTACCATCTTTAATATTTCCAGATAAAAATTTAGGAGTTTTGTTATTTTTGCTATCTACAAAACCTAGAATATTGTTAGTGCTACAGAATATGTCATCGAATTTTTTACCGTTCCAAAGGAATGCATGTTGAACGGCTTTATTGGTTATGGATGCTTGAGTAAATATTTCAGGTACGTTGTTTCTAGAAATGTCCATTAATGTTAACCTCATTGGCCAGTCTGCATAATAATTTCCCACAGTGCCAATTTTATTAGAGGGTTCAAGGTAATAGCTATTGTCTCCTGAATTTATTTGGATATAATATTTTTCCATCTCTGTTTTTATGTAGAGAATATCCTTAGTTCCATTACCTATTAAATCTGCTTGCATCATTTTGGTTTCATTAACAGTATTAAATGTGCTTATTGAATCTTTTCTGAAACATAAAAAAAATGTAATTATTACGGTAAAGGCAATAATTGCTAAAGCATAATAAATATACTTCTTCTTAAAAAAAATAACTTGTAACTTCATATATTCCACCCCCATTTAAATTATATGTAACTTTTACATATTTAATTAATCTATATTGAATATAGTTTGAAAAATTCATATTTATTAATACTGTGATGTGAAATTATGAAAAAAAGTTATATATAATTCCGCAAATAAAAAAGGAGTAATGAAATTTTAATTCATTACTCCTTTTTTATTTAATAAATTACTTTTTTACTTAGATAAATTACTTTTTACAATTTTCGCATAAACCATAAAAATATATTTTATCTGCTAAAACCTCGTAGCTAGTATACTGTTTTACATCTTCAAGTACATTTGAAAAAAGTATGCCTTCTATGTCATCAACTCTACCACAACGTATACACTGTATGTGGGGATGAGATGACATGTTGCCATCGTATCTAAAATTACCTTCACCTACATTAAGTTCTATTATTAATTCAACTTCTATAAGAGTTTTTAAGGCCTTATAAACTGTAGCTAAACTCATAGTAGGATATGTTGGTTGTAGAGCTTTATAAATTATTTCGGCTGAAGGATGTTCTTTTGTTGATTGTAAATATTTATAGACAGCAATACGTTGAGGTGTAAGCTTTAATTTTTTCTCTTTAAAAACTGTTGTAATGTTCTCCATATACACCATCCTATAATGTTATTATATACTATATAAAACTTATTATATAATAAGTTTTATTACTTGTCAAAAAAACAATTAAAACATAACTAATAAAAATTTAAAATTTATTTTTTTTTTAATTCATTTATAGGATAAGAAACATATATTAGTAATAGAGAGAGGAGTGCTGATATTTGAAAAAAACATACGTAATAGATACCAATGTTATTCTATATTCACCTTTTGCTATATTATCTTTTGGAGACAATGATGTAATAATACCCGAAGTAGTACTCGAGGAATTAGATAGTTTTAAGAAAGATAAAAGTGATTTAGGAGCTAATGCTAGATATGCTGCTAGACTTATCGATAAACTTAGAAAGCAGGGAAAACTAAATGAGGGTATTAATTTAGAGTGTGGGGGAAAACTACGAGTCGAGATGAATCACTATGATACCAAAATTCCTGATTCTTGGAATAAAGCAAAAGCTGATAATAGAATATTACAGGTATGTAAAGGAATTAAAGAACAAGGTGAAGATGTATGGTTAATAACAAAAGATATATTTCAACGTATCAAGGCGGATGCCTTAGATATTAATGTTGAGGATTATTATGAAAAATTTGTGCCGGAATATGATGACCAGTATACAGGGAGGATAGAGGTATTTACACCTCAGGAAAAGCTTCAAGAATTTTACAGTAAAAAAAACTTGGAAGTTAGTGTCTTACTTAAATATGATGATGAAACAGACGAATATATCACTCCATCTTTATATACAAATCAATTTTTAATAATTCATTCAATGGAAAAACCAAAACAAACTGCACTAGGTAGATATGATGGTAAAAGCATAGTGCCACTTTATAATAAGGAGGGTAAACCATTAGGGCTTGTACCGAGGAACGTAGGACAAAAATTTATGTTGGAAGCTTTATGCACTGATGCAATAAAAGCACCGCTGGTAATTATTAAAGGCCCCGCAGGAACAGCTAAAACTCTCTTTTCATTAGCGGTGGGGCTTCAGAAAATATTACAAGAGAATAGTGAGCATTACAGGAGAATTTTAATTTGCAGGCCAAATGTTACTATGGATGAGGAAATAGGTTTTTTACCAGGTACAGAGCAAGAAAAAATATCGCCCTTTATGAGGCCGATATTTGATAACTTAGAGATACTTGTGGAATCTGATGAAAAAGAACGCTATAAAAATGAGAAGCAATTATTAGATAAGATAAAAGATTTGTTTGATAGGAGAATTATAACTACTGAAGCTGTCGCTTATCTTAGAGGCAGATCGATAGTTAAAAATTGGGTAATTATAGATGAGGCACAAAATTTGTCACCAAAACAAGTTAAAGCAATAGTCACTAGAGTTGGTGAAGGAACTAAATTAGTTCTTATAGGTGATCCAGAACAAGTAGATCATCCTTTTCTTGATTCAAGGTCAAATGGGTTGTGCTATGCCTCCGAAAAAATGAAGGGTAGTGACTTGTGTTATCAGGTAACTTTAAAATACGATGAATGTGAGAGGTCACCAATAGCATACGAGGGATCAAAGAAATTATAGGAATTTATATAAAAGAGAGCATAAAGATTTAGGCTCTCTTTTATATATACTTATCACAAGGGAATTATTTGCATAAATTACATAAAAATTCTGTTTTCAAATGAATAGTTTTACTGTACAATATGATAGTACATAATAAACAAAAGGATGGGAAACATGAGAAAAACAAAAAAATGTGTAAAGAACAAAAAAATTTCGAGCAAACTAGTTTTATTGTTTATAATATTTGAATTAACTTTTACAGTAGTTACTTGCCCATTTATGCTTTTTTATGGGCCGTTTAAGAATGTAAAGACTACGGTGGTAGGTGCAGCAATGACTACTCTTACGCTGCAGTGGATGGTTACATCATTTTTATCCGATGAAAAAATAAAACAAATTATGAATGATCAAAAGGTAGAAGCGATAGTTCAAAATAACTTAGATGATGTCAATTCTGGAGTAAAGGTTGAAAATAAAGATGATAATAATATAGAAAGATATGACGTATCCGGAAAAAAATTCAAAGGAAGCATATTAATAATTAATGATCCGACTAGAATAAAAGTAGGTTACAGCAGTAAGCTTGGAGAGGAAGGCCAGTTAACTAGTGATATTGCAAAAAATAATAATGCTATTGCGGCGGTTAATGGAGGAGCGTTTACAGATAAAGCTGCTGAAGCACTTTGGGCAGGAACGGGAGCAAATCCATCAGGAATAATAATGTCTAATGGAAAAGTTGTTTATAACGATATAAAAAATGAAAATGAAGAAAGAGCAGTTGTAGCATTAACTAAATCGGGAAAGCTACTAGTTGGCAATCATACAATTAAAAATATGGAAAATGCTGGAGTAACCGAGGCGGTATCCTTTGGACCAGCTATGATAGTTAATGGAATTAAAACTATAAAAAAGGGTGATGGGGGCATGGGTATAGCACCTAGAACATGTATTGCACAAAGGAAAGATGGAGCGATAATATTATTAGTTATTGACGGTAGACAGATAAGCAGTTTAGGGGCTACTTTAAGAGAGGCGCAAGACATATTGTTTGAGTATGGGGCTTATAATGCTACTAACTTAGATGGAGGTTCGTCATCTACAATGTTTTATAATGATGAAGTTATAAACAGTCCTAGCGACAGCTTGGGAGAGAGATCTGTACCTTCAATTATATATGTAGAGAGCAGGAAATAGAGTGGAATTTTATCATAGGATATTTTAAGTTAAAGGAGAAAGTATTATGAGATGGATGAAAAGAATAAGTATATGGATGTTAGTATCTTTGTCACTTCAATGTTTAGGTCTCTTTTATGTAGATCATTATTTTTTAGCTACGGATTCTAAAGTTACTGGGAAAAAGGTTGTTGAGAATAAAAGTGATAAATTAAAAAATGTTGATATTAAAGTACCGGCGAATGCAGAAAATATATTAGTATCTTATGATGCTAAGTATTTATCTTATTTCGAAGATGAAGAGCTGAAAATTGTGAATTGCAAGGACGGAAAAATTAAAACGATAGATGCAGAAGAGGGAACTAAAATTTCTTTTTCAGAATGGGTTCCGGATAGAAATAGGATGCTTTTGGTAGAGAAAGATAGCAGCGGCCAATCTAACAATTTAGTATTATATTCTTATGATGTATTAAAGGACGAAAAATTAAAAGTAAAAGAGTTAGAGTGTGGTGGCACTAACCCTAAAGTAGAAGGTATTCAAACAGCGCCATTAACAGGACTTATTTACGTTAAGATATCAAACAATGCTAATAAAAGCAGCATTTATAGAATTAATAGGATGGGAAGTATTAAAAAAATAAATACAATACCTAATTTAGTGTGCAACATTGCATTAGTACGCCATGAAGATAAATTGGTGTATGAGGGATTAATTTATAATAAAATTTATGTTGCGGGTCTTCAGCAAGCTATAAGTGTGGCTGGTGTAGAGAAACTTACATTAATTGGTGCTGATGATGATGATAATGTCTATCTTGGAGAATTAAATAACAATTTAGTAAGCAAAGTTTATTATGGCAAAATATCAGTAGACGCAAATCAATGGAAATTCATTGATTTGCAAAAGCCAGCTGGAAAAAATGACGTATTTGTTTCACCATCTGGTAAAGTATATCAAAATGATGAATTGCAAGGTGTAATAACAGAAATTAATTCTGGATCACAAACTAGCTATGCAGGAAAATTATCTCAATTATATAATAAAGGAGTAGTATCTATTGTAAACAATAAAATATCATTTGTTCCTTTTAAGTAAATAAGCACATATAAATAAATAAAACTATGTTAATAGCATAGTTTTTATTTATTTAGGAGTTTTAAATATGAAAATTTTAATTCATGTACTAACAAATGAAGAACTTCAGTACCGTAATATATTCATTTATTTTATTAATATTAAATTTAAAATAACAATAAACTTTGTTATAATAGATATACTAGACAACTTAAATCATCACCTGCGGTGCTGCAACATTAACGACTTCAGAAGGAGATTTAAACTCCAACTAAAGTTTTCTATTTGTTATAGCACGTATCCTCTGGGTAGGTCTCTGGGGTAGATAACAATTCTCAATTGTTATCCTCCCACTTATAGAAGAGGGAGACTTTCCTTCTGAAATGTCGTTAAAACAATAAGGAGTCAAAGATGCTTAACTAGGGGAATAACAATTGCTTGTAAATATGTAGAAATATAAGGAGTGATAAATTTGGAGACACAACAAATATTATATAAAATTTTAATGATACCAGCAATATTGCTAGCATTCACCTTTCATGAGTATGCACATGCGATTACAGCAGATAGGTTAGGAGATAAAACACCAAGATTTCAAGGGAGACTTACGCTTAATCCAATTGCCCATATTGACCTAATGGGATTTATTTTAATTTTATTGGTGGGATTTGGGTGGGCGAAACCTGTTGAGACTAATCCTAGTGCTTATAAAAATTATTACAAAGATGATTTAAAGGTTTCATTTGCAGGACCACTTGCAAATCTTATTTTAGGTTTTGTTTTTGCTGTTTTAGCAGTATTATATTTCAAACTTTCACCCACTCACGGTCAGTTATATGACATTATCATGTTAATAATACAATTCGCAGGCTCCATAAATTGTATGTTGTTTTTTCTTAATTTAGTTCCAATACCAGGTTTTGATGGTTTCCATATAGTTCGCGATCTGTTCCCAAAGTTTTTTAATGAAATATCAGATTCAATTTATAGATATCAGTTTGTAATATTTATAGTATTGATATTGCCTATATTACCTGGTCAGCAATCCGTTTTCACTTATCTTGTGCAAGCACCAGCCACATGGTTATTTAACCAATTTATAAATATTGCAGGAATGTTTTAACGTTAATATATACTTAAGAAAAAATACAGAGTAATTTTTAATTATTTTAAATATAAGGAGAAAGATATATGCGCTTAAGAAAAAAATATTGGGCTAGGCCAGAAATGGAAACTAGTCATATAGTAATAACTAACCAATATGCTCACGCAGGAAAGTGGAGTCAAGAATTTAAAAATAATAATGAAATATATTTAGAACTAGGCTGTGGTAAAGGCAAATTCATATCAGAAAAATCTAAACAAAATCCTAATGTTAACTTTATAGGTGTAGATTTAAAAGATGAGGTGTTAGTCTTTGCTCTTAGAAAGGTTATAGAAGTAAGAGAAATTAAAGGGAAAGAAGACATAAATGTACGCCTTATGCCTTTAAACATTATGTTTATCGATGATGTGTTTGCGCCCGGTGAGATAAGTAGAATTTATATAAATTTTTGTAATCCATGGCCAAAAGACAGGCATAACAAGAGAAGATTAACTCACACTAAGTTTTTAACGAACTATAAGAAGTTTTTAAAGCAAGGATCTGAAGTATGGTTTAAAACAGATGATTTAGAACTATTTGATGATTCAATAGAATATTTTAAACAGTCTGGTTTCCAAATATTATTATTAACCTATGACCTGCATACTAGTGAGTTTAAGGATAATGTAATTACAGAATATGAAGCTAAATTTACAGAGATAGGGAAAAAAGCTATGTTTTTGCAAGCTAAATTAATTGGAGAGAATTAATATTAAGCTTTCGGCGGGAAAGAACTTGTAGAATTTAAGTTAGTGCAATGAAAAATTTGTATATAACAGCAGGTGTAAAGCTTGCTGTTATTTTTATTTTATACCAAAATAGATATAAGAAGGAAGAAAGGGGAATGGATAATGGCTAAAATTATGGTTCAAGGGACTGCTTCATCTGTAGGAAAAAGTATAATAGTTACAGCACTGTGTAGAATTTTCAAACAAGATGGATTTTCAGTTTGTCCTTTTAAGTCACAGAATATGTCGCTTAATTCTTATATTACTATGGACGGAAAAGAAATGGGACGTGCACAGGTGCTTCAAGCCTATGCTGCTGGGATTGAGCCACAGGTATTTATGAATCCAATCTTATTAAAGCCTACCTCAGATAAAAAATGCCAAATTATCGTTAATGGTAAAGTCTTTGGAAATAGTACGGCTATGGAATATCATAATATGAAACTTGAATTTAAAGATATGTTAAAAAGGCAGTTTGAAGATTTAGAAAAGAAGTTTGATATTATAGTAATGGAAGGGGCAGGTAGCCCTGCAGAAATTAATTTAAGGGATAGAGATATAGTAAATATGGGAATGGCGGAGCTCGTTGATGCTCCTGTAATACTTGCAGGAGATATAGATAAGGGTGGCGTCTTTGCGTCACTTGCAGGAACTATGCTTTTACTAAGTGGTGAGGAGAAAAAAAGAGTTAAGGCCACTATTATAAACAAGTTTAGAGGAGATTTAGAAATTTTAAAGCCGGGACTTACAATGCTAGAGGACATTATACACATACCATGTAATGGTGTAATTCCCTATTTTAAACTAAATTTGGAAGATGAAGATGGAGCAGTAGAATTTAATGAAAAAATCACTGCACCGATTGATGTTGCTGTAATAAAACTTCCACATATATCAAATTTTACAGATTTAGATGCCTTAAAGGCTGAAGAAGATGTATCAGTTAGATTTGTTGAAACTAAAGAAGAGCTAGGTGATCCGGACTTGCTTATAATACCTGGAACTAAAAATACTATTGACGACTTAATCACTTTACGGGATTTAGGAATTATAGAAGCTATTAAGGAATATAGTATAAAAGGTATCATATTGGGTATTTGTGGAGGTTATCAAATGCTCGGAAATAGCTTACATGATCCTAGTGGCATCGAAGGAAGTTTTAATAAAATAGAGGGTATGAAGCTTTTAGACATAGATACAGTGTTTGAAAATGAAAAGATAACTACAAGAGTAAAAGCCCATAGCATTAACATGAGGGGTATCAATGCTTATGGTTATGAAATACATATGGGTAGATGCATCTACGGGCATAAGGCGGAACCACTTTTCCAAATATATAATAGGAATGGTAAGCAAACCTCCTCGGAAGGTGAACACGATCCCTTTAAAGGTGAGCAATCTTTCTCTCTTGACGGAGCAATTAATGAAAGTGGAAATGTTATGGGTACATATATTCATGGGATTTTTGATGGGGTAGAATTTAGAGAGCATATAGTTAATACTTTAAGAATAAAAAATGCAATGGAACCCAAGAAATCTAAGGTATATGAAAGTTTAAGGGAAAAAGAGATAGACAAGCTAGCAGATATAGTTAGAGATAATATAGACATGGATGACATTTATAAAATAATAGGAATATAAAGATAGTGAGGAATTAAATTGAGAATACTATTTCATGTGAACATAATAGATTTGCTATTAGCGATTATGTTAGATTTATTAATTGGAGATCCATATTGGTTTAAACATCCGGTTATTTATATGGGAAAACTTATTTCTAAATTAGAGAATGTAGGTAGAAAACTATGTAAAATCAATAATCAAATTAAATTTTTTGGAGGGGTTATTGTAGTTATAGTAGCCTTTTCCAGTTTCGTAGTTCCATTCATGATTTTGAAGGTTTGTAAAGAAAATTTCTGGTTATATCATATTTTTAATATAATATTAATTTGGACAACAATAGCTGCTAGGTGCCTTCATAAAGAGGGCATAAAGGTGTATGGCGCCTTAGTGGAAAATGATATTCAGGATGCTAGGGTTAAATTATCATATATTGTAGGCAGAGATACAAAAGAACTTAGCGAACACGAAATAGTAAGAGCGGATGTAGAGACCATTGCAGAAAATACATCAGATGGTGTTATAGCTCCTATTTTATATGCAATACTAGGGGGGGCACCTTTAGCTATGATGTACAAGGGCATAAATACTATGGATTCAATGCTTGGATATATGAATGAAAAATATAAATATATTGGATTCTTTCCAGCGAAAACAGATGATGTATTTAATTTTGTACCGGCAAGAATAACAGGGTTTCTAATTTGTTTGGCAGCCCCAATTGTCCGGGGAAATATTGTGCAGAGTTTAAAAGTAATGATAAGAGATAGAAAAAATCATAAAAGTCCTAACTGTGCTTATCCAGAAGGGGCAGTAGCTGGAGCTATGAGGGTTCAATTAGGTGGGACAAATTTATATTTTGGAGAAAAGATGTATAAGCCAACCATAGGAAATAAAATAATTGATTTAAGGAAAGAACATATAGCAGATACAATAAAATTAATGTATGGAGCAATGTTTAATTTAGTAATAGTATATTTATTATATGAAATAGTTAAGTATTTTTGGAGATGATATAATGATACAACTTATAGGACTAAAACATGATGTTAAAATAGAAATTAGAGAAAAACTTTCAATTATACCAAAACGTCAAAGAAAATGTTTAGAGGCTCTTTTAAATATTTGCGAAGAGGCAGTTATTTTAAGTACCTGTAACAGGACTGAAATATATTTTAAGTCTAGGGACAAGGATATTATAAAAAAAATATTTAATGCTCTGAATTGGGATGAGAATTTAATAAAATGTGTAGTTAATTATGAGGGAGAAAAAGCAATACAACACCTAATGGAGGTGGTTTGTGGCTTTGATTCACTATTACTTGGAGAAGACCAAATTTTAGGCCAAGTTAGGGACGCTTATGAAGTCACTAAAGGACTTAAATCAACTAAAAAGGAGCTTCAGAGGCTTTTTGAAAATGCTATTGCTTGTGGTAAGCGATTTAGGACTAAATCTAAAATAAGTGAAATACCGGTATCTTCATCTTCTATGGTAGTTAAAAAGGCAGTAGATAGAGGTCTCAAAAATTTTATGATTTTAGGGTATGGAGAAGTAGGGGAATTAGCATCAAAATATGTACTAGAAGCGAAAATAGATGTGCTTTATATTGCAGTTAGAGATAAACAAAAGGTTAATATAGAAGACTCAAGAGTAAAAATAATACCTTTTATTGATATACAAAAACATTATGAAAAGGTGGATTGCGTTATATCTTGTACAACGGCTCCTCATACTGTGGTGCACCTAAAGGAACTGCCAAACAAAAATTTATTATTATTTGACTTAGCTGTACCAAGGGATATTGAAAAAATAGTAAGTGAGAGCCCATTATATGAGGTGTTCGATATTGATATGTTAGGAGACATCCATGATTCAAACTACAAAAGACGTGAGGCCTCAATGAAGAATAATAGATGCATTGTGGATAAAGCTATAAAAGAATATATTGAGTGGAAAACTACAGAAGAATTAGCTCCATTTATAAAAAAAATAAAACACAATGGCGATTTTGTCTATAAAGAAAGACTTGCGACTTTTAAGAACAAGAAAAAAACTAAGGATAATGAGGAATTAGCGGAGATACTTTTAAAAAGCACTTCAAATGCCTATGTAAACAGAGCTATAGTTGTGTTAAAGGAGGAACATTTGAAGGGGAGGTCTAAGGAATGCCAGGATATAATAAGCCGGATTTTCAAGATATAAATTATACTATGATTTCATTGCTTTCAAATAAGGTTAATATACTTATTGTTGGTGGGGGAGAGGCTGCTTTTATAAAGTGTAGAGCTTTTTCAAAGGAAGGTTGCAATATTACGGTGGTGGCAAAAGAATTTTCTTTAGAATTCAATACACTTAAGGATTTTTATAACATAAAATTAATAAATGATGAATATGGTGAAAGTCATGTGGATCAAAATCATATTGTCATTATTGCTACAGATAATAAAGAGACAAACCAGACTATAAAAAATTATTGCGATAAAAAATGTAAGTTGTATGTGCATTGCGAGGATTATAAACAAGGGTTATTTGTAACGCCAGTACAAAGGGATACACCAAATATGAAATTTGCATTACATACTAAGAATGCTAGTCCTAAAACATCACTTTTTATGTCGAAAATCATTGAAGATAAATTATGCGAATACAAAGATTTTATAGATTATACTTTTAGTATAAGAAATAGGGTAATGGATAAAAAACAAAAAAAAGAAATTATGAATTTTGTATGTAGTGAAGATTTCTACTTTTTTTATGCTTTGGGAGCACAAAATGCTATTTTAAAATTGTTTTATGAAACTAAAAGTTAGAAAGCTGAAAGCTTATAGTTAAAGGAGGATGGAATTTGAAAATTAATATTGGAACCAGGAGAAGTGAGCTGGCACAAGTGCAAGCAAATACAATTATAACTATGATTAAAGAAAAATTTAATATTGACTCTGAAAAGGTGCTTATCGAAACAAAGGGAGATAAAATTTTAAATGTTACTTTAGATAAAATAGGGGGGAAAGGTCTTTTTGTAAAAGAAATAGAGTATGCAATGCTGGAGCAAAAAGCTGATATAGCAGTACACAGCATGAAAGATGTACCCTATGATATACCTGAAGAGTTTGAAATAGTTGCTATTCCGGTTAGGGAAGATGTTAGAGATGCATTTGTTGCATTTAACAATATTAGCTTTTATGATTTACCTAAGGGTGCAAGAATTGGTACCAGTAGTATAAGGCGAGGTACTCAAATTAAGATACTAAGACCGGATGTAGAAATTGTACCTATAAGGGGTAATGTACAGACTAGAATAGCAAAAATAGAAAAGGAAAATCTTGATGGCATAATACTTGCAGCGGCAGGGTTAAAAAGGCTTGGCATGGAAAATATAATTACTAATTATTTTGATCCAATGGAGATTGTACCAGCAATAGCCCAAGGAGCATTGGGTATTGAAATGGTTAAAAAACATCCGCAGTTATCTATTATTAAAGAATTGGATTGTTATGATGCTAGAATTTGCGTTGATGCAGAAAGAAGTTTTATGGCGACTCTCAACGGCGATTGCCATGATTGTATAGGAGCATATGCTTATCTCGATAACGACGTTATGCACATGCTTGGAGTATACAGAGTAAATGGTAAAATAGTTAAAAAACAACTTTCAGGAGATAAAAATGGCTACATTAAGCTAGGCGCTGCTTTAGCTAATAAAATATTAGAAGGCAATTAGGTATTAAAAAATAGAAAGGGGATGCCAATGGGAAAGGTTTATTTAATGGGAGTCGGTCCAGGAGACGAGGAGCTAATAACTTTAAAAGCCATAAGAACGCTTGGGGAATGTACTGCGGTCATGTATGATCGGCTTGCGAGTACTAGCATACTTAAATATTTAAAAGCAGAATGTGAAATATACTATTGTGGAAAAGAGCCAGGGTGTCATTATAAAACTCAAGATGAAATAAATGACATGTTAGTAGAACTCGCTAAAAAACATCATGTGGTTGGAAGAATTAAGGGTGGAGATCCCTTTGTATTTGGACGCGGCGGAGAGGAAGCTTTGGCACTTATTGATGGAAATATTGAATTTGAGGTAATACCAGGAATAACTTCGCCAATAGCAGTGCTTAATTATGCAGGGATTCCTATAACTCATAGAGGAATAGCTCAAAGTTTTCACGTATTCACGGCAATGAGTGCAGAAAAACTTAATATAGATTGGAATGCAGTAGCAAGACTTGGTGGAACCTTGGTCTTTATGATGGGATTTAAAAATCTAGAAAAGATTGTAGAAAGTCTTATATTGAGTGGAAAGAGAAAAGATACTCCTTGCGCTGTAATAATGAGAGGAACTACCTCAAAGCAGAAGAAGGTTGTGGGAACGCTAGAAGATATTTTATTTAAAGTTAAGGAATCAGAAATATTTTCTCCTTGCATTATTGTTGTAGGAGAAGTAGTTAAGTTTAATGAAAAATTCAATTGGTACGAGAAGAAACCGCTATTTGGCATGAATATATGTATAACTCGTTCAAAGCAGCAGTCAAAGGAAATTCGGGAAAAATTAATAGATTTAGGAGCTGAAGTACTTGAGATAAATTCCATTGAATTCAAGAACACTGCGTGTAACCTAGAGGATTACAGAGCGAAGCTTACAGGTTATGATTTTTTAACTTTTACAAGTGTTAATGGAGTAAATATTTTTTTTGATTACCTTAAAGATATTGAATTTGATGTACGTCAGCTTAAAGGCAAAATAGCGGCGATTGGTCCAGCTACTGAAGTTGCACTTAAAAATAGAGGGATTATGCCGGATATTGTAGCAGACCATTTTGTTGCGGAGTCATTGTTTGAGAAAATGAAGACCTATTTAAAAGTAGATGACAAAGTACTGGTTCCCAGGTCTAAGGATGCAAGGCCTTATTTAGTAGAAGAATTAAGAAATTTTGGATGTTATGTTGATGAGGTTTTCACATACGAGACAGTATGTGGTAAATTACAAACTGGAAATGAAATAAAAGAGGTGGACTTAATAGTATTTACATCACCATCCACTGTTAAAAACATGATTAAAATGGTAGGGTTTGAAACTATAAAATCTAAAACTTCTTTAGCTATAGGACCTATAACTGCAAAGGCACTTTCGGATGTAGGGATAAAAGCTATTATATGTGATGTTTATAGTGTCGACGGAGTTATAAGCAAAATTTTGAAAATCTAACTACAAATTAGCAGGCTTTTTATAATTATTTGTGGATAAGATTTAAATTTATCTAATTAGGAGTGGATAACTATGTTTAAAAGAAATAGAAGATTAAGAGAAACAAGGAATATAAGAGATTTAGTGCGAGAAACAGTATTATCATCCGCTGACTTTATATTTCCTATATTTGTAGTAGAAGGTGAAAACATTAAAGAAGAAATATCATCCATGCCAGGAAATTATCATTTTTCACTAGATAGGCTTCATGAAGCTATTGAAGAAGTTATTCAGGTGGGTTTACGCGGAGTAATGTTATTTGGATTACCAGAATATAAAGATGAAGTTGGTTGTGGTGCGTATGATAAAAATGGCATTGTTCAAAGGGCAGTTAAAAAGACGCGCCAGCTATCAAAAGAATTACTTATAATAACAGATGTGTGTATGTGTCAATATACAAGTCATGGACACTGTGGAATAATGGAAGGTTCAAAAGTTGATAATGATAAGACTTTAAAATATATAGCAGATATAGCATTATCTCATGCGCATGCTGGAGCGGACATGATAGCACCATCAGACATGATGGATGGACATGTAGATGCTATAAGAACGATTTTAGATGAAAATGGATTCAAACATATATCCATAATGGGTTATAGTGCAAAATATGCCTCAGCATTTTATGGTCCGTTTAGGGAAGCTGCGAACTCGACGCCGCGATCTGGGGATAGAAAAACTTATCAAATGGATCCGGCAAATATTAGAGAAGCCATGAGGGAAATAGAGTGTGATATTGAAGAAGGCGCAGATATTATAATGGTAAAACCCGCGTTATCATATTTAGATGTAATAAGATGGGCCAGAGATAGATATGATGTTCCAATAGCAGCTTATAGTGTTAGTGGGGAATTTGCCATGGTGAAATCAGCTGGAAAGCTTGGCTTAATTGATGAAAAAGCTGTAGCCATGGAAATGCATATGTCTATGAAAAGGGCGGGAGCAGATATAATAATAACTTATTATGCACTTGATTTATGTAAATGGCTAAAGGGATAGTTGAAAATTCAAGGGTTATAGAGGTCAGTAGGTAGCTTATGAAGTTTTTTTACAATATAAAAAAATATCAATATTAAATATTTAGAAAAGAGGAAACTATTATGAGAAATTTAGACATATTTAATGAATCAAAACAATATATGCCTGGTGGGGTTAACAGCCCTGTTAGAGCTTTTAAAGATGTATCTGTAACTCCTCCAATTATTAAGAAGGGTAAAGGGGCATATATTTATGATGAAGATGGGAATAAATACATAGATTTCGTATGTGCATGGGGACCTATGATACTTGGGCATTGTGATGAGGATGTAGTAAAAGCAATACAAAACACTTGTGAAAGTGCTATTGCCTTTGGTGCATCTACAGAAATAGAACTAAAACTTGCAAAGCACATTTGTAGCACCGTAGATAGTGTAGATATGATTAGAATGGTTAATTCAGGTACAGAAGCTACAATGAGTGCAGTTAAGCTTGCGAGGGGTTATACAGGTAAGAATAAAATAATAAAATTTGCAGGTTGCTACCATGGACATTTTGAAAGCTTTTTAGTTGAGGCTGGTTCAGGAGTATTAACTGCTGGCATAGCTGGATCTGCGGGGATTCCGAAAGAAAGCATAATAAATACACTAATTGCAAATTATAATGATATTGGTAGCGTAAAAACACTGTTTGAGAAATACAGCGATGATATTGCCTGCATAATA
>Ga0209540_10000584_pt1 | contig 33446 bp, 26 predicted proteins | sample BarGraIncu01121A_FD_184501 | JGI IMG/M metagenome (GOLD analysis project Ga0209540, IMG submission 184501) | Arctic peat soil microbial communities from Barrow, Alaska - Barrow Graham LP Incubations 011-21A (SPAdes) (version 2) | ecosystem: Environmental > Terrestrial > Soil > Wetlands > Peat... | reverse complement strand
AAGGCAGAAAACAGAACCAGGGCTATCAAAAACACTGCGACGAACCTCTTGATAGGACTCTCCTTTTTCCTTTCGGGTTCCCGTCGTGTTCCCTGTCTTCCTTGAGCCAGAAGCCTGTGCAGCGACACGGCTATTGCGGCTTCTTGTCCGAGATGATGACTCCGAGGATATCGGGCCCCACCTGGTTTCCGAGGACAGGTCCAAGCTGGACCAGAATGCTCGGCAGGTTGTACCTCGATGTGAACTCACGCTGGAATCCCTCAACCTCGGCCCGGTTGGTGCCGTAGTGGAACCCGATGTATTCGATCCCCTTCTGCACGTGCTTGTCGATGATCGCCCACAGATGTTCCAGCGCAACTTTCTTGGTCCGGGGACGGTCCTCGACATCCGTGACCCCCTGGGTGAAGGTGAGGATGGGCTTGATCTTCAAGATGCTGGCAGCGATGGCAGCAGCCTTTCCAATGCGCCCGCCCCTCTCGATATACGTGAAAGAGTCAAGCACGAAGTAGGTATGGGTCCGCAGGCACAGCGCCTCCGCCTCAGCGACGACCTGCCACAGCAGTGCTCCTGCCTCGGCGAGCTCCACTGCTCGCATCACCGGAAATCCGATACCAAGACCGGCATTCCAGGTATCTACAAGCTGCACGTGAACCGTGTCCAGCTGGTTGCGCCCGGTGAGAGCCGCATTGAGCGTGCCCGACAGGCGTGAACTGACGTGAAGCGATACGATGTCTCCTGCAGGGTCCTTGTCCAGAACGGTACGATATGCAGAAGCGAATTCTTCGGGTGACGGCTGCGTACTGCCCCCTTTCGCGCCCGCCACGAGGCGGCGGTAGAACTCGTCGTTCGTAATGTCGATGCCATCGCGGAAGTACTCGCCGTCAAGCGAGACCCTGAGGGGCACGACGGTGACGCCGTGCTCTTCAACATACGCTTGCGGCAGACACGCCATGCTGTCTGTTACGATATGGATAGCCATTGCTGGCTCCTTTCTCCGCCTGAACATTCATCCCCTCGCCGTCGGCAGCATACCCCGGGTGACGATCTCATCAACTGACACTCCCGTGACAGAGGGCGCGTCAGCCGCCAATCACAGTGTAGTATAGCACCGTGTGCCTCTCCTGTTGCCTCTCGAGTTGCATCATCAAAGAATCACAACAAAATGGTCGACCCCGCTCAGCAAGCCAAGATTGCATCCATGGTACTGAACTCGACTTGTCGAGACGTCCGACGTCATCTGTCCGGTTAAGCTATTTCCATTTTGGAAACAACTGCCGTGCCCTGGACCATGTTATAGGAGACACCCTGCGTTCGACACCTGTCTGTCATTCCCCCCCGAGCCCTTTGGTTCAAGGTGAGGGGTGCTTTCGGCGAAGGCGGGAATCTAGCACTATTGACTTAGCCTCTCCCGGTTGCGTCTAGCTAGACGCTTCCAGCATGCTGCCTGTGGAGCATATGTGGTATCATGTGACTGTTGCAGATTCCTGAAGGGGGTGTAAGCATGTTGCTGACGCTTCTCAAACAGTATTGGTGGATCGTCCTGGTTGTCCTGGCTCTTCTCGTACTTCAGTCTACCAAAGGTTCTCGGAGCAAGGGAACGCCTTCGGAGAAATCTGGGGACCTGCCCTACGTCCTCAATCGATACCTGATGTCCAGGGCGGAACGCTCTTTCTTCGGCGTACTGGAGCAGGTGACTGACAGTTCGAAGTACTACATTTTCCCACAAGTGTCACTGAGCAACCTTGTGACCGTTGAGAAGGGCACAGGATCCTACCAAGCATTTCACAACAAGGTGGATCGCAAGTCCGTCGATTTCGCACTCTTTGAGAAGAGTACGATCTCACCTGTCCTCGCCATAGAGCTGGATGACTCTTCGCATGACCGCGAAGACCGACAAGAACGTGACACATTCGTGGACGGAGTCCTGGCAAAGGCTGGATTGCCTCTTCTCCACGTCAGGGCGCAGGCCGCCTATGACCCAAAGCAGCTTGCCGCTTCGATCAGCGAAGCAATCCAAAGGTAGACGGGGGGTAGCATGGTACGCAGAAAGGCACAAGGTGGCACACTGGCAACAGTAGGAAACACTCCGGCACATAATGTTTTCATTTGGTGGAAACATTTCGGTTTTGCATCGGAACCAATGCTATCCATCAACGGTGCACACCTGAAAGACGAGGAAAAGATCTTCGTTGGTAGAAGCGAAGAGATCGATCACCTGCGTGAATGGGCGGAATCCCAAGATAGCAACGTCGTCTTATTGACTGGACCTGCTGGATCGGGAAAGACCAGCCTTGTGCATCGTGCGTTTAGCGAGTATCCAGAATTTGTTCGCATCGATTTTGCCAGAGGAATGAAACCGGAGTCATTTCCATACCTGCTTGCGATGGAACTTCTCGATGCCTGTTCCCAACTATCGAACTTGTCGACAGATGACGTAAGCCGTATCAAGGATATCCAGACAAACCTCGTGAACGATACAGGTGTCACAACAACCATTGCGGCTGGTGCCAGCGCAAAGTTTCTCGGAGCAGGTGTGGAAGCTAAGGGGTCCCAGGCAACTGAGATCAAGCCCATCAAGATTCCCGACAGCGATGTGGCTGCATGCCGGCATTTGGCCGACATCCTTTACCGATCACACCATAAATGTCTGATCCTGTCCCTTGATGAGGCGGATTCGGAACTCGTGCCGGGAATAACACCAGCATACGTCATGGGGTTGATACGTGCCTTGGAAATGCCTGATCACTCTATGACAATCTGGCCTACTCGTGATCGTCAGACACGAGACAACTTCTCAAGTATGAAATCGGTTGAGAAACAAGTCTTCAGCGAGAGACTCACACTATGCGGCTTGGGAGATGATGGTGGACCTGGAGCAGTAGAGATACTTCAGAGTCGTTTTGCCCAGGCAGGTATTTCGTGGTCAGATTCTCCCATTTCTTCAGAAGTGGCCGAATTCATCGGACGTTTGTCGCGAGGCAATATCCGCGAGTTCATTCGCTACACAAAAACTGCGCTGGAAGAGTCCGCAAGATCTCGCAAGAAGGCTCCAATAGACATGAGCTTTGCTGGAGAAGTCCTCGTACGGTTCTACGAGGAATTGCGGCTCTCTCCCGAAGAGAGAATCATACTCGAGTACCTGCGGGATCGACCGTCGTCCAGCTCAGACCAGGATTTCTGTGATCTTCTCGAAGTGGGTCGTACGCATGTACCCGAGAGGATGAAACCACTCCTTGATCAAGAGAAAGTACGAGTGGTTTTGGGGAGACAGACAAAGATAACATATGAGACAACTCCCGTCACCCTCGCGCTCTTGACGTTGCCTCTCCACAAAGAATGAGCCGGACACCTCCGGACACCTCCGGACACCTCCGGACACCTCCGGACACCTCCGGACATGACTTCGCATTCTGCTTTTCCAGACATTGATCAATCCATTCTTAGGCGAATAACATCCATTCATGTCGTGAATAACTTAAGAGACAAGTCCTGCCAGCTGCTCTGTGACTGGTGATATTAGGTGTCTCAGCCACAATGGAGGTTACAATGAGGCCCAACTACTACATTGAAACAGCTATCTCATCTGTTACGGCATGGAGCACTGCACAAATACCTTTTGAACCGAGGGATTCAGATTGGCGTTTTGCGTTTAGAAATCATCTGAAGTCGGCCATAGCGGAACTTTCGCCAGTAGACGGAAAGATTCTCTATGCAGAATATGGATCCCCGATTAGCAAGTATGCAGATGTCGAGAATCTACTGATCTACAACATTGGTCCCGCCCAATTGTCAAATGCGACTACGAAAGGGTTGGTCTTCAAACGCTCTTACCAGATTTCTCGGGACTGCCCGGTGCAGTTGTCCTCCCCTGCTCTACATCAATATGAGTACTTGCTGATAGACGACAAGTCTCCATCCCTTGAAGGGCAGGACGGTAGGCTTCTGGCATCCTTGTCATTTGAGTTGACCGCTTCTGCTCTTCATAGTTGTGCGGGTGTCTGGTATGCTGCAAAGATGGGTAGCACTACACTGACCCAAAGCGGCCACATGGCGAAGCAGTGGGGCATATTCGTGACCATACATGGCCCTTCCTCCTCCACCGTCGTCTGTTCCAGAATTGTAAAGCCGCTCATAGACGGCATCACCTCTGCCCTTCATTGCCACGACGGTTCGAATATCGACTATGTCAGCGGGCAACTTGGCAAGAATCTGGGGTTGTCCGATGACGCCCTGGTAAGATCATTATTGGAAGACGGCAACCATGCCCTTTTCGGGAGAACCAACCTGCTCCACCCTTTTAGAAACAACTTGCAGTGGAACCCCAAAGACGATTACTGTACCTACTGCTCAATAGAGTGCCTGTACGGTCTACCTTTGAGGAACCTGAAGATCGACTGTCGCATCTGCGACCTGAGCCAACCTGAGGCCATCTAACCAGGCAGTTCAACCGTAGTGATCCGCCGAAGCCGTGACTCCAGCCATCGCAGGGGGTAGCAGTCCGTTTGCCGACTGAGAGCGATCAGGTTGGCCTAATCTGAAGTGCTTTCTACCTCGGCAGGAGATACCTAATTGTCAGCGTTGCCCCTCTCCCTTTTGGGGGACTGTGCAATATTATGTCGCCGTTTCGTTTGGCGGCCATCATGACTTTGCAGCAGCTTGCTGCATCGATCAGCGAAGCCATCCGAAGATAGGGGCTGATCGTTGAGCGCATGACTCAGCAGAACGGCTAGCTGCACCCCGCCGACGGGGAGGGACAGTCACCGCAGTTCGTAGTCTGCAATGACCGCGGAGTGATCGCTGCTTGCAGCGATTGACTCGGCGTATGGATAGGAGCAGTTGACCACTGTCCATCTCCGCGAGTGCATGATGTAGTCGTACCGCCGCGGCGTCCCTTGGGTGATGTGCGATACGGTCAACGGATCCCGCGCATTGTCGATGTGTCCAGTGCTCCTAAGATGCTCGACATACGAATCGGACAGGTCATGAACCTTCTCGCTCCCCATAATGAGAGCTGCTGTCTTGCCATGAGGCCAGAAAACGAGTTTCGTGGGGTCGATGTCATCGTGCCATGGCTCGTTCGCGTCGAAGCAGAGGAAGTCAAGGTCGCTCTTGTGGAGTTGCAGGTAATCGGCGATAGAGGCGAAATTGCTGGACTTAGCCTTGTAGTAGCCAACCCCCGTCAGCGAGTGAAAGGCAACCACCCGGATGGGTCCAAAGACGCCATGAAGGAGCACGGAGAGCGTCCGCTCGGGGAACACCGTTCGGTCTAGCAACTCCGGAGAGATGATTGGCAATCCGAAACTGAATACTGCAATGCCCATCTTTCTCTCATCGCCTTCATTGTCGCCCGGCTCACGCAGGTCGAGGCTGAAGCACGACGATGTCAGATTCGGGAGATTCTTCAGTGTGTTATAGGCACAGCGCTTGACCTCCTCCAGACAGACAATAGTCGGGCCCTGACCGATGCTGTTCATGATGAAGTTGGCGATGCTCTCAATGTGGCAACTCATGTAAATGTTCCACTGCATAACGCGCAGGGCCGTTGCCATGGGTAATGGCAACCCCACTACCTGGGGAGGTTGCTCAGGGGAGTCTCTACTTATCATCATCGCGAAAGCGAGCTTAGTCCAGGACCGAGACGATCCTGAAACGGATGTCCTTCTTTGGATCGGCTGCCATGAATGCCTCCTGACATATTGACATCGTCATGCCTGACTGCGCGCCCAAGACCCGGCGCAATGCCTACAGGTCAGTGTTCGGCCAGGATATCCCTAATCAACTCCATCGCCCATTCTTCCACTGCGTTGTGCCCAGCGGGGATGACGAACTCCTGACCCTTCTTTGCAGCGCAGAACGTCTCGTCATGCCATCCATATCGGGACTCTCCTCCTGGATGATACGACATATCCTCGACCTCGCGGAAACACGGGTGCAGTTGCCAGTCGCAGAGGCTCGTGCTCCCAGGCCGTGTCAGCTGGAGGCGCTCACTCCAAAGGAAGCGTCCCCATCCTGGTACCTTCGTTCCAGGGATCGTGGGGGCAGCGACGAAGATCTGGTTGTGCTTGTACGCGGTGGAATCAAGGAAGCACTCCTGAGTATGCGGGTGGCGCAGTGCCCAGTCCGGGAAACACGTATTCTTTGACCCCTCGAGGATCTCGCCTACAAACAGGTACCCGAAGAGAGCGTGCATGTCCTGCTCATGAGCAGGCGACCAACGTCCGTCGACACGTTCCGTGTTCCGGAAGCGCCCGAAGAACAGGAACAGGTCACCGGGACCGACTTGGTGGTTCAACAGATGACTTGATGCTGCGTTCGCCTGCCCAAACATGCCACGCCAGCCAGGAAGTCGTTCTAACGCTGAAGCAACAAGATCGGGGTCTACGTGTGCGCTGATCCCCTGGCGAGATGGCAGCCAGGTCTTATGGGAGAGAACGAACCTGTCTTGATGTCCATGTCGCAGCTGACGCATGATATCCAGATAGGAGACGCCGTCGCCTGCTGACAGATCACTATACGACACAACTCCGTTGCTGGCCGGGATCGGGAGCGAGAGCATCCTGCCGTCAGGCAGAATGGGGCTCGCCCATCCACCATACCCACTGTCAAAGCCCTTGCGACTCAGGATGACCTTCACTCGATGCTCTCTCCTCTTCTCGTGCGCGCATCCGCCATCAGTGTCCCGGCTGAGCGTGACAACGACCATTGTCGGTTTTCGTGACGCCAATTCAAGTGCACGTAAGGAAGCGCGACGCACAACAGCGAGGGCGTATTGCAACGGGGACAGTGCAGTACTAGACTGACTGTTGTCGGAGAATGGGCGAAGAGCAGGGGGTAGGCATATGGCACATACGGGAAAGGAAGCTCATGGCACTAAGGGTGGGGTAACGCCACGGCCCGCTCAATCGTCTCAGAAAACCACTGCCCGAGCCATCCGTCGTCGACATCGTCGCGATCCAGTCACGCGTACGCTTCCGCTGTTGCTGGACACGTCTCCGTGGGGGACAACGCTGACCGAATCACCGGGCGGCGGGTGCGATCTCATCGCTACGCTGGCTGCATTGGCGCTCGCCGAGCATTGTCGGCAAGAGAACCTGCAACACCGGAACCTGCTGATTGTAGCAGATACTTCAATGCAAGCACGCCTGCTCACATGCGCTCGCCGCGAGACAAGACTCGGAACGCTTCCAGTGCATACTCTGGAGGACCTACCCGCTGACATCCGTGGCATGCGCATCACGCTTGTGTCTGTCACTTCTGATGACGCCCTGCGTACAATGCACCGCTTGTGGACGGCTGGGGCTATTCCCTGTTACATCGTCTGCAATACAGCGACGAAATCAAGCCGGTTCATAGCCGACGCAATTCGTGGCAACTACCAGATTCTGAGGCTTAGCGCAGACCTGATCCTGACACTGGCAGGACACTCGGCCCATTGGATCTCACCTGTTCACGCCCTGCCCCCAACCGTAGGGGACTGGCAACATGTGACCACTGCTACCTTGCCGTCATGCCACTCACTGCTCGTAACTCCGGGCCCTGATCAGACTGTTCTGGTCTCCAGTGTCGATCGATGGAACGCGACAAGTCTCTCTGTTTCGCTCAGCATTCAACTGCCAAAGACCATGGGGCTATTTCTCTACGAGTGCGTGGGGCTTGATCCATACGACGTGCACGAGATATGCCACGTGCAAACCCTGGCAGTCGACCTCACGGCCGTTGACGTCCGTGCCGAGATTGCGCCTTTGAGTGAACCTGGTGTGCACAGCCAGGGTCTTGTAAAGACTGTCTCGCTCCGGCGGGACCGCAGTGCCGTCAGCCAACCCGATTCGCCACCAGACGGTCCGACAGAGGATCGCTCTCGTCACTACGGAGACGACCAGTGGTATGATACCGAAGCAGAGAAAGAAGCCCAAGACCGGCGCCAGGGCGGGAAGATCACCTACAGTGACGTCGGCGTCAAACGCCAGAAGCCGGGCGACATTGACCTCACGCCAGATCAGTTGCAACGACTTCGCAAGACCTTGGGTACGCCGGGGAAGGACCAGTAGGCAAGCTGGTCCACGGCGCGTTGCCCAAAAGCAGCCATAGGACATCCCCACGATCCTGTCTGGACCAGCTGCGAGCCAGTCGTACCTGACATGATCTGTCGCCAATTCGTAGTGACTGGACCTTGCCCTCAAGTTGCTCTCATGAGTTGTCGGTCTTCGGCGTCGTGCTACAATAGCTGGCGACAACGCTGATTGAGGGGATGGGGCGATGCAGTCGAGTCCAAAAAAGGAAACAGTGCTGGCAACTTGGCGCGCAGTATCCACGAAACCGCAGGAGCACGGGGTACAGGCCGACCAGGGACTCCATGTCTCACATGTTGACACACAGGCACTAGGTTCAGTGTGGCATGCCACCTCAAGAAATGGTTCATGGTCCATTACGGAGGCACTCGCCACCGTCTGTGCGGGCATCTTCGCGGCGGGCCGTGGCCATCCAGCTTCGGTCCAGCTCATCGTTCCATCGCCAGTGCAGGCCTTGCTGATCACGAGCCTGCTCAGTGACCTCGGCCGCCCCGACATCCAAGTCTCAACAGCCCCGGCACGACCACGTCATGGTTCCGGTTCCAGAGTCTTCATCGTCTCGCTGCCGCCCAGCGGGGATAACACCGGGGGCGACTACGTTGAGATGGTACAGGAAGTCCTGAGACACGACGTTCGTCCTGATACGGACGAAGTAATCTCTGTTGGCGAAGAGCCACTCCTGAATACACGTGAAACTCGTCCCCTGGTGAACCGTGACGGAAGAGCCTCAGGCACTTTGGGGCTAGGCCGTTTCGCTGACAGAGGAGACCTGATCCGACGACTACTTCACCTGTCCTCCACCGCTCAGCAGCAGCTGTTGCCATTGCAGTCGACTCAAGACGTCGACAACATTCCCATACTCATGGGGCGTAGCAACTGGTCAGATGAGAAGGTTGTTTGTCTCTGTGGATCCGACCTGCCACCGATTATGTTCAGCTTTGCCCATGTACTCTCAGATGAAGCAGACGTCCTGACAAACTGCCCACAACTGTTTGGAGGAGGAGCTGCCACCTCGAAGTCCCTTAGGGGCATGCGTGACTTCGCCGACGAGGCATTGCTCTGTACGTCGGGGCAGTGGCTGCTAGTCGAGCCGCAGCTCGATCGCGGGGGCTCTCACCGAAGCGCCACGCTTCTCATGCGCGCTGCATCCACGACGCTTTTCATTATGAAACTGGCCCTGGGCAGTCTGGACGGAGCAATAGTGGTAGAAGTCCCCAGACCCGAGGATACAGCGCTTGACGAGACGGATCAGAGCCCCCTTGGGCAGGGAGATGCCCTGCCAAAGGAAATGGTTCAGGTAACACCTAGTTCTCATCTACACACACGCAAGGCAGAACAGGACGACAAAAAACATCGATACCACTGCTATAGCGATATCCATGAGAAGAAGCTCCGGGAGGTCGTGGGGCGATTGACTCCTGAGGAGATTGACATACTCTTTGCTGGTCTTGAAGCTCAGGAGACTAAGTGACGTGCTTCAGTCCGAGAGCAACAAGACAGCGAGCGCGGTTAAGCAGAAAGGGAGGTCACTTGTGAGGCAATCCGTTTCCGTACAGGAACAGAGACAGCCACCGACCGTGACAAAACTTCTCGACCGGGCAGGCGATGCTCAGCAATGGTGGGGGACAATAGCAGCGTTCCTCGTCGACTCGTACCGCGTGCGTGTTACGGTGCGGTGGGAGTCTCAGGCTGAGGCTTGGGGACAGACCTACTGGAAGGGCTCAAGCGCAGTGGTACACATCGTACCTTGCGAGGGACATCTACTAGCGTTCATCCCCTTCAGGGCTGCTGCGGTGAATAGGGCGACCGCGAACCCCACACTTCTCGATCCTGCTGCACGGACTGCGCTCGACAGCTACGTTGCTGGAGAGAGTCCCATGCCCGCTGTCTGCGTACGCTCAGACATAGATGTAGACGCCGTCATGCGCCTGGTGTCGCTGGCTCATCCTCGAAAGGGACATCCGTGTGGCTCTCTGTAGCAACGCTCGCCTGACCCTTTCTGACTACGATGTCCGGCATTTCCTCCTTGAACTCGCTATCCAACAGATGAGCTTGGCGCCTGATAATTGAACGCTTCTCGAGAGCAGGTTGCAGACAGTAGGTGTCGAATTCGTCTGGAGTGATATCTCTGCTCTGATGAACGTTTGGGAACAGCAGGCGAAGGTACGCTGCACATAGTCGCTTGACTGCGGTCACGTCGCGTGTGTCCGCTTTCGTCGGTATGACGAGCATCTCTCCCACTACGACATCATAGTCAGCGATGCCACGGAGCCCATGCAGCACCTCAGAGAAGTACTCCACGTTCAGCGTGTATCCCTTGACCTTGAGGTTCTCGCGCACTCGTGGGAGGTACCATCCCTCGATGAAACCATGAAATCGATCTATCAGAGCGGATTCTCGGAACATCAAGGGCAGGTCTTCAAAGTAGCGGCTGTTCCTAGGGCGAAGGTCCGCGGTGAGGGGGATGTTGCCCAAGAGGACAAACCCAGCATCGGCCTCCTGGCGCGATTTGCCCACAGTGAATGATCCTGACTCGAGGTAGTTCTTCATCGCTCCAGCGATCTCGTCCGGATCAGCGAACACGATCGTCGCCACCTCATCCATGGCGACATAGTCATAGGACGTCACAATCCCTGGGGAGTTCTTCTGCATGTCATAGAAAAGCTTGGCTCGCGTGACGGTTCCACCACTGATCAACCACCCGTACTTCGTAAGGTTGCCAAAAACGTAAGACTTGCCCGTGCCCTTAGGAGCTAACTCCACCATGTTCAGTCGTGCCTGCACAAACGGCAGCAATCGAGCAAGGAACCGCAGTTTCTGCGTCAGCCCGTCGAATCCATCTGGGTTGTACTCCATAGACCTAATGAGCAGGTCGACCCACTCCTCAACGGTAAACTTGGTGCGAGCCTGCCGATAGTACTCAAGGTCGACATCGTATGGCTTGAAGGGTTTGAAATCGATGAGTTCGATATGGCCGTCCTTCTTCCCCATAGCGCTTGGCGCGACCCAGGTCAGCTTACCAACTCCCCAGACCTCGCCGCCAAGCAACTCGCGGTGTTCGTGCACCAGGGACGCATTCACGCTGGCCTCGTTCGTCTTCACTCCCAAATCCGGAATGGCCAATCGGTAGTTCCCAGTCTTCACGTCGACTTCCACCACCATGCGCATCAGTAGCTGTACATCCTCTCCCTTAGCCAACTGTCCCTTGATCGTATGGCTCGTCTCCTTGTCCGGGATGTGCTCCTGAAGGAATCGAGCGAGAGCGTACCCATCCACACAGCCCTTACTGTCCGCATACTTCTTCACCAGCCAGTCCCGGATGAACGATGGCAGCGCTCGACCTGCAAACACTGAGTAGTTTTCCGAGTTCTTCAGGACCGATTCGTTTGGAAAGAGCTCAACGAGTTTCTCATCAATGGTGTCCATTAGAACAACTCCCTCTCTGTCATGCCTGTCTTAACCGTGACTGTCCATGTCACAACGGTTGTTTCGACCGCAATCTCCACACTGACTGAGCCGGCCGCATCACTGGGCAGCTGTATGCGCCAGTTGCCGTCGGCCAAATGAACCACGTGGATTTCCTTTCGGGCCACGGTGACTTTGGGAGCAGCAACTGGTTCCGGCACCACGATGAAGACAACCTGGCGCGAGGTCTCAGTATCATCCGTCATGATGCGCGTGATACCATATTGCCGTCCTCCTTCGCCCAAACGCACGATGAAGGTTGGGACAAGTACCTCCTCTGGAGTGGCACCCCCGTGTGCGAGGTGTGTGCCTACTTGGTCAAGTGAGTTGTAACCAAGGGCGAGTGCCACCGGTCCCGATGGTAGTCCCGTCTTGGAAGGTACGTCGTGAACGAGGAAGTCGGAGCAGGACTTCTCCGCCTTCTTGAGCCACGCACAACGTCCCTCGTGTTCCTTACCCTCCATCTGGTATTTGCCTACTGCGGCGACAGAGCGGGAAAAAGCAGTAAGACCGTGATCGGCCACGACCACTGTTCCCGGCTCAGCCAGTTGCTCGTCCACGACCCTACCCATGACTTCCAGTTCCTCAAGTAGCGTCTGTGGATGCTTGTAGAGAGCTCTATGAGCCACGGTATCTAAGCTCTCGCTTGTCACGGTTACGCGAGAGTCAAACCGGTTGAACTCAGTAGTGCTCGGCAGACATGCCGCCATCGGTGTCAGTTCTGTTGCGGCCAGCCCGTGCCGATGCAGTCGACGCATGATGAACGGCGCCCATTCCCACCCCACACCATCGACCATTACGGCACGGGCCCCTTGATTGACCAATGCGCCAGCCGTGTCGTGTTTGCGTGCCGCATAGTACCATTTGTAGAATGCTCCCTCGTCAGCGTTGACGCGTGCCAGTTCTGCCTTCAACGACTCACTCGGCCGATCAACTAGCCGGCTCTCCCTATAGTTGTCGAAGTATGAATTGGCCCACGACAAAGGCTCAGGAAGGCCATCAAAGCGATACGGTGCCGCGTAGTCGTACAACAGGGGAAAGGCTCGCTCCACAGCATCGAACCATAGATCGCGAGGCACCTCGGAGTCCGCGAAGAGCAGAACGAATTGGCCGCGCTCCCAAGGAGTCATGTCTGTAAGCACACTAATCTGCTCCAATGCAGAGAGGCCCTTCAGACTCTCCTGTAACTTCTCCGGCAGCTCCATGGTCTGACCTCCAGAACGTGTCAGTGCTCGCAGATGATCTCTCCGCTCACTGAGTCGTTCCGGTAAGCGCTCTTCCTTGTCAAGTATGGGGCCGCTCAGCAGCGCCGACGCGAGTGCAGCTGTGTCCAGTTCTTCCAGGCCCCTCAGACACTTCGCCAGATAGCTGTCAGTATATAGGGTGCACACCCCAGTCCGGAGTAACCATCGGGAATACTTCTCTGATGACGAGCTTGGCCAGTATTTGAGGGCATCGGCCAGCTCAAACTGGGCCACGTTGAACCTCTGGCAGAGGACATTCCTGAGACGTGGCTCTTGTGCCACCTGCATATCCTGGACAAACTGGTGCCACAGCTCCAAGTCCTGACTTCTGAACGGCACCGGCACATCGACGCCGAGAGTTACATGCAGGTAGTCTGCATATCCTGACACACGTGAGATGCTTACCGCAGAATCGGGGAACACGTCCTTGGGAGCCATGTCGTATAAGTCAGCAATCATTGGAGATGTAACAACAGCAGACTCGACCTGTGGGCCTCTCCACATGCACAGAAATTCTCTGTAGTCGCTGATCGTGAGTGACGTCGGCACATCAAGTGGTTGTCCGAGCAGCACTACTCTGAGCACCGAGCCGGTCTGCTCCTCGACTTTCCAGCTGGCCGGCCATAACCCACTTGACTCACGATGCGCCTTATTCCATAACAGCTTCTGGAAACGCTCATGGAGTCCCGCGAGGGGGATGTAGAAGCGACGCAGTGTTCGGTCCTCTCCGTGGCTCTCCGATTCTGTGATGGCTCTTATCAATGTCTCAAAATCCTCGTCTGACTTAAAACGAAGCACTTCGGAAAGGCCCGTGATTACCCATGGTCCCCCGGCGGCCTTGCACTTGTCCATCAGGCGCAAGATGTCGTCGCTAGTTATTGCGCTGTCCGGATCATACTGCTCGCTCGTGACATCCGACGTCTGAAACCTGTCTCCCAAAGCAGCCTTGACTGCAGCTTCGACCGGTCTCAACCCCCACAGGGTCGGAACAAACACAAACCTCCAGGGATAACGCTGGTCCGCTCCCATTTCGCTGAGCAGGTCATCACAAACGACCTTCTGCAGCTCCTGAGTACTAGTTATGAGCTTGTCCATCCTGCTCCTGGCCAAGAAGCTGGCCTAGTGTTGACCATCCGTTGGGCGTGCTGTCAGCCATCTGAACAAGCAACTTCTGCACCTCTGCCACTGGCCGACTCAGGACACGCTTGCGGATCTTCTCCTTGAAGTCCTCGGGCGCTGGAATGTCGGGCGGACAGTTTCGGAAAGCCGTGCACGCCTCTGCTTCCCCACACATCGATGGATCGCTCGTCTCAATTAGCAGAGACTGGTAGGCGGCCGCTGTCGTCTCTGGCGACTGATCGACGCCGAGATTCTTGGCCGCCCATTTGCCGAATGCAGACCCCACCATCTCAGGCGCCATGGCGTGTCTAACTTGATCTGCACCTGCCTCCTCGATAGTCTTCACTAGGCGGTCAACATCCACCTGGTCCACGGAAGCTGCCTCGAGGAACTCATGAATTGATTCGACTGCAGCATGCAGGGCGGGCGTCGACGCTGAAAGAGCCGCAGCGAACAGAGGGTACTTGCGACTGCGTACAGTCTCTCGTCCAGTAAGCTGCACCATGGCAAGATCCTGGGACGGAGCTAAGTCAAGGACCTCGCTCACCTTAGCTGCGGCTATGGATGCCGGCTTGTCAGGAGGAGGCGGCGGTGTCACCAGGTCCAGTATCTTCTCGCGAGCTATGTCCTCAGACCAAACAGAAGGTGAACCTGCCATCTTCTGGCTCAATTCGCCGTACATTTGTTCGACTGAATCTGCCGTTGGAGCAGGTGCGATGAACTGCGACAACCACTCTCCAAATCCAGTCTTGAGGTTGTTCTCATTCAGCAAGAGTTTTAGCTCAGCGGAGACTGGATCTAGTGCCTCGACAAGCTGCTGCATCTGACTCTCACCAATATCGGCCTGAGTCATCTGCAGCAAGGCGCTCAAAGCGTCAACAGCAGAACTGACGGTAGGAGTTACGGACATATACTTGACCGACCACAAGGGTCTGCGCCTCTGGTCGGTCCATGTGCGCAGCTGCCCCCGTGCGTCCATGAGCGTCCCCACGTCCGAGAGTCCAAAGATACTCTTGAGAATCTGGACGAGATGCTCCTCCGTCTCTGTCCCGAACTGAACTTCGAGCGAATCGTGCCCTTTGCCACCAGACCAGTATCTGAACAGTTTCTCCACAATATCGCGCATTGGGAGCACAGCGATACGCCGACCGTTGCTGTCATAGAAACGGTTGACATATGGTCGAAGAGCAAAAGCCAATGCTGCGCTGTGAAGCAGGTTCTCATACAGACCATACGGAGCAACGGCCAAGTCCTGCAAGCAGTCGCCCAAGTTGAATGATACGACTCTTTGGGCCATCGGTTCAAGCGCCTCATGAACCGCCTGCGACAAACGCCCAATCGGTTCCTGCCCAGCCTGTTCAGTCTGCTTCAGGTGCTGGTCGATAACATATGATGAGCCTGAGGAACTCTTGAAGATGCCGAGGACTTGTTTCTGCTGGCCTGCCAGCTCATGTACGAGGTCATCGAGCGACTCGGCCTGCAGCACTCTCTCTGCGATCTTGTTGCCACCGCCGCCCCAACACGTCTTCGGAACGTGCTGCACATCGTCAAACCCATTCTTGAAGATTTGTTCAGAGCAATCCTGTAACGCGGCGGGCAAGACGGTACACCCGACAGAAGTTGCTGTTCCTCTCCTGTAGATGTTGTACTCGCAGCTGTTGGCCAACTGCCCCACCCATTTGTCCACAATCGCATTAGCCATCTTGTCATAGTCTGTCTTGACATTGGCAAGCGAATGGCGCTCTGCAACTGCGGCGTGACCACGGTGATTAGCCAACTCCTGCAATTTCTTCGAACCAACCGGCGAGAGAGCCTCGAGGATAATGAGTGCGGGGTCAGTTGCCGTCGCTCGGCGGCTGTAGTCCGTCAGTTGGTCGGTTGCACCGACCAGATCCTCGTCCTGCGCATAGAGGACCACGGCCACATGCAGGCTCGTGAAATCGTAGAACCCCAACTGATCCACAGCCTTCCTGTGGAATGCGGTCGCATGCGGTCCACCATGGAAGAAGTTGACATGGACCTCACGCAACACGTTCGACCCACCGTACTTGCTCACCAATTCATACTTCTTTCCACCGTCGAGCACCGAAGTGATATTGTCGATGTATGAAGCAGCCAGCCGATCGACCTCTGTTCGAACTTCGTCTTCCGGTAGAGTAGCTCCATACATAACCAGGTACTCGGAGCCCATCTTGTGTAGAGCCCCCTGCTCCTCCAGAAATCCCAATTCTTCTTCTGCATGACCCTGCAAACCTGTTCCCGCGTACATGGCCTCGCAGTTGTCACACGTTGGCGCCACCAGTGAAGTCTCAAGACTGTCGGAGTGACCGAGATATGCATGCAGGAAATTGAGAAGGAGCATGCTCTTGAATACCATTGCCGAGTTCCTGCCTCTGGCTTCCACAATCGCCCGCCGCTGGTTGAATACTGTATTGACAGAAAGAAACTCATCAGCCTCATCAGTTGCCAACGTGGGCGCAAAGTAGTCCCACAGGATATCTGCTGTCAGCCACTGTTGACCGCCATCTGGATTATCTCCGATGAATTTCTTGAATCCCTTCTCACCATCGTGCAAGAACATGAAGATGCTCCTGTCTGAGGAACCGATGTGACGTGAGATGAGCGTGGCAAGATATGCCGTGTACGGGTGAATTGGGAACAACCTACGAATGTCGTCTCTCATGTTCGAGGCGCCGCCGGCATCCAGCCGGTCGACCAAGGCGTCAAGTTCACCATGGCCCGAATATGCCTGCGACACCAAGGCCGCATAGGCTGGTAAGTCCTTTCGGAGAATGGCTGCTGACAGGATCTTGTATACCGTGACATCAGTCATCAGGTAGTCCACCATCTTGAAGCGGTCATCGATCTTCCGTTGCTCGTCGGTGTCCAGCGCCAATTGGCCTGGCTTGCGGTGACTGATGATGACTAGTTTGAGGCGAGGCTCGGCTTGGCAAAACTCGGCGAGCTTCTGCAGAGCTGCTGCTATGTCTCGGGCGCGCGTAAGTTCGAGGACAGACGTGAATTCATCCCAGTAGATCATGACCGCTGTATATCCAGCACCATCTGTCAACGAACTGTCGAGCACCTGCTTGAGCCACGTGGTCAACGAGGTCGTACCAAGGTATGCATTCCCGCTGTCTGCAAAGTAATCTTCGAGCGCTGCCAGAGCTTCCCTGTCCTGGTCCTTGAGTCGGCGCAGCAGTTCCTTTATACCGCCTGGAGCGTACACTCTAAGTTGGCTACTTTGTCGTATCATCGCGTCCCAGTCCATCTTGAACGGGTTGTTCTCGATGAGTTCGACGAAACGATCAAAATCACTCGGAACGTCAACCTGCAGTCCGAGCACTTTGAGACCAGACTTTACGGCCATCTGGACTGCAAGGTCGAAAGTACGAGCGCTATGGACGAGGGGAGCTCCCGATCCGTAGAGGTAGACGGGAGCTACGTGCTGTGTCTCGCGGAAACTCCTGACACGAGCAGCCAATTCGGGCTTCATCCGGGCCAAGAACGAGTCGAGCCCATCGATATCGTCGTCAAGAAGGTGAGAGATAACCGATGCAGCATGACTCTTGCCGGTGCCATACGTCCCCTGGACCCATACCGGTCGTTGTGCCTTTGGCTCTTGCGACTCGAAGGCGTCTATGGCCTTTCGCAGCAAGTCCTCGAAGGGTTCCACCGTAGGGATAAAAGTCGCCCATGCAGCAGACTTGTCCCCATCAGCAAGCTTGAAAACAGGATCAAAGTGTTTGTCGAGTTCAACGATATCAGCGTATTTCATTGGTAGCCCCTCCTCCGCACGTACTCCCTTACGACATCACAAGCATCCTTGTCAGTTTGAACCGAAAACATAATCCCATCCCCTTCTCGCCGCTGGGCTAGCAGTCCAGGCAACCAAAGAGAAAGCAATTGGTGCACCGCCGTAGTTCCATCAATCCCCAGCGTCACGCAAGGACCATAAGGCAGCGTGGCAAGCTGTTCCCCGTCGATCTTCGGCATCATGGACACATTTGCAGCCTTGTACAAGCCATAGAGAACAAGAAGCGGGTCGACGTCCCCCGAGGTTGTGCGTAGCCATAGGCGTCTCCCATGTGCTGGGGCCTCGCCAATGCCAAGATCACCCCACACGGTGTTCTGAAACGAATTCTCCAGCGAAGACGCCGCCCCTCGATCCTGGCTGTCCACCGTATCCTCACCACACAGATAAGAGCAAAGCGCTTCTGTGAGGAGAGGTATCGTTGATCCCTGTCTGGTCAACATGTTCCATGCCATCGCACCCAACCACGTGCAGGATAGGTTGATCCAGAGCACATACCAGACAAACTGAGATGACATACCCTCGTGACTTAGAATTGGCAGCAGCGCCTCTCCAAGCGACGTCAACCCATGCCCGTCAATCACACCTACTATCTCAAGGCAGCTCAGAGCAGATCGCAGTTCACCAGTTTTCTCATACAGATGCATCTTGTTCTGGTCGACGACCAAGTCGAGGTAGCGAGTCACGAAACCCTCTCCTCCCAGTGCCCCGCCTCTCTTGAAGAGCTCCCTGGTCCTGGATGCGCACGCTCTGCGCGGTTCCGCCAGAGCTGCGACGCCTGCGTAGACGCGCCGAACGATTGCATCGTGATCGCACGTCATGACAGTAGTTACCCCTTGGCTATCCATCTTCGAAGAACACTCTCAGGCGTCACTCCTGGGATCAGGCGAACACGCACCAAACCATCGCTCTCTCGGCTGACAGTGCATAAGTCCGGCTGCCACAAGGACTCCAATGCTGCCGCCAGCATGCTATCGTCGACTCCAAGTACCTGAGCGACACTGCTCCGGCGGCCCTTGTCGTCTGGGTGTATCAATATGCCTGTGGGGGTGACAAGCGCAAGAGAATACAAAGCCCACCATGAAACGGGAGGCTGAGGTCCCATCTTCAAGATCCTCCACGTGTGTCCCGAGTCCACGACCAATCCCTGACCAAACACCTCCCCTACAGGCGTTTGACGAAGAGTCGCCACAAGCGCAGACAGTGCATCTCTGATACTCCGTTCAGCTGACGTGTAAAGTCTCTCAGCAAGTGAAGCAAGGCACTGATCCCGAGTGTATTCGCCACGCGGCACAGTCGCCCACCATGAAAACAGGGCTGAGTGCTGAGTCCAGTTGGCCCAGATGACCTGCCAAGTCGCAGCTAAGTGGGACCGCAATGCTAGCTGAAGAAGCTGCCCAGTCGTCGATAGCCCGTCGCCTCCGTCTTGGAGCAAACCGGCATCACGTAGATAGTTGCGAAGAGCAACGAGTTGGCGCGAACCAAGACCTTCTGGGGGATCGCCCTCTTTCACGAGAGATGCCTCAACCCACATTTGGCGACAGCCAAACGTCAGGTAGCGAAAAGCACCCTGTGGTTGACCCTGAATACCTAACAAATCTCACTCACTCCAGAAACGTTGGAGCGCAGAAACAGCCGACAGAGAACGCTCAAGACTGATGTTGTCCAATCCACCCAGCAGGTCAATATGGACATAGCGCGCGGCGGTCGTAGTACTCATCTCCCGAAGCGCGGACACGAGATTCTCGCGTGACAACCCAAACTCCTTTGCAGGTCCACCGTTCGCTTCATCGCTCACTAGCTGAGCAACTGTGAAATCATAGCTGCCACGCTCTTCGGCGTATCGATAGAGAGAGAACAAGAGCACTGCACCGGGAATGCTCACGCCCCCGAGCTTGCGAAGCGACGACAAGCGGCCCACTCCATGAGCCGCACCCAGTGAGTATGCATCCCCAAGCGGCGTTGTCTTCAGAAAATTCAAGAGCGCGCTTAACCCGTTGCGCGAACTCCGATTGTCCCCACAAGTCGCTGAAAGTCGCTGATACAGATCTGACGTCTTGTAGTCGCCCCGAGGGACCTCTGCCACGTACCAGCGCACTATCCCAGATTTGTGGGCCAAGTTGACGAAGATGACGCCCCACACTGCATTCGGTACAGTAGCATATTTGGATTGACAGATCTCGCCCAATTCCGTCAAATGGAACACGCCGCCTTTGGCCACGGGTTCGATCAGTCCAGACTCGCGGAACCACACTACGGCAGAATCGCGTTGGCGGTTTCCCAAGGAGTTTGCCCCGATCCATTCGACGCCATGCATCATTAACCCGTCCAACCATTCTCGCCTTAGTCCAAACGTCTGATAGCGACTGAATCCCGTGTACGATTCCATGCCTAAGCCTCCAACGGACCTGACAGATGCCTGACTAGTGGAGAGCGAATCCGCCCTAAGGCAGCCCTTATCTGCAAACGTGAGGCAGCGACCACAATGCTTGCAGCGTGCTTCATCTATGTGGACACATGGGGACACACTCACTGCCCTAACTGGACACTGCACCGTACACACACCACAGCGAACGCAATAGGCAGCCTTGGTCAAGGCCTTCTGAATCAAGGCCATCAATGCTGGCTCGCCCGCTGCACCATCAAACGCGATTCTGTTTCCCGAATCGCCGGCCGACCGCTGTTGCGCGAACTCGATGGACTTGGAATCAGCGGCGATTGCTCCACGGCGCACATCATGAAACCAGTCACCAACCGTCAGGACTCCGATTGCCTTGAGCCATTCAAGAGAATCATCAGGAGACCCCCCCCTGACCATGGCCCTGAGTTGGCCAGAGTGCATCGTGAAGTCTACTCGGGAGCCTCCGCTGTCAATGCCTGCTCCACCACCTCGCTTCTTCCAGTCACCATTGTCCAAATACGTCTCCACGTCTGACGATTGTACTCCCTGCGTGGCTGCGTATGCTTCAAGAACCCTGCGATACTTGGCAAGAACGTCTGGGTAGGCTTGAGATATTACACGTTCCGTTCCAGGACTGCTGAAAGGGCAGATGGCGCATCCAACGCGAGAAAGACCATCACGGTATCCTTGGTTCAGAATGAGAGATCTCCGGAGAACATGCAGGTAGACCTCAGTACTGTTCCAAAGCTGAATGACACTCGCATTTGTCTGCGTCACACTCTTACCCCCAGCTGTAATTCGAGTGTAGGAGCTCCGCCTCTGACTCTCATCGGCCCTGACCCCATCAAACAGCAGAACTCTCGCCTGAGTCCCATCACCCTTGAGCTGCTGGAGAAGCCGCACGACCGGGGCGGACTTGTAGACAGAGCAGCACCACCTGTGCATGCGACTGGGAGGCCCAAACTTGGACCAGAGCTCGAGTGCTGGCGTCTCATGGCGTGCTGTGAGGAACTTGAGTGCGGGGAAACGCTCCCCATACTGTTCCCGCACCTGTTCAACCGTCTCGAGCGTACAAGGCAGTTCCATGGTAGTGTCGGTGAAGATGACCATGTACTGGTCAGGGTGGAGCGCCCTGCTCACAATGTCGAGGATGACCTGCGAGTCTTTGCCTCCCGAGAACGCCACCACGGTGAAGTCGACGCGCTTACGAAAGCGGCGATATGTCCTGAGAACGAATTCCATGGCCTCGTTCTCCAGTGTCTCAAGCACAACAGAGTTGCGATCTAGCATTGCAGAAACGTCGACGGGTCGAAGTCTGAGCCGGCTCGTGTTGATGAACGTCAGTTTTGGCTCAGTGGTCATGCCGCCGCCGTGTACGTCCAGAACGGGATCGCCTCGATAGTAGTAGCGACGGTCTACAGCCCAGAGCAAAGGCTCCGAGACATGAGGGTACTTCCAGGTCTTCGACAGCCCCAGCAGGTCAAGCTCTTCCCAGAAAACTGGACGGGCTGCGCCGGTTATGACATCGACCGCGCCGGTCGAGAATGCTGACGCCAGCAATACGCCTCCCGTTTCTCGGTCCCATCGAACACTGTTCAACTCATTCCCCTTCCTTCAGGCAGCTGCTGATCCAACAAGGTTCTGCTTTTCTCAGAGCTATGTCAGCAACACTCTTCAAACACTGTTTTGTCAGTATATGTCGGCAACCGATGCGTTCAAGTACACCAAGTAACTCGGGAGATAATCTATGCGCCTGCGGGGGTCAGATTCACGACACGCATAGAAGCTCACTCCATCCTCGACCTTACGTAGTCCGCAGTTTCCTTGTCCTGGAAGAAGACGCGGCAGCCATTGGCGCCACCGGTTAGCAGCACTCATCTTCCTCTGAGCACATTGACCTGGACCATTCGCATCCTCGGAACGAAAGTCAGACACATGTCTAGTCTTGTCGCTGACTCAGCTTGCAGGGACATCACCGGCCGCTATAATGACGAATACGACGTTTCGTTGGGAGGAGCATTTGCGGAAACCAGTTGGCAAGGTATCGCCTGTCTCGCGAACACAGCGGGCCATGATTAGCTCGGGCCCCTTGAGCTGTCCGCCCAACCCTGATGCGCAGTCATGCGTATTCAACTCCTACAACGTTGGAGACTCCGTCGAGCTTCTCTCTGGGAGTCTGGGCCAACAGCTCAAGGGAACCGTGCAGTTGTTACTGACGTCTCCCCCATTCCCTCTGAACGACAAGAAGAGGTATGGCAACAAGATGGGCAACGAGTACCTCGAATGGTTCAGTCATCTGGCAACCATATGGTCGCCTCTGTTGACTCCCACGGGCTCGATTGTCGTCGAGTTGGGCAATGCATGGGAGCCGGGTCGACCCATTCAGTCGTTGTTGCCACTAAAAGCCGTCTTGAGTTTTGTCGAGGCTCCCAACGCTGACCTCAGACTCTGTCAGGAATTCGTCTGCCACAATCCAGCTCGCCTGCCAACGCCTGCGCAGTGGGTGACCGTGGAGCACATCAGGGCGGTCGACAGTTTCACGCACGTCTGGTGGATGTCCCGTAGTGACAAGCCCAAGAGCAACACACGACAAGTGCTTCGACCCTATAGCTCAAGCATGAAAGAACTTCTCGCAAAGGGAACCTACAACGCTGGGAAACGGCCGTCGGGACACACGATCGGCAAGACCTCTTTCTTGAAAGACAATGGTGGCAGTCTGCCACATAACGTCCTCGGCGTTGATGCGGAGGATCCACAGGAAGCCATCAACCTTCTGTCTGCATCGAATACAACTTCCACAGACTATTTCGGCAGGCGCTGCCGAGAACTTGGACTTACCCCCCACCCGGCCAGAATGTCGAGTAAACTCGCGGAGTTCTTCATTAATCTCCTCACAGACCCGGGAGACTTGGTCCTGGATCCATTTGCTGGTAGCAATACGACCGGTGCTTGTGCTCAGAAACTTGACCGTCAGTGGATCAGCATTGAGGTTGACCAAGAATATGAACGCCAGGCACAGATACGTTTGGAGAACCCGGAGATACGTGACCAGCCGAAGGCCAGTGGAGGTACGCATGGAAATAGTTGATCGCGTGAAGCAGATAGCAGCGGTTGATCTCTTCAAGGAAGCCAGGAAGCCCTTGATGTTTGCTGGCAGACCATATCATCTTGACTATACGCGGGCGCTTCTGCTGGTTGCCGATTCATGGAAGCAGGCTTGCGGTGGAATAGCCCAGGGAACCTTCCTTCTGGCATTCTACGAGAATGAGAAGGATGTCGACGAAGCACTTCTGCTTAGGGCCCTGAACCCGGCACCACTCCCCACTGACGCAGACGTTGTGTCCTCCATGATCGAGTTCTACAAGGACAACCTAAAGACAGCGGGGGTGGAGAGTAAACTCGACGACTATACGCGATATGAGTTCAGTTTCTCCGGGTTGGAATGTAGCATTTTAGGCACGTTCTTCCGTGGGACCGACGGGAAGACCAAGTTTGGCGCTGACGTCGAGAACTTCTATAGCGCCCACAACTACAGCGTCTACAAACCGGTAGGAAAAGCCCTGGAGGTTATTGTCAATCTCACAGACTCAGGCATTGTCGGCAGTCCGACGGATGTAGCCATTGGCGCTGTGCGGTATAGTTCGACTCAGCGCTTCAGGGGTCTCGCACAAGAGTCCCGCAGCGACACCGCCCGTGTGTTTGTCAGTGCCAAGGACTTCCTCGGAAAGCGTACGGCTCTGTTTGGTATGACAAGAACCGGAAAGTCAAATACAGTCAAGAAGATAGTCCAAGCTACGATGGAGCTAAACAAACAAGTCAGCCTGCTCCCTGCTGAAACGGCCGCGGCAGCTGACTCCTCCCCATTCCGGAAGGAGACGGAACTGCCCAAGGAACCGGCTGGCCAGATCATCTTCGACGTCAACGGAGAATATGCCAACGCTAATCTCCAAGACGAAGGTACAGCAATCTACGAACTCTATCCAGAGCAGGTCATTCGGTACAGCGTCCAAGAGAAGGTTGGCTTCGAGATCATGAAGACGAACTTCTATGCTCAGATAGAAACTGGTTTTCGGCAGGTATGCAGTGCCTTCGCCGGAGAGAAGGAAGGCGACTATGTCGATAGCTTCACACACATCGATCTTATGCCCCCCGAGGAGGATGCCGACAAGGGAGACATCGTGCGGTATGATCGTAAGAAAGCAGCCTATCTGTGCTGTCTGTATAGGGCTGGATTTGAGCCACCTGTAGGCTTCAGGGTCAGCTTCGTCGGCTACAAGGACCTTAACGAGCTTTGTCCCGATGTCGACTTGGGTCACGAAGTATCTCTGGATGAAGCCGCCAGATGGTTCGAGGCAATCTGGTCGCCCAAAGGCAATCAAGTCATGAAGGAATATCAAGACAAGTACAAGAAGGAATGGGCCGATGAGGACTTGAAGGCGATCCTAGTCTTTCTGACCAAAAAGAGACTCCCCGAGAAAGGCGTGTCAGTGAACGGGTACACCAAACTGAGGCGCTTCATGGATCTCCATCAGAGCAGCAGTGAAACCTCATTTGAAACTGCAATCCTGGAGCAGTTGCGCGGAGGAAAGATAGTCATGGTCGACTTGTCGCAGGGTGATCCGGAAATCCAACAAGTCTACTCAGAGCAGATTTGTTGGGCCATCTTCAGAGATGCCATGAATAGGTTTGTGAATGCAAAGAGCAGCAATTTCATCCAGTTCTACTTCGAGGAAGCGCATAACCTGTTCCCAAAAAAGGACGACAAGGACCTTGGTCAGGTCTATACCCGTATTGCAAAAGAGGGGGCCAAGTTGAATCTGGGCATGATCTACGCCACCCAGGAGGTCAGCTCGATTAGCTCCAACATCCTGAAGAACACCCAGAACTGGTTCATTGCACATCTCAACAACGAAGATGAGTTGAGGGAGATTCGCAAGTTCTACGACTTCTCTGACTTCTCCGACAGCCTTGTACGGTTCAGCGCCAACAGTGACAAGGGATTTGTTCGCATGAAGACGTACTCGAATCCATTCGTTGTACCTGTGCAGATCGACCGTTTTGCGGTGCCCAAGAAGACTGACCGATGAGCTACACTTCCAAGGGAGGCCGCCCGTTTGAGCATGCGAGCAAGATCGCGCATTGTCACGTGATATCTGACCCCTCGGTCAAAGCCTTCCTGAAAGGATGTGCGCCACCAAAGACAGGCACCAGTGTACATCTTGACTCTGACCATCTGGCAATGGTTGACACGTCTCGCCGAAATCCAGTAGAACACGTAGTAGCTCTTGACGGCGGCTATCAGGAGGTACCGGTCAGGAGAGACTACCCTTCGGCCTCCATCGCATTCCTCCAGTTCGGAGCGCTGATCTTCGACGTGGAAGATCTTCTCCGTATTGGCTTGGAACCGTTCATTGCACCCGAGGACATCGCCACTCTCAACCGGATTGAGAGATTCAAACTGACAGTCCCCATTCACAACGTGGTCCTGGCCGGCGGAGCGACGATGACCGACTCGGTTCGGCGAACAATACACGATTTCTGCGAGGTCCAACCGAGTGACATGTGCTTCAATTCCACGCTGGCATGGCTGGTCTTCCGCCAATTCGCAGGCAAGCCGACGAATTGGGACTTGGCCAGCTGTCCGTCATGCCGTAAGGGGCGCGTTGAGTTGAGCATCCGAGAGATGTCGTCGGAACATACCTTCACTTGCCCGTACTGTGGGAGTACGATCTACCTGACTGACGTGTTCCGGCTTCACGAGATTGTGGATGACGATCTTGGGGCTGGAGGTATTCTTGCGTACTTGACGAATTCGCTGGAGCAACTTGCACTGGCCTATGTTATCCGCGCGGTTCTGAACACGAAGCCATCCATGCTGAATGAGATGCTGTTTGTGCGCGACGGGCCCCTGGCGTTCTTCGGGCAAACAGCCAATCTGCACGCCCCCTTCCGGGACTTGGTCAGACACCTTCTTGACCACTACGACTTCTGCCTCGTAGGTCTCGAGAAGAGCGGTCCATTTGTTGATCACGCCAACGCGATCTCCAGGATACTGCTCCCTGGTCAAGCACTGGTCTTGTCCAGTGACTACATATACGCCAACGTCTTGCCACGATCATCTGCGACTGCGGGATCCTATGGCTCGAACACCTACTACGGTGCGAAAGCCATTTACAAGTCCACGGGAGGCGGAATATACGTGGCGACATTGCCAACACGAGAGTACTTGGCTGACCCAGTACCGGGTCAGATCCCAAATCTCAACACGATCCTGAACAACATCAACGCGCTCAAGTGCGACATGTATGACAGCGCTCTTCTACCGATAGCACTGGCGAATCACCTTGTGTCCTTGGCCAACCACCCGAGTGCCGTTCTTCTCGAGAAGTTCGCCCGCGAGTCTATTGCCCACTAGGCACCATCACGCACAGACAAACGCCTCTACTCTGCTGTGGGGCTACCTGGGTAGCCGGTATGCTGACTATCGCTCCATCCTGGATCTTACGTAGTCCGCAGTCTCCTTGTCCTGGAAGAACACGTAGCAGCCCTTAAGGCCGCGGGTCAGCAGCACGCGGTACGTGTTCTTGAGCAGGTTGAGTAGTTTGTCGCGGGAAGGCTTCACGACACTGTCGCAGCAGAAATCGGGCTGCACTGACCAGTCTTGCTGGGCAAAACGATAGATCAGGTCCTTGCCGAAGATGACGCCGACGTAGTCGAACTCAAACCCCTGCGCAGTGTAGACACAACCGACCTGTTCGATGCCGCTCGGTTCATAGGCCCAGAGATTCGACGACGGCACGCCAGTGGGCAAGCGAGCGGTCTCAGGGCGCGCGTTCCATGGACGGCTGTACCCATAGTCGTCGATATTCACGTCCTTGACCAAAGAGCCGTGTTCATCCAGCTCGTGCGACCACGGCCAGCAGAATCCGGCGGTCATGCGCCCGGTATGGCCCTCCGCCACCTTCGCCCGGATGGCATCTTCGACCACTTGCGGACTATCCATAATCTGGAAGTCAAAGACATCCTCGTGTGACCACAGAGCATTGGCAGTCCGCTTGATACGCAGGGTGTTCTCGACCCAGGGCACAAAGGCCTCAGAGCCCGCACAACGGAACTGGGCCTCAAGGTCGTACTCATGACACTCAATGCCTCGCTCACGGGCACGCTGCAGGATCAGGTCAGAGGAGCCGATCTCCTTGGGACGAACCACCTGATCATCATCGATGAAGAACACACCCACGCGTGCTGTATGCAGCAACTCATCGATCTGAGGCTGGTCGGTCCGACGTGCCCTTGGCGTGTACAGGCTGTTGCTATTCTTCCGGATGCGGTGCGCCTCGTCGCAGATCAGGACGTCGATAAGGTTTTCCTCAGCGTCCATGTAGCTGTTGAAGTACTTGAACAATGCGCTTCCACGGCGACCAATGATCTTGCGGAGCGTCGTCGTGAAGGACCTGGAACCGGTCGCGTACTCTGTCCCGATTCCCGCCTTGGCAAGGTCCGCCATCAGGTTGAGCGCTATCACGGATTTGCCTGTCCCAGGACCACCGCGTACAACGATGACGGTTTTCTGTTGCTGCCCGGCCGCCTGCTGTGCCACGGCCATGACCTTGTCGAAGACGACGCGCTGTTCATCGAGCAGGATGTATTGAGGCACACCCTTGATCATGTCACTGACATGGTCCAGCAACTTCTTGCTGGGGCGATAGGTCCCTGCATCGACACGCTTCATGACCTCTGCGCCTTTCCCTGTCGAGAGGCGCTCGCGCAGAAACCCCTCCAGATTCGTGGATGTGACTTCTGTAAAGGCTGGCGCCTGCTTGAGGATGTCGGCGAACTTGGGTTCAAAGATGGTGTCATTCTTGCGTGGCCGATAGTTGTGCAGGTAGGCGCAGGATCCTAGCCGAACCGAGGGATTGCCATAGAAAGCAGTATCCGTGTCCTCCAGGTAATTCCGATACTGCAGGACCTGCATGGAGGGGTGCAGCACCTCGCGCTTGGTGCCACCGACCCACGTCACCACCTCATTGGCACAGTCTGACGCCTCGCAGGATTCCCATTGTTTCAGCTCGACAATGACCGCATTGTCCCGCCGGTCGTCATCCTTGCCCATGACCATGCAGTCGATGCGGCGCGAGGTCAGGGGCAGTTGGTACTCGATGGCCACAGCATGGTCCTCAAGCCCTGCGTCCTCGAAGACACCAGCAAGTGCAGTGATGGAGTTCTCCCACGCACCTACCTCCTCGTCTGATGGTTTGTATCCGTAGTAGCCGAAATAGGCCTGCTTCAGTTGCCCCGCAATACTCCGATGGGCCACATCGTCAAAGAGTTGCAGCGTACTGCCAGCGTATAGCCTCATTGACTCCCTCCTCGTGCTCGATGGATACTAGGTCATTGCCGAACCGCTCAGATATGATGCTGGCACGTCCTCGAACGCCTGCCAGTCGAACCAGTCGCTGATGCCAAGCATGGCTGCCCACTGGTTGGACTCTCGCACATCGCCCTCGAAGCCCGTATCCGGTTCCGCCAGGACACCAGCCAGCCGCTTGCCCAGTTCTACGATGGCAGAGTCGGTATAGTCGCGGACGAGGTTCTGGCCGAGCATGATGCCGACGGAGCGGAGATACGCATAGTTGACGGCGTTGCTGCCCTCATACAGGAGGTGCGGAGTATCGCGCTTGACCTTGGGGGCCAGTCCCGCCACCGACATCTGGACCTGCAGCCCGATGGACTTCTCCTGGTTGGACCTGATGCCCGGGTATTCCCGGTAGAGCCACGACTCGATGCGATAGTCGACGTTCAGGTTCACGACTTGGCTCACTATCCCCCGATGCCACATGGTGAAGAGCTCCCGTGCGCCGCTCTCGTCCATGCCGCCCAATGCAACGCGAGCGTCGGCTCCCAGGATGCGGAAGACGCGGTCGATGTGTTCGATCCTGGTGACGGGTACCAGCCGTTTCTGCGGGGGAGCGGCGAACAATCGCTGGACGTGCCCGCACTCGTGGGCGATGAGATGTGCCAGGACCACCGGGTCTGCCTTGCGAAAGCGGATGGTGTGCACAGGCATTGACGACCTGGCCATGCGGACGCTGGCAAGAATCGACAGTGAGTCGTCCTGGACGAATTCGATGGGCTTTCCCGTCAGCACCTCGGTTTGCTCGAGGACGGTGATGACGTCGCCCTCAAGTCCCGTCAACCGCTGAAGCTCCTGCAGTGTCATACCCGCGGCTCCTGGCGCCAGGCACATGCGATATCGTACTCCGACGACAGGTCGAAGCCGATATCCTGCTCCGGGGCGACCATCTTCATGCCCACGTACAGGAAGCAGATGAGCTGGAGCCCGCTGAACCGGCCTTCCATGGAGTCCAGAGTATGCTTCTCTTCCGGGTCATGGGGATTGAGGCCATGGCGTCCCAGGAGAGCGATCTCGTTGAGAGCAGCCTGAACGGCATCATCCGTCATGGTGTCGTATCTGGTCAAAGCCTCGTAGCAGAACTTGATGGCTTGCCTGTTCAGCCCGCTTTTCTTGAATGATGTCGACGCTATCTCCCGCGACTGGCTGCGAGCCATCTCGGCATAGGTGGGGTCGTTCAGTGCGGAGCACCTCAGGAATGCCTCTGTCGCCTCTGCCGGCCGCTCAAGCTCCCGGTACACCAGGCCCAGCCCATAGACGGTTGGAGGGTCGTCGTGCAGAATCGTGTCGACGCGAAGCAGCTCCTCGAGCGCCTGTGGAAGCCTGCCGGTCGCCGCGTGGACGCTGGCCAGATTGCGCAGGGCATAAGGGTTGTCCGGCTCCAGCGTGACCGCCTGGACAAGATGCGCCTCGGCATCGGCCATCTGTCCCAGCTTCGCCTCCGCCAGGCCAAGCGCCACATAGGTGTTGGCTTCGCCTGGGTCAAGCGCCAGGCAGCTAAGCAGGGTCTTGCGCGCGGCCTCGTAGCTGCCCGCCTCGTTGTAGCAAAGTCCGAGGTTGTACAGGGCTAGTGGGTCGCGTGGGTCGTCCATCACCAGTTCCTCGAACTGCCGCCGTGCACTGTCCAGGTCCCCTGCCTGCACTGTGGCAAGGGCCCGTTCAAGCTTCGACTGCCCGTCGACGTGCTTATCGCTGTCTGTACTCATGATGTTAGTATAGACACGCAAGGCCGATAGCCAACACGACGGTGGGGAGGTCATAGGGTACTAGCGATCTGCAGGCTACTTGAGCGGCACCACGGGGTACCGCTCCCGGAACTCATCCAGGATGATGGTGAACTCCGGGCTCAGGCGGGCACGGGCCTCCTTGACGATGCCCGTGGGAACGCCCCCGTACAGCGCTTCAGCAACCGATCCGGCGATCGCCCCCTGCGTATCCGCGTCCCCGCCCAGAGCGACCGCACGACGCACGGCGTCCTCGAAGGACGTGGACGTCAGCGCACAGATGAGCGCCTCGGGCACGGAGCCCTGGCAGCTCGAGTCGAATGCATAGGATGGCTGAATCTCCTCATAGGTGCGGTACAGGTCATATCCGAACCGTTGCTCCAAGGCTTCCCGGATGCCCGCCCGTGTGGACCCCTTCCGAGCGAGGAAGATGGCTGCCGCAACGGATTGAGCGCCCTTGATGCCTTCGGGGTGGCTGTGGGTCACCCCGGCGGAACGCTGGGCCTCGGCAAGCGTCTCCTCCAGCGTCTCGAACGCCCATCCCACAGGACTGACTCGCATGGCGGAGCCGTTGCCGTAGCTGTTGTAGGGGCCGGCGCCCGGAGTATGGAACCACTGCCCGAACCGGTGGCCGTAGCCGGCGTGCGGGTGCCCCAGGGCGTACGCCCGAATCGTCTCGCCGTACGAACGCCCATTGAGCAGGGAGTCTGCCACCGCCACGGTCAGGACGGTGTCGTCCGTCCAGTGCGAATACTGACTGAACAACGGGAAGTCGAGCGTCTTGATCGCTTTTCCCCAGCCTTCATAGACTGAACCCACCATGTCGCCTACGATCGCTCCCAGCATGTTCTCCCCCTTTTGCCTGCCACGCCTGTGGCGCTCGCTCGGCGCCCCGCCCTCATCCTGGTCCCTTCCCACGCCTGCTCCCTGCAGAGAGCATACCGCGATGATCGGCCTCGGGCAACCTTCCGACCGCTACAAGTTGTCGCCGATGCGCGGCGGAGAGCAGATCTCCTCGATGCCGGCCGCTTTCAGATTGTCCCCGCCATCATCCAGCCGCAGGAGACGTACCGGGTTCTCCGCATCTCCCCACGCGTGCCAGTTCTCCCTGATGCAGCGGAAGACCCATGCGACCTCGTCGGCCTTCGAGGACTGGTACACAACATCCCCCTCACGGGCGACCGCCTTCCGAACGGCTGCCTCCAAGGCAACGCCCTCTTCCTCGGACCAGGCACGCGATCCTGTCATCAGCTGCATGCCTCTGACTTCCTGGATTACTAGCAATGGTCCAAGACTAATGTGGTCGTAGTCGGCCATCGGTGCCTCAAGTAGGAGACTGGCGAGTTTCTCGGGTTGGTTGAACAGCGCCAGCCACGACATGTCGAATCTGGAACGCTCGTAGTCCTGAAGAGCATCCAGCAGGTCCTTGGAGCGGGGGGCAACACAGAGCGGCGTCACGTGCCGATCCGGCTTCACCCCGTACATCGAGACCACGAGGAAATTGCCGTCGTCATCGCGCGCCCAGCAGAATACCGTGTTCATCGTGATCCCCCGGGCCAGCAGGGAGAGGCAGGTGTTGAGGCTCGGGACCTGTTGTTCAAAGTTGCTCATGGTTCCCCCTCGACTTTCAGCTGCGGGAACGGCCTCGCTTCTGGCCTCGACCACAGCCTGCCCCAGTCGGGAGGCGGGGCGATCCTGCGGACGAGGGCGATCTCCACGAGGTCCGTCAGTTCCTCGGCCAGCAGGATGCGCGTCCCGCCGCACCGGAGGCACCAGTGGTTGCCATTGTCGACCCACATGCCGCGCCCACCGCACTCGGGGCACCAGATCCACTCCCACGGAGACAGTTGGCGCCGGTAGTCCGCCATGTGGTTGGACCAATACATGAGGCCGATCATGTCGCGGCGCTTCGCGGTCCGCATCTCCTCCATCTTGCCGCGCCAATGGATGAACCCCTCGATCGCAGTGTTGCGTTCAGGCGGCTGCTCCGGAGGGTATGTCTCGACGCGGATCACGGCAGCCTCCGGCGGGGTTCGTTCGACGGCATGGACGCATCCGTGTCATGGCATGCCTTCAGTTCAAGCAGTGTGCAGCCGTTCTCGGTCACGTTGGTGCGAATGCTGTCGGGCGACGTGCCCGGAGTCACCGTCGACACAGGGGCTGGACACCCTTCCCGCACGCCTTCGCGGAACTGGTGTTCGAGTTCGGGAAAACGCTCCAACAAAAGTGTGCTCTCTGTCTTGAACGCAGCATGTTCCAGCACTTGGCGGTAGCAGGTGGACTTCCACATCGCATATCCCAGGAACCGGTGCTTACGCAGGGACGCGTCATACTGCTCCTGTGCTGGCAACCCGGTGATCACGTCGTCCGGCAGGCAGAACGCGAGGTCTGCGGACGACGGGCTTCCCGTCCGCCTGATGTTGTCGAAGACACGGTCCAGCACTCTCGACTGGGCCTCGGCGTATACCGTGAGGGCGGCCTTCAGCTTGTCCTCCATGTTCCCTCCTTGTGGCATATCTCATGCCTCAAAATGAAACAACCCCGTGCAAGCGCATGGGGTCGACGCGGGAACCAACTGTCCCGGCGCTTTAGCACATTTGTAACGCGGAGCAAGTGAGCCTTACATAAATCACCGCGTCTTGCAACCATATGATATACGAGGCCGTTAGCGTGTCAAGACCGCCCGGGAGAAGTGCACGCCTCTCGGGAAGCAGTCGAGGATTCTCGACATCCCATGTCGATTTCGAGCCGATTCTGATGTTGTACCCTGCCATACACACCGAGCGCTGCGCTATGAGGCTAGAATCGCTCAAATACAGCCAAAGGGAGGCAACGTCTCAGAAGGCTTCCTGGCGCTGGCCCCACTCTAGTTTGACGGTGGCACCGAGATAGCTAGTATGTGCGATAGATACGTGTCATGTCGGTCCCTGGAGGAACACATGCCCAATGCAGACGACTTTCGAAGCGCGCTCTATAGCATCTTCTCTTCGTCTCGAGGTGGATATGTCGACGTGACGTCTGGTGACCTACACCGGAGGGTAGGAGGGTATCCGGGTCCAAATCATCGCATGCCGATCTGCTGCAGCGTCATGAGACAAGCCATGCAAGGTGGTGATGTCATACTCGATGAACCGCCGAAAGGAAATGGCGCCACGCTTGCGATACGGTACCGATTGCCACGGTAGAACGGCTTGCCT
>Ga0209540_10000583_pt1 | contig 33505 bp, 53 predicted proteins | sample BarGraIncu01121A_FD_184501 | JGI IMG/M metagenome (GOLD analysis project Ga0209540, IMG submission 184501) | Arctic peat soil microbial communities from Barrow, Alaska - Barrow Graham LP Incubations 011-21A (SPAdes) (version 2) | ecosystem: Environmental > Terrestrial > Soil > Wetlands > Peat... | reverse complement strand
CTGACGACAGAGATGGTCGAGTTCGAGACCCGCAGGCACAGGACCGTTCTCGCGCTCCCAGTAGACACGATGGGCTTTCCTGTTTTGTCGTCCTACGCCCATTGTCCCGTATCCGAGATTCGTATGGCCGTCCCACAACCAACACGGTGTCGCGTATCCGCAATCCGTGACGGTGTACCCCACCGAGCGGGGACGGCCAGTTCGCATCTACTTGTCCTTGGTCAACGTGTATCGGGGTACCTCGACGCTGTACTTGTCCAGCAGGTCGTCAGCAGCGAGGGCTTCTTTGTCGATGGTGACGGTAGTTGACCGCTTCACGCGCCACCCGTAGGCGGAAACTGTGTCGTCGGTATCCTTGAACAGCGCTATGAACGAGGGCTTCATTGAGTCCTTCAGACCCTTGAGTTCCTTCTCCATCTCAGCCAGCCCCGCCGTAGCAACTGCGGCTTCTATCTTGGCTTCGAGAATAGCAGCCCGCTTTGCTAGAGTCTCCAGTCCGTCACTCTTGACCTCGGACTTGCGAAGCACCTGCAAAAACACCTTGTCCTTCTTCTCGTCGAACGGCGGCGAGACGTTGCCGAGAACATGAGCCTCGTACCACACCAGCGCATTCTCCATGCCGAGACCGATGTCGCTCTCAGAGACCTTCAGTTCGTAGAGTTGCGTGTTGGTCGCCGTGCAGACGAACTTCTCGGGGTGGTTGTAGTCCTCATCATCGAGGAACGCCACGGGGACGAACACCCGGTCCACACCGAGTAGGTACCCATAATTGAGTGCCTGTACCGCGTAGGACTCGGGCACACCGTCCACCCAATCCTGCGGACGGGATGAGGTCTTAGCCTCGATGACCCCGACTACCTTGACCCCCGTGCGCGTGCCCTTCCACGGCTTGTCTAGCACGAGGAAGTCCCACATGCCACCGAACACAGGCTCATTCGGGAAGTGGTCGTACAACTTTTCGGAAGTACCGAACCATTGCTCGGGTGTCACGATGTACGGACTGACGTTCTCCTTGCACCACTCACCGAGAATAGGCTCGATGGCGATGCCTGCGCGCGTGTACTTCGACTCGACGAATGTGTCCTCTGCGACTCGGACTATCTCGCACCACGCACCGAAGTCAGACTTGTACTTGTTGACTCCGAGGATGGCACCAAGGCGCGTACCCGTCATCTTCTTGGGATTACTCGTCGGTCCTGTGGATACACGAATCGTGTTGTCACTCACAGGCTCCCACGGCTTGAACTTGGGAGCCATATCAGACCTCCGGTCGCAGGTTGATGTCCACGCGGACGCGGGAACCGAGAGCCAACCCGACCCACTGGTCGCTCTGCACGCTGTCCATCTTGACCAGCACGCCGTCATCGTCGCAGCGCAGTTCGAGATTCGCGGTGCCGTCCGAGATATGACGGGCAAAGTGCTCGTCCCAGTCCTGCGTCAGGATGGTGTTCATCTCGAACCCGACGAGGGTGGCGTTTGCATTGTCGTCTAGCATGTTACTCAGCCTCGGGCTTCGGCACGGTGGCGATGATTTCCTCGGCCTTGTTCAGAGCGTTGACGGCCTTCACCTTGTCGAGCGTGGACTTGCCGTCAGCCCTGAGTTTGGGCGTGCCGTCCTTCTCGAAGTGCTCCGCAACCATCTTGACGCAGAACTTCGGGTCGATGGCCTGAGCCGCGATGATATTGTCGTAGAGCGCCTTGGCGAACATGTCCGTGGCGAACGACGCGGCCTCGGCCTTGTCAGCGGCGATGCCCTGCTTCATCTCAGCCTTGGCTGCGGGTGCGACATATCCGTTCTTCGCCCCGCCGTCGGTGGCCGCAGAGAACGCTTGGTCGTCGCCCTCGCGGCCCTTGTTGTCGAGCATGAAGTTGTTGAGCAGGAAGTTCCGCAGCGCGTTGGTCTGTGCCGCGCCAGAACAGAATCCCGGCTGCACGTTGGCGGCGAATCCCGACACGGAGTAGGTCTCGACCGAATCGAAGTCATTGACATCGCGCAGCGCAATCCAACCGTCAGCCTGCGCGCCGTAACTGGGTGTCTTTCCTTCGGGAGTGACTACTCCGAGAAACCGCGTCGTGAGGTCGAGTTTGGCGACCAACCCGACCTTCTGACACGCCTGCGCGAACCACGACTTATACTGCTGTGTGTCGGCGTACTCGACCGACGAGCCACCGCCGACAGACACCACCTTGTCGAATGACACCCCAGTGCTGCCTGTGAGCATCATGGCGTTGAGCGTCTGCAACTTCTCAGCGAACAACGGGATTGCCGGTGCTTCGACTACGGTGTCCTTTGCCTTGCGCGTCGGCTTGGGCTTGTCCTTCAACTCGTTAGTGGACTCTGTGACTTCTGACATCTGGTCCTTCTCCTTCTTGTCTCGGGTGATGAATGCCTTGGCTTTTTCGGTTGCCAGAGCAGCGTACCACGACTTGTCGAGCGTTGTCAATGCCAAATCGCCATTCTTCTGCCATAGATTCTCGTTGTCAACGAAACAGTGCTCGGGGGTGAGCGGGATACGCGACCGACCCGTCTCCTTTCCGTCCTCCATCTTGACCTTGAAGATGCCACCCATCCAAATGTCGGTCGTGGCGTATACCCGGTTACAGCGCTGAGTCTCGACTTCGATGGGATTCGCCGCCGACTCGTTATCGGGATAGAACTGCTGATGCACGACCTTACTGAACGTCCGCCCCGCCTTGGCGACGATTTGGAACCGCTCGATGTCAGAACACGCATCTATCGTGTCTGCAATCGGCACGTCATCCAGCAGGAATGACAACACCGCAGCGTCGATGATGGTGGCGCTATTCGACTTGAAGTCCCCACCCGCCCACTTGGCGACGACACCACCCTTCGCCTTGTTCTTGCCGTCGGCGAACCGTAGGGCGTAGTTGTTCACGTTGGCTTGCACGATGATGGCAACCTCGTCGGTCTCGACGACCAGCCCCGTCCGGGCCTGCCATGCCTCCACGGCTTGCTGTACGGTCCGTAGCGCCTCGCGGGGGCACGAAACGACCCATCCGTCGGTGTTGAGTTGCACGAGCGTCAGGCCGTCTCCTGCCGCGCGGTACATGGTCTCGATGAGGTCGATGATGTAAAGTTGACCCGACAGGCACACTCGTGTAGCCTGCATCGGGTCGAACATCTTGTTGTATGTGTCCTTCATCGTGCCGTAGGTTGTGTTCAACACGAGTTTCGCGGCGTCGGCTGTGGCCTTGTCACCCATCGCCTTCGCTGCCATGCGCGTGTCGTAGAAGCGCTCGTACACTCTCACGTCGGGGACCGCACGACTCATATAACCATTGTTGATGATGAGAGATGGGTAGTACGACCCGATGTCCTGCATCAGGATAGCCCGCGCGTCGGTGGCGTGCTCCATGTACGACGGCACAGCGGCGTGGATGCCCCCAAGACCCACGACGGTCGGACAACCGTGGAACAGAAACTCCAGCGACGGATAGGACTTGTCGGTGCAGTTGTCGGTATTCAGCATCATGACATAGTTAACTACATCATCTGGGATGGTCGTGATATCTATGTTCTCGGGGATGGCGTACGTCTCGAACGACGGCGTGGTGCGGACAGCCTCCATGACTTCACTGACGATGCGCGCGTTGGAGTGCTTCAGCATCGTCAGGGGGTCGATGCCCTTGAGTTCACAGAGGTTCGTTTTCGCGGTCAGGTAGTCGAACCGCAGCGCGTACAGCGCTTCCGTGGCTTCGACATCGTGTACACAGTACCGCAGCACCTCGTCGCGCTCGTCGGCGGTCAGCCGCCGGTCGATGTCGAACGGGACGGACGACTCGACGATGGACATGCCGATGTTGGCCTCGATGTTCTTGAGGCCCATGCGCGGAACAATGTCGGGGATGAGGTCGATGATGGGCGGCAAGTCTACCCAACATCCCTGAAATAGATTCCATGTCATCGAACGGTCCGACTCGTGGATTATCGTATCGTTGATGTGTTTGATTTCTTCTGGCGACCAGCCCAACAAGATGCCTTTGAGCAACCAAGAATCATAGTCACGATAGTTGAAACCCACGAGCACGGGAGTCATTAGTTCTACGAAATCTTGAACGGTCTCCGGGTCGTTCCAACACGATATCGTCTCGCCATCGCGCTGTCGTTTGGCAACAAACAACCAATCGTGCGCGAAACATTCGAAATCGCTGAACCACAGGTCGTGAGTCATGCCGACATCGCCACGCGAGTCCACGTATCTCCGTGCAACACGCTCCACACGGTCGCCTGCGACACCCCGTATTCCAACGCCAGTGTGCGTTGTGGTATACCCGTGGCCGCGCGTATCGTCCGAACGGACGCCTCCGTCAACTTGTGGTTCGGATTCCGTTCACCGCGCGCCATTCGGTCATGTGCAACCGCGTGGGCCAGATTCTCTTTTGCAGTTACCCACTCCAAGTTCTCCGCGCAGTTATCTGACCTCGTGGAGTTTTTGTGGTTGACCTGTGGTTTGTTGTCCGGATTAGGAATAAAACAGCGCGCGATGAGAGCATGAACGCAGTACCGCCCGCTGCACGTCTGCACTTGTCGATACCCGCCGCGTAGCGCCCACGGCTGAAGTATACGTCCAAACTTCCCAAGGATGAATCCTTCACGGCACGCATAATACTTGGGAGAACCGGGTATCTCAACCCAGTCATATTTGTCTTGGTCTATCCTGCCCCGCGATGGCTTCATTTTGTGAACCTTTGCTTTCCTATTGAGAAGGTTGGGTTGCATCCTCGACGGCTAGTTGAAGTGCGCGCCACGGTTCGCGTAGATGTCCACCGAGTGCCGCTTCCAGACACGCTACACTACAAAACGCCGCGCGTCCAGTACCAGTTTCATCACTGCGCCAGAGGATGGGTAGCGCTCCCCTGCGCGCAGGGAATCCACAACGATGACAGGGGACCGATTGCTTTGACATGTGTCTGTTCCTCAGTTGATTTCTGTTGCGAACTCACAGCCAACGATATGACATCCGTACTTCGATTTGATACAGTACCCGTCGCTGTCTCCGAACCCGAAGTCACACTCGGGGACATCACCATACGCGTCATCGTTGGGAATGTCAACCACTCGATGAAACCCATCGAGTTCGTCGAAGTCATCATCGAGCGGGTCGTCGAACAGGTCCACGTCGTAGTCCAGATGACCTCGCGTCATACCTTCTCCCCCGTCTGTGTGAGTGTGAACTTCCTGCCGCCGTCTAGCATCGCATAGCCGAACCACACTTTCACGGTCGCCTTGCTGTCCTCGTCAAACCATTTCTGCTTACCGAGCCAGCCAGATGTCTGGAGCGCACGACTGAGTGCGTTGGTGCTCCTGACATACTCACCGTTGTTCTTCGCCCAATGCTGGTAGATGCGATACAGGTCGTTGTGCTTCAACAGCACGGACTCGTCGTGCGGGTCGCCCGCCGTGCAGCACTCACCCGTGAACCTAGCCACCCAGTCCTCATCGACGCGGTACTCGGCGCTCACGCGCATGACCGCCTCGGGCTTGATGGGAATGTCGCAGCCCATCTCGTAGAACTTGACCGCCCCTTCCACGCACCACTGGAGGATACCCGCGCCTTCACGCTCCATGAGTATCGAGTGGAAGTCGGTAATTATCTCCGATGGTAGGATAACCGCCTCGAATGGTAGGACGATGATGCGTCGCCATGTGCCCGTGTCGGTGCTGCTGATTTTCGGCAGGTGGTTCGTACTCAGCACCAGCGTGTGCGACGGTGTGAACTCGTGGGGGTCTTTGTAGAGTTTCTTGGCGACCATCACGTCCGTGGATACCATACGCTTGAGCATGGACGACGACAGTCGTTGACCCTCCTCGGTCTCCTGTGCCACAGCGAACCGCTTGCCCTGCATCATCGCCATGCCGACAGCCTGCTCGGTCGGCTTGGACGCCATGAGCAGGTTGGGGTCGATGGATGTCGCGTAGTCTCCTAGAAGATACTGCACCGTGTTGAACAGCGTGGACTTGCCGTTGGACCCACATCCGTTGGCTATGATTAGGTTTTCGGTGTAGACCTTACCAACGAGCGCGGACCCGAACACCCGCTGTACGAAGTCGATGAGGTCGGGGTCGTGACAGAACACCTTGTCCAGAAACGCATCGAACATGGGCGTAGGCATGGTCTGAGGTGCTACCGCGCTCGAATAGGTGAGTCGGTACTTGGAGTCGTGCGGCATGACCTCGCCAGTCTTGAGGTCAACGACACCCGTGGGCGTGTTGAGCAGCCACGGGTCGGTATTGAACGTGTCGGCGGGAGACAGCATGTACGACTTGTTCAGCGTGACCATCGCGGTGATGCCGTGCTCGGATTGAGACTTCAGCGCGTGGGCGTAGAGGGTGTGCGCGGGCTTGAGTCTGCGCTTCCCCTCCTCGGAGTCGGGAGCGAGCGCATCAGCGTCCAACTCGGCGGTGACTCTATCGACCCACGCCTTCGCAGCGTCCATGAGTGCTACCGCGATGTCTTTCGACGCGACCATCGCACGGAAGGTGACATCCGTCTCCCATCGTGACCCGTTGAAGAAGCACCAACCCCACTCGGGCGCGTAGCACAGACCCTCACCGTATACCTGAGCCATAGCGATAGCGTTGCCGAGGTCGGTGTAGTCTGAGAGGGGGAAGTCCTCCTCAGTCTCAGGCTCCGGGCCTTGAGTGAAAAAACGCACCGCCTTCGTCTCGTCCTGCCGTGCGCCCTCATTGGCGGTGGAGGAACAGAGCATGACGGCCTTCGCTACCGAGTCAGGCAGGTAGTCTGCCCGCTCCAACTTCGTCGCGTGCGCCTTGTCCTTCGTCCGTGTCCACGGAGACGCCATGAACGCCGCGAGGACCGCAGTCTCGTCGCGGTTGAGCCAGTACGCCAGTTTGGAAAGCAGACGGAAGTCGCTGGACGACTCGTCGCCCGTGTGGTCGGTGTTGTTGTAGGTCTCACGCATCTTGGTATCGTGTGCGATGCCGAACGCCAGCCACTCGGCAGGGGTGCGCTTGCCATGCTCGACGGGTGGGTGCTCGGCGTTCGCCGACACGATGGGCGGCAGGTACTTGTCGTAGAGCCAGTCGAGCGCGTCCTGCTCCTCGATTGCGTCGGCCCCCGTGCCGTCAACGTGGTCGCCTGTGACTGTGACGAAGTTGCTGCCCGAATAGACCTCGATGCCGAGCGCGGAATCCTTCGTTCTCGCGTTCGGCTTGACCCCACGCATGAACCCGTGCAGACCGTTGCCGCTCGGGCTGTACTCCCAGAACGTGCCGCTGAAGTGGTCGAACACGTCTTGTGCCACGGGGAGCAGTTTGCCCGCGTCGTCGAAACAGTCGTCGAGGTCGATGGCGATGAACCCGTCGGTGAACACGAATCCTACACCGTTGAGGTCGTAGCGCTCCATCCCGACGAGCGCGTCTTGGAGCGTCGTCAGGTTCGTGATGTCGTTCTTCGCACAGACGATGCCCGTCTTGGGCGATACTGGAGGCTTGGACAGTCTACCCTTGCCGGTATCAACCAATCGGTAGCACAACCAGTTGGGTGCTGCCGCGAGCGACGCGGGGATGGCGTGATAGTTGGTCATTTAGGACACAGGCCGGGGGTTACAGGGTTGGGCGCAGTAGCCGTTAGTGTTTCCCCGCTTGGCACAACGGAAGCACGGCGGGTCGTTCTTCGTCAAATTATCCACCTCGACCCGCATCGCCAGCGCGGCATGGTCGTGATAGAGCGCGTCGCAGAGAACGTCTAGGTCGCGTGACCACATCGCACGACGCAACTCTCGCCACATTGCACAACGCTCGTCTGCGGTCAGTGGATGCTCCTTTAGGTGTAGACTTTTCATCTCTGACTCCGCTCTACACATTGCGCGATGATGATAAGCACGGCGGTGATGACGCCCGTGGCGATGCCGTACAGGGCTTCCTTCATCGTGGCACACCCGTTCGGTTCTCCCGAGCGAAGATGGCCGCTTCGAGCCAACCCGTCATCCCTAGCGGCGGACTGGCGTTCAGGTGTGAGTGCAGCACGTTGCATTGGTCGGCGAGCCAGCCGCGTTCCTCTGTCGCGTCGAGGAGCGCCGTGCGGGTCTTGTCGTATGCTTCTTGAACCCGCGACTCGTGCTTGTTCCAACTCACCAATTCGGCACGCAACCGCATGATTTCATCGTCCGACTCGTATAGCGGGTCGTTGCTGAACTCGTCGAGTATCTTGCCACACGTCGGGCAACATTCAGACATCTCGCACCTCCTTGATTCTCACGATGTCGATGAGCCGCACGGTATGGTACCCGCCCGCTGATTTGAGTGAGAGCCACCCCTCGACTACCTCACGGACGGTGCCCGTGATGAGGACCGGCTTGTTGTAGTATGTCCGGCACGGGTACATACGGGCGGTCACGAGGTCGCCTGTGGCGACGGTCGTGGGGTCGCACGGAGGTTCTACGGTCTTGCGACGTGCCATGTTACGTTCCCCTCCTTCTCGGATGTCTACCCTAACACAACGGACGGTGAAGTGCAAGGATGAATCGGAGTTGCTCGCTGAGTCATCGTGGTGTATAATGAACCACGTCTATCCGTGTAGTTAGCATACCCTTCTGGAGACCCATGACCCCCGACGACACACCTACCGAGAGGGTAACACTAGCGCTGGTCTACAGCGAGCTCTCGAAGATACGTTTCGAGTTCCTTGGAGGCCTGGAGACGCTGCGCTGCAAGATAGACGAGCAGAGCAGCATATTCGTGACCCACGCTCAGTTTCAAGAACGCGGTCAGCGATTCGATGGCGACTTCATCCAAATACGCGGCGATGTGACGACAGCAAAGCGCGAGGCCGAAAGCGCGATGGCTAAAGCAAAGACCGACGCCGATGCGCGAGTGAGCGAAACGAACAGTCGAATCGACACGCAGGGGAAGAGCATCGCCGTCGTCCAAGAGGAACTGGCGGTGACGAGGGGCAAAGCGTCACAAGGCAGCGTGTTCGTCGCGTATCTGTTCGCCGCTGTCGGAATCATCATCAGCCTCATTAGTCTGTTCGGTAAGTAGCCCTAGTGTATCTGAGACGTGACGTGGAACTTGCCGCAGTATTTGCAGCGGTACCAACGAAAGCCATGAGCGAATGACTTGCTCGACCCGAGGGCTGCGCGGATAGCAGCACCGACGGTCTCGTAGCGCTTCTTACTTTTGCACATCCTAAACTTGACCTCATAGGGTGTCATCGCTTGCTCCTTCCGTCGCTTCGCGGGCTGCGGTGAGGCGGGCCGCTGCGATGTGCGCCCATACTTCGTGATGGACATAAACGGGACTCGGCGGGTCTAGTTCTAGGCCACCCGTGTAGCCCGTGTGGTGCGCTGCCAGCCACGCCTCACGCTTCCATGCGGCAAGGAGCGCGGTGCGAATGATGTCGGCGCGCTCCCAATCCTCCACTCCGTCTGTGAGGTACGCAAACTCGTCAACCTTGTCGAGAATCTGTTCGCGCGTCAGTTCGCTCACGGCTTCACCACCTCCACGAACGGCGCGAGGGCGGCACGGAGGTCAGCACGGCGCATCACTATCGGCACGGCGGGTATGTCGAGGTAGTCGGTAGCGGCTCTGACAAGCGCATCCACACGCTCGCGGGGAATCATGTCGCGGTAGACGGTCTGCTCCTTGCCCGCACGCCACCCCGACTCGTACGCCGCCGCCATGCGCTCATCCAGCGAGGATGCGAGGATGAGTGAGCCGTCTGCGTAGGCGTTGCGGAGGGCGACGATGAGGGCTGCGTCGGCGGTGTCATCTTCCTCGTTGCCGAGCCATTCCCCGAACACGGTCTTAGAGGTGCCGCGCCAAAAGTTTCCCGGCGTAATGCTGCCGTCCGAGTGCTGATTCGTCCACGGTGCAGCCGTAGCCGCACGGTCGAGCGCGGAAAGGTCGGTCATAGCGATGCCTCCTTGTCGAGTGCGGCGTCACGGCGGGCGAGTCTGCGGACCTCGGGTTCGCAGTTCGGCCAGTTGTCGGGGCCGCTCGGCCAAGTCGCCCGGAGCATCTTGAACGCGGTATCGCTCACAAGCCTCTCAACTGCCACTTCCGCCTCCGCTGCTATGCGTGCGGCTTCAGAGGTGTCGAGGGCGGCGGCTTGTGTCCTGATGGCATCAGCCAACCGAGTCTTTGTGGCAGCGCGTGTCCGCGACAGGGATGACGAGGACGGGCAAACAGCCGACAGGTCGTACAGCATCGAATCTGCCTGCTTACGCACAGCGTCGTCGGTGATGAAGTACGGTTCCCGCGCTTCGGCAAGGCGGCGGGAGAGTTCGGTGAGGGCGTCGACGCCGCCCCACCTCTGGTCAGTCCACGCGTTCACCCCAATAGCGACGCGCACGGTGGCAGCCAACTCCGCGTCGGTGGAATCCTTGATGTCCATCACGCCTCCTCTGGTACGAACGTCCACCGCTTGCGGCGGTGTATCTGACCGATGTAGTCCACGCTGACACCGTACCGTTTCGCCACGGCGCGCTGTGGTTCCCTCGTGTCAGTTCTGCGTCGAATGTCTACAATGTCAGCGGGGGACAGCCGCGTCGAACGCGACTTGAGCGCATGGGCGAGTCTCGTCAGCGGCTCCGTGTGAGAAGGGTTGACGCACGAGTGGTTTTCGCACAAGTGGTGTAGTTCGATTTCGTCCGGGAGGTGTTCGCCGTGTGCGCTCTCCCAGTAGACACGATGCGCGAAACGGAACCTGTCGCCGTCAACAAGTCTGCCGTAGCCGCGCGAGTTCTGCGCCCCTTGCCACACCCAACACGGGGTCTCGTAGCCACAGTCCTGCACAACGTAGTGGACTGCGGACTTGCGGTGACGGAGGAATCGGGGCGATGCGTCGTCGGTGCGTGCGTCGGTCATCGTGCCACCTCAATCTCAGGTTTTGCGGTGCGGTAGCACCCGTAGCCCGCACACGCTCCCCGCATCTCACAGAACTCTCGCGGACAGTTGTCGAGCGTGTAGTGGAACGCGGGTTGACACTCGGGGTTGCACTCGTCACAAACCATCAGGTCGTCGATGCCGCACCCGCAGTCATCGCCCGCCAGTCCGTCGTACCCGTTGTCAATCAGGTACTTGTAGATGATGTCTCCACAGTCGGTCATCGTGTTTCTCCTCTCAGTCGTGCTATGGCTATCTCTCTGTACGCCTTCTCTGAAAAGTCCTCGTGCCCCTGCAACTTCGCGTACATATCGACCTCTATCGTACCCTCGGTCAGCAGGAATGTAAAGGTGCAACTTTCCGTCTGTCCGTTGCGGTCCGTGCGTGCGCGACTCTGCTCGTCCATCTCGGACGAGTCGGTAGGCTCCAAATATATCGTGTTCGACGCAGCGAACAGGTCAATGGAGCGTGACCCACTTTGGTACTGCGCGATGAACACAGGGGTCGTGTCCTTCTGGAATGTCATCCAGACGTTCTTGTCTTTTGTCGCGCCGTTGAGTGTGTGATACGCGATACCTCTACGCTTCAGCGCTGCCTCAAGCGCCACGCACGACTCGGTGAAGTTGTAGAACACGACGGTCTTTTTCGGGAGATTAGCCTCGATGAGTTCGACGGCGTACTTCGTCTTGAGTGAGTTCAGGGGATACCTAGTCCCTGCGACCTTATGTCCAGACTCGTCTATCGTCCCACTCTCGCTGATGTGCCCCGCCGCTATCTGGCGCAGACGCATCATGCGAGTCAGCGGGTTGTCCATCACCATGTCCAGAGCCTCGACATACGACTCCAGCGCGTCGTTGTAGAGTTCGCGGGTGGACTTGCCGAACGGCTCGGCATTCTTCCCTGTGGCGAATGGGACGAGAATCACCTCGTCGTCTTGCACGGCGGGGAGGTCGAGACAGTCCTTCTTCAGCACGCGGTACGAGTGCTGTGCGAGCAATTCTAGCAGTTCCGCCCGGTTGCGGTACCCCACGATTATCTCCGCGTATGAGCCGGGGAGGTTCTTCGTCACAAGGTAGTGCCGCTTGAAGTCAGCCCATGTCAGCCACTCGTCACCGAGGACCGCGCGCAGCGGTGCCCATGCGTCCTCAAGGTGACTGTTCGTGATGAGCGTACCGGTGAGAAGTCGGACGTAGCGGGCCTTACTCACAAGGCCAAGCGCCGCGCCCTTGCCGATGAAATACTGCGTCCTGTTGCTCGTCGGCTTCTTGACGGCGTGTGACTCGTCGAGCACGATGTAGTCCCACGTCCGCCATGTGTCCTTCTGATACTTGGAGTTCTTGCGGGAGAGTTTGTCGAAGTTGATGAGGGTAATGGCGTTGAGAAGTCCGGTGCGCCGATTTTCGGGGAACAACTCAATATCCCGTCGCCACGCGCCCAATCCAGACAACGGGGCCACGATGAGGGCGGTCGTCACTTCACCCGCGAGGATGAGGTTCGACAAGTCTAGAAGCGTGGGCAACGTTTTACCGACGCCCTGCTCCGCCAGTAGAAGAAACCTATCGTGTTTGGTCAGCAACTCGACCATGTATTTCTGATGTGCGTACAACGTATACGCCATCAGAAAACATCCTTCCAACTACGTCGGGCAAGAACAGACCCGATGGTGATGGGACTGACGCCGTACTCGGTGGCGAGTTCACGCTGAAGTATCCCCCCGGCGGCGTAGCGCGTTCTGATGTCCCGCACAGATTCTTGATTCAACTTGGTTCGACACCCCCTGCGTAGATTCTCGGCTCGGGTTACTGGTTCTGTGTGCGCGGGGTTACAGCACGCCCGCACGCGGCAAAGGTGGTCTAGGTCAAGCCCCTCGGGAATCGGGCCGTTCTCGCGCTCCCAGTAGACACGGTGGGCGTAGTACGTCTTGCGAGCGATACGCAGAGACCCGTACCCCATCACTAGCGAGCGTTGCCACACCCAACAGGGGGTCTCGTAGCCTCTATCCTCGACGATGTACTCGGCGATAGATTTGGGCGGACGACCTGTGGATTTCTTTGTCATAATGCTATTATGACAGACTCGTGTGGGATTGTCAAGGTCTAGTTCTGCTTCGCGGTGACAGTGAATCCGAGTCGCCTCACGCGCTCGGTCAGGTACACGCGACCCTCGGCGTGCAGGCGACGCAGACGGCGAATCATCGTCGTCTTGGAGTGCAGTCCAGTAGCGGCGAGGAGACGGTTAGGTGTCGTCTCACCCTCGCGTATCATGTTGACGATGGCATCGTCGCTGTACTTCGGCGGGCGTCCTTGCGGGAGCGCGGGCTTGGGTTGACACGTCCTACAGGTCATGGAGTCCTTGCCTTTCGGGCGGGTGAAGCACACCGGGCAGATGCGGTCGGACCCGAACGCGAGACCTTCGGCGCGTATCGCCTCACGGATTGCGCGCTTGTCACTGACGACGGTCATGCCGTTACCTCCTTGTTCTGGTCGAGGAGCGTCGCCATGCGAGTGAGCGCGTCAGCCATGTCGTGAACGGCAGCGGTACTGAAGTGTCCACTCAACACGAGCGGGTCGCGGGTACTGGTCGCGGAGTGAAGTGTCAGGTCGATACCCGTCGAGCCGCAGCGCATAAACTTCGCGTCAATGACGGCTTGCCCCGCCACTATCATCGCGTGCTGGACTTCAGCGGTCAAGGTGCATCTCCTCGGGCCAGATACCTGTCTCAACCCACACAGCCGAACCCTCGGGGTCTGCGATGTGGCGGCTCTCCCCGCCTATCCGCTGTGAGAGTTGGATGCTCAAGTCGCGCTTGCGCTCACGCGCTTTCTGGTAGTAGCGGTCTGGCATCTTGGTATGCACGATGGTGCCACACAGGCGATTCACAATACACCTTCTTTCGAGTCATGCCACAGTAGACGGTTCAGGTACAGATATGACAGGAGCGTGAGCCACGCCAGCGCAGCGCGGGCGACCCACGACGTACCGGGCGCGAACACGAGAGGTGAGAGTACCGTGTACGCAGGGGCTACCGCGAGCAGGTAGATTAGAAGTTGACCGATGAACCGGAACACCTTGTCTGAACGAGTCATGTCTAGTACCACCTCAATCTGTGATAGTGGGATAGTGCCCGAACGGGTGAGCCGTACCTTGCCTTGATGTACCGTATCGCGCGCCTTGTGTTCCAGTACGGTGAGTACCACCAACGGGAGCACATCGTGTTGTGAAGTTGGAACAGGCCCAAGTAGTGACCGTGATTGCTCGACCAGTTGTGCCAGTTGGACTCGTGCAACGCGAGGTGAACGAGTGCGTTGGTCTGTGTCAGTCCGTAGTGTGCATCGTGCGCTTCGTGTCGTATCGCGGCTTTGCTGTACGCTTGCGAGTAGTGCGGGACGGCCTGTGCTGTCGGCGGTAGTACCAGAAACGCGAGAATCAGTAGTATCGGGAGTAGGCGTCGCATAGGACTCCGATGTTCAGGGGTTAGGCGTCGTGCTAGCAGTTGAACAGGACATGAACCCTGCTCTCCTCGTCGGGGCATTGTTCGCGCGCAGGACGGGGTGCCAGCCAGTCCGTGTCGTCCGCGTTGGCGTCGGGAGTGGACAGTACCCAACCACCCGTCGTGCCCGGTGCGCCCACCGCGTCGTCGATGAAGTCGAGAATCTGCTCGTCGCTCCAAGACTTCGGCACACACACGAGACCGTAGATGACCCCGACGCCCATCACGAAACCTCTGTCCTCGGTCAGGTCGATGTTCTCGGGGTTCGTATCGACTGCCTTCGCTGCCCTGCGTCCAGCCGCCATTCCGTCGGCCCTTGCGTCACCCATCACATTCTCCGTTCTCGTCAGCGCGGGTACAATCCGAGCAGTCGCCAACACACACGTTGTCGGCTTCTGCCGCGAGTGCGTCATAGAGCGCGTCCTCGTCGAGCGGCGGGTCGTCGAAGTCGTCAGCGGATAGGGGTTCGTCGATGCGATAGTCGGCCATTGTGTAGTCGCTCATCACTATCACCTTTCCTTATATAGTCGGCAGGGCAAGTGCTCGTTCTCTCCGTGGTCGATGGGGTACGGACTGGGGCCGGGCAGGATAGCCCCCGGCGAGGTACAGACCGCTGCGCACCAGTCGGATGTGTACTTCTTCACGATGCGCTCCCACAGGTTCGGCTTGCGCCCGTACATGCAGAGCCGACAGTCGTTGTGCTTCACGAAGTAGATGGGTATCCGGGTGTAGCGCATGTCAGTCCTCTCCTCCGTAGGGTCGTTTGTGCGCTGCGTAGTCCGCCCGCCGCCACTCGTCGAGCGCGAACCGCTGCGCCTTGACCCAGCGGCCCGCGCGACTCTCCCATGTGACAGCGCCACGCGCACCGATGTGGACACGGACGCCGAGCGGGCAAGCGTGCAGACCGAGGGGCGTACGCACGACCATCTGTGCGAGTCCCGACACGGCGTAGCCGAGAGGGAGTACGCCGTTCATGCGGTCGTTCGTCGTGACCGTGTGCCACCCGCCCCAGTTCAGGATAGCCGAGCCGTCGGGAAGGAACTTCACGATATCGGTGACGTGAAGGCACACGATGATGTTCTGTTCGGGGGCGCACCCCACTCCGTAGCGCACGGTCGTGGCACCGCAGAGTTTCGGCTTCGGGCCGCGTGCGCGGGCCAGTTTCGCGGCGAGCAGTTTGCGAACGTACGCGAGGGTGTGAATCCGATTGCGTGTCGAGAAGTCGGGGTCAAGAAGTCGTGCGCTCATGTCTCTATCCTCCCTATGCCCGGTACCAGTAGGTGTAGCCGCAGAGGTCGGCGCTACAGTAGTCCATCTGCACATCGCGCGCCCACGCCGCCCAGTCGATGTAGGACGCCATGCTGTTGTCGCGGTCAACGTAACCGCAATCCTCGGCGAGGTCTTGGGCATAGTCCTCGAAAGCCTCGTCCGCGATGAACCCTATACCGTCCGGCCACTCACCCGAATCTACGTCGTCACGGAAGGCGACAAGCGCGGCGAGTTCTTCGAGTTCATCGGGGTCGAGATTCGGGTTCAGGCCGCCGTCATCACCCTCCACAGCCATGTCCTCCAGTTCGTCGATGCGCTCGTCCACCTCTCGTGAGTCGAACGTGTCTCGTCCTGCAAAGTAACTCATGGTTCTACGCCTCCTGTGCGTTGTCGGGTGGGTCGGTCATGTGACCGTCCTCGTCGAAGTACCAGTCATTGCCCTCTGCGGCCTCAAGGAATCCATCCTCGGAGGTGTCGTACTCAACATCGCGCATGATACGAACCGCGACGTGCTGCACGATTGCATCAATCCAATCCGTCAGGTCTGCGGTCAGTGCCTCGGCCTGTCGCTCCAAGTTGTCTACGGTCGCCGCGTCGAGGCCATACTGATAGTCGTCAATCTCGATTATCGCCTCGCTGCGTGACGGACCGCGATACCCGAAGTTACCCGCGAAGTACAGCGATGCTTTACCGTTACGGAGTGCGCGATAGATTGCCGAGCGCTTGTCGATGTGCACGCGCTGTGCCGGGTCGGTAGCGTCCGGAGCTATCTGCGCGTCGGGGTGGCCGTCGAGTGCGAGCAGGAATGTCGGCCAGTCCGCTACCGTAGCGTCCGTGCCGAGTGCCGTGTAGTCCGTCCCGTTGTAGTTACCGAGGCTGTACGCCAGTGCTCGCTGCTCGTCGGCAAGGGTGAGTCCGAGCGCCGGGATGATGCACTCCGTGAAGTCGTCCACACCCTCCTCACAGCGCCACTCCAACATGTCGCTGTCCTGCGCGTACTCGATGCGTGCGTTCTCGAATGCGCGCGGGTGCGTGTCGAACAGTTCCTTGGCGGTGTACGCGGTCTTGTTCTCGCTCCACGTCTTAGGCATCATCGTCCCTCCGCTCTGGCGATGGCGGCGCGGGCCGCGTCGTGAACGTCGGCACACGAGTATGCATCGAGGTCGTCCACTTGGCGCAGGAGGTCACGCAACGCTTCGTAAAGGTCGGGCGCGCTGGCGATAAGGTACGCGTCGGCGGGATTGCACTCGGCGAACGTCCCGCAGTCTGCAATGTTCTCTCCGCCCCAACCCGCGACATGCACCATCATGCGGTCGGGTGCGTTGTCCACGAGCACTCTGTCGGCCCTCCACGGCCCCGGTGTATGTCTCGCTGTCGGTGTCGCGGGGCAACGGTGCTCACGCTTCGCCCTCGGTGTTCCTGCTACGAACCCGCAGTCCGAACAAGTCCACTCATACATCGTCCTGATACTCCTTTCGTCTCGGCGTCTGGTTGTCCGGGTCGTGCTCTGTACCTACATAGTGCGCTATCTCTGGGCGTTTGTCAAGAGGCAGTTTCAGTACGCTTGCGGCTCCCCTCGCGTCAGTCCCTCAATCACCTCGCGTATGCGTATCTGCTTCCGTTGCTCTGCGGCCAGATTGCCACGCACGGTAGCAATGGCGCGCCCGACGATTGAGCGCGTCCCGTCCGTCGGTGCCCCGTCGAGTTCTGCCGCCAGACGTAGTGCGTCGGCATCCAAAGACTCCACGCGCAACACGGAGCGACCGAGCCGCGCCTCAAGCAGCGACACGCCGGGTATGCCGCGCTTGCGTAGAAACACTCGGTCGCCGCGCGTCAGCACCTCGATGTGCAGGTGGCTAGGTATCCGCTCCGTAGTCAGTCCCGCGAACACGTTTTTGACAAAGTATGCCGCGTAGTCGAACACGACCTCGGCCACCACGTCATCCGACGCCTCGAATGCTTCTATCAGCGTGCGATACCCCGCTCGACCAATGGTCGGGGCGGTGTTGCGCCAACCGGGTTTGGGGTGCCCTATCGGCACCGAACGCCGTAGCGGGACTTCCTTCATACCTACCAGATACGGCGAGTCAATCATCGGTCTGTCCTCTCCAGAGTTATCGTACCCGTCTTGTTATCCAGCGACACGCTCGCGTTGACGCCCAGACGCGTGCGCTTGTATTGCAGCGCGGCGTACATCTGCGCGGGGGTGAATGTGGGGGGAATATCCACCACCCGCGAAGATTCACCGGATGCGACGAAATACAGTAGTATCCCCTCCACTGTCTCCCGCCGCAGCGCCCGCGCAACCCCTGTGCGTACCCGCGCGGGGGGTATGTGCGGCGCGTAGTCCCGCCAGTCAGGGCGAGCGAGGAACACCGCATCACCGCGCCGCGCGACGAGCACACTAGTGCCCAAACCCATCCGGCGTTTCGCTTGCGCGAACGACTCGGCGGTCGTGTTCACGGTATGTATGGCGCAGTCGTACCCTATCTCCCATACCCGCGCGTCGGAGGCGAGGAAACTCTTGAGCAGCGCGGTGTATCCATACTCGGTGGGGTACGGCTCGCCCGCTTTCAGGGTTCTGCGGTGTCGCGCGAGCGCGGGGAGGGCCGGGAGAATGACACCTCTCGGCGGTATCTCGGTGCGTCTGACTGCGTGCATTTTGGCTGTCCTTTCGGTGGCAAAATGACGGTACTTCTCACAAGGAAAGTATACCCCTTCTGATTGTAGAAGTCAAGAAGTCATTACAGATTTCGATTCACTTTCCCGTTATTGGTTTGTGGAGAATGGGCAGGTCGGCACGAATAGAAATGAGGTTTACATTCTCGGTTGCAGTACTTTTAGTACTTGGCTCCTAAGAGAGTCTACGATATAGTAAAAAGAGGGTGGTAGAAATATAAGGGACAGGAGTATCAAAAGTACTGCAACCGAGAAGTGATTTGGACAAACGGGCAGGTCGGCACGAATGAAAGTGAGAAATGAATAACGGGAAAGCGGACTATAATGGGGAAAGAAGCGCAGGTCAATGCCACTTTCCGGGGTTTTCGAGGTCAAAGTGCGAATCGGACGCTAGGTCGAGGTCTTGCAACGCGAGGGTGAGTGTGGTACAATGGGTACACGACTAAGGAGACAAAAGTGGCAATGACCAAGAAGTGTACGGCGTGTGGCGTTGAGAAGCCGCTGTCCGAGTTCGGTCTGCGGTCTAAGAAGCACGAGTGGTTGCTGTCGCGTTGTAAGGTGTGCGCCCGCCAGCAATCGAATGCATGGAAGGCAGCGAACCCCGAATACCAGCGAGAGTACCAAGCGGCGAACCGCGAGAAGATAAACGCGCAGAAGCGGGCGTATCGGGCAGCGAACCCCGAGAAAGTAGCTGAGCAGCGGCGGAAGTACGTAGCAGTGAATCCCGAATACCAACGAGAGTACGTAGCAGCGAACCCCGAGAAATTGGCGGCGAAGCGGCGGAAGAAGAGGTACGGAATCACCCAGCCCCAGTACGACGCGCTCCTTGCTGAACAAGGCGGATGCTGTGCTATCTGCCATGAGCCGTTCGTGTCCGTGAGCGCGCCTCACGTAGACCATTGCCACACCGCCAATCGAGTTCGCGGCCTATTGTGCGGTCAGTGTAACCTGGGTATTGGGCAGTTCAGGGATAATCCAATCATCATGCAGAGTGCCATAACGTACCTCGCACAGAACGAACTAGGGGCATGACTACATACTCCAAGGCAGGCAAGAGACTGGGCCGACCTCCGGGCAAGATAAGCCGCGAGGAGGAGAAGCGTCGGCATCCGAATGAGGCGGGTAGCAAGGAGAAGGCGATAGCCGACTTGGTGCGATACGTCAGCGCACCGGATGCTCCGATGGTGCCGCCGCACTTGGCCGCGAGACTGGCCGAGAGTGCGAGCATGGCCGTTGCACCGAGCAAGTTGTTCGAGGACAACGGCCACGCGCTTCTGGCGGTACGGTGGCTCGCTGCTAGAGCCGAGCACGCTTCGCCGCCGAAGGTACCAGCGGACACGTATGCCGCGTTCGAGGAGTTCATGGCGTGGAGTGGGGAGAACAAGGTACCTCCTACCATCGGTGCGTGGGCCGTTTGGAACGGTGTGACGATGCAACGAATGAATCAGATAGAGCGCGAAACGAGCGACGAGCCGAGGTCGAGAGCGTTCGCGGTGTGTAAGGAAGTTCTTAGAACCTTCATGGAGCAAGCCGCTTGGAATAGCGCACTAAACCCGTTGCTGTACTTCCACGCGCAGAAGGCACTGTACGGTATCGTAGAGAACACGCAGGTCACAGTACTAGTCGAAGACAACACTAGTGACCTCACAGCCGACGAGTATGCCGAGCGGCTTGTACTGCTAACACAGGGCGAAGACGGAGTGTATCGAGAGTAGTCTCTCACCGTGACAACCAGAGGCCTATAGAGCCGAGTAGGTATGTTGCGAGTGCGAGACCGACGAACGTGAATGCGAGGGCGAGCCTATCAGAGAGTAGTGCGAGCCGAGCGGCTCGCTGGTCTGCACGACGCAGGACACGCGGAGCGTGAGGATGCCCCCACGACGCGCTGTGCGGCCCTGTGAGACTCTGCAAGCGCGAGGATGGACACGACTCGTACCAGTGACACGCAGAGCCGCAGGCAGGCGATAGCGGGCAAGTGCTGTTCATTGTTCTACCTCCGGTATCCTAGCAGGGTTGCCATAGCATAGGTCGTCGGCTCGTCGCGTAGGTCGTCGAGCAAGTCGTCGAGCAGAGCGAGTGTAGCATCGTAGTCTGGTAGCGGTTCGTCGGCGCGCAGAGCGCAGACACACTCACTCTCACCGCAGTACGGGCAAGTGTCCATCACAGCACGATGCTCTCGCCGCGTTTGCAGTCCCATATCGCTATCTCGCCGTTGATGTTGCCGATAGCACGCGCGACACCGAGGAACGGCGTGTGTACCACGCGGTCAACGTACACAGTGGCGATATCGAAACCGAGTTCGTCATCGTGCGCGGTGTCTATCCATGTTCCGACGTACTCGCCCTCGGACGGCCACAGGCGAGCGAGGAATGCGGGAGTGAAGTCTAGAACGTGAACGTCGCCTAGTGCGTCGATACCGACGGTGTACCCGTCCGTGAACGTCACGGGTAGGAACGTCTTACGGTCGAACGTACCGCCATGATTCACGAGGGTATCGACGTACACCTCGCCCACGTTGCGCGGTTCGGGCTTTGCGCCGTTAGATACGGGATGGTCAAACATGGTACACGCTCCTTAGGTCGTGAGCATCGCTGTCGCGGTACTCTATCGGATAGCGTGCTCCTCACGCGCTACCCTGTAGAGTGTCGGGACTGTTAGCGTTCGTACACCGTGCGCGCTACGAGCCCTCCTGTCGCGTCGGGGAACGCTGCACGGATAAACTACTTGCAGTTGTTCTCGATGCAGTTCTTCCCGCTGGTAGAGCCGTCGGCGCGAACATCGTTCCAGCACTCATAGAGCAGGTCGCCGGTCTTGCGGCTGTAGACACGCGTGCAGATTCCCCCACGCCCGGTAATCCCTACCCATACGTCGAATGACTGGGCGTCTACGTCTACTGTGGTACTAGTGGACACGCTGGCAAAGTCTTCGTTCCTGATGGTGCCGCTTCGATTCTGCATGATGCGCCCTCTCCTTGTAGTCGAACATGTGTTCGTATTCCCTACTAATAAGTATGACCCCTATTGTGCGCAATGTCCACCATATGATTGTAGAGATTGTGTTAAATGTACCTCAGTTTCTACACAACGTTGTGTAGAAAATAGATCTATTTTCTACACAATCATATGTAGATTCTCTTATGTTGTGCATGTTGGCATAGATATTGTCGCCCTTAGATTGTGTGCGCTAGTACGGTTGCCCCGTGCTGGCGCTACCCTGCCGCATAGCGCACTACAGCGCGCCACAGCACTAGTGTTATCTTCACACTAGTGTGCATTGTGTCATGCTATACAGTACATAAGCATAGTACATACGCGCCGCCCGCCTGTTCACTTAGCCTAAGTGAACTACTTAGCATAGCCTAAGTGAACTATGCCCTAGCCTGCTTTAGCACAGTAGAGTGCTATCTATAGAACTAGTGCTAGTCTATGCATAGTTGGCATGATGCTTGTAGTCTAACCCTATCCTATAGGTTTAGGCTTTGATTGTTTGATGTATGATATAGGATAGGGGTATAGCATAGTCTATGCACAAACCCTGTACAAATATCATGCCAACTTGATGGGGTACCCTCCCCTATTATATGAAATCGCATGCCTTAGGGTGTCGGTCGCTCGCAGACTCGAAACTCCAAAATCGTTTTGTGCGCTATCCTCCCACCCTCTTGACATCACCGCCACCATGCCGTATCATGCTACCTACATCGCCGTGCTCGACGGACTGTAAGGGAGCGACGCATGAAGCCGGTATGTCACAAGTGCGCGTCGGGCGACGGCGGGGAGCCGAAGTGCAACCAATGCACCACCACTCAGCGCGAACTCGTTGCGGACGAGAAGGCACACCCGCGCACAAGCGCGTAGACATCGCCGTCTAGTCAGCGGCACCCCGCGACTCTGGCTCACGCCGATGTACGCGGGCGAGTCCTCGGGTGACTCCGAGGCCGGGGCGGGTAGCGGGTTGCAACCCGTCCGCCCCGAATCACGTTCTCACAGTCTCTACCCTGTCAACCTCACCCGCTCTGACAGTCTACGCCCTGTTGCTACCGACTCCTCTCAACACTCACTCTGAGTGGTAATATCCACCCATCTGCGCCAATACACTCTCGTAAACCAGCGCGCAGCGCTACCTTACACGAGTGGACTGGCGGCTAGGGTGTCCTTGCGCCAAGGACACACCATGAAATACCGTCACCCGGTGTCGTGATTTTCATGGTGATTGCCCACTATCGAACCGTCCGGATTTCCCGGAAACTACAAAAAGGGCACACCGCACTCGGCGGCATACCCCGTAGAACAACTCAATCTAGTGAGAGGTTGGTCTCACCGTGTCCATCACCTTCACGACCGGCGTCGTCACCCTCTCGGTCAGTCCCACCATCGCCACACCATCGAGTGTGAGCCGCATCGGCTTGCCCACGACAATAGGCTCGACATGGACGACCCTCAGCCACTCGTGGTCTCTCCGCAGCGGTGCCCCGCCTATCCGGCGCACGAGGCTGCCGTCGGACGAGAAGTCGTACACTGTCCCGCTGAGAGTAGTCACACGCATTACGCCACGTCCTTCCATGTGCGCCCGTTGGCGATGTCGCTTATCACGTAGCGCGCCACCCCAAACATCGTTCCGATTTTTCCATGAGGAATCGAGCCGATGAGTTGTTTGATGAACTGGACCTGACACGAGTTCAGAATAGTGTGGGCACCCCGCCTCACATTCTCCGTCTGAGTCACGGGTTCCAAATGTGACGGTCGAACACACGCGCGGTTACGACAGAGGTGGTCCAACTGCAACCCGGTGGGTATTGGGCCATTCTCGCGCTCCCAGTAGACACTGTGCGCAGTCCGGGTCTTTCCCGTCACCCTGACACAACCATACCCACTTGGCGCGATACTTCGCTGCCACACCCAACACGGGGTCTCGTAACCCATGTCCTGTTCTAGATACTCGACAGGGGAGAGTCTACATTGATGTCCCTTGATGAAACGCACGGGTTCGCCTTTGACCCAACCTTTTGCAGTCACGGTCTGCGGTGCTAGGTTGGTGAGTTCACCGCAACCACACTCACAGAGCATAGCGGTCCTTCGCCAAAATCACATCGTAGAACACGGGGATTTCGTGCTTGGTTGCGAACGCAATCTCGTTGAGAACCCCTGTCGAGTGGGCCGTCAGGTAGTCGGGGCAGATGAAGATTGCGTCGCAGCGCGAGAGAAGGCCCATGTCATGCCGGTACCAAAAATTGGGGGTCTGCGGAGCCAACATATCGAGTAGAATGTTGACGTGAGGAATCACAGTCAACCAACCGGCGTCAGTCAGCGGTTGAAACCACCGTGCCGCGTTGGCAATACCCTGTGCGGGGTTGGCTGTGTAATACCCGGCAAGATACGCCATCGGCCTTTCCTCCAGCGGCCAGTCCAGCGGGTCGCCTGCGAGGTCGAGGATATCGCGGTCGTAGAGCAGGCCGACAGGTTCGTCGATTCCCGTACCCTCCAACATCATCGTGTCCACTGTGTTACGGTCGAGCGCCTCACGCAGTATCGCAGCCTCGTGTTCTTTGATGCTCACAGTGTTCCCTCTCGTTGGGTCGGATACGGGTCGGGGGCGTACATGACACAACCGTCGCGCGGGCGGTCGTCCTTCTCTGGATGGGTGGTGGCGTACTCCATCAGCGCGAACGCATGGAACACGACGGCGGCTAGATGGGGCGAACCCGTCTCGACGTCAATGTCCTCCCCGCCCCAGAACGCCCACGCGTGACGCATCATGGCCGCGAACGACAGAGACCACAGGTAGCCGCGCTCCCAGTTCCGGTCGGCATACTTGGTCGCACCGACCCCGTAATGCCGGGCGACAGATTCCAGCGGCGTGACAGGGATGAGGTCGTACCTCTCCAGTTTGGTGCCCTTCTCGCCGCCCGTGTCGGGGTCGATGACGCGGGTCTCGTCTGGCATCGCGTACACAGCCATCTACTGCTCCTCGATTCTCGTCGCGGTGTAGTAGACGACATCCCCCTCGGGGAAGTGAAGCGCCAACTCTACGATGCCCGCGCCCTCGATTGCGGTGCGGGCATCGAACGTCGTGGGGGCATAACCCGTCAGACGGAGTATCCCCACACCATCGAGGGATATGTCGAACCCCAACGAGGTCAGCGGGACTTCTTGGCCGTCAGCCAACACCGTCGGAACCCACGGATTGCCGCTAGTCACAGCCATCTACTTACCTCCGGTGATTGAGACTACGACGGCCATGATGAGCACGAGGATGAACAGGCTCACCAGCGGGAGCCAGAACGGAGAAAGCACCCACACCCACGACCATGTGATGAGTCCCGTGAGTTTCAGCACGATGAATACGACGAGCAGCACCGTAAGGATACCGACCCCACCCGAACTCGCTTGCGTTTTCGTATCCGGCATGAACCGTCCTCTCATCATTTCTTCCGCTTTTCCTTGTAGACTTCCCGCGTGCTGCCCGGATACCAAGGAAACACAGGCGGGGAGGTGAACTGGAGTTTGGCTAGGTTGCCGCAGTTGTCACAGTGGACCGGCTTGTCCACGTCGGCCATCGGACGGTTCAGTTCCGTCCTCCAGCCGCAGGTCGGACATCGATATTCGTACGTCGGCATCTACTTCACCTTCGCATAGTGGCACTCGCACGCGGGCGGCTGCTTGTCCGTGGTCGTCTCCAGACGGACATCGGGACAGCCCGAGCAGCGCCAGCACGTCCAGCGGTGCCACATATCTCCATCGTGGTCTTTGGCTGAGGTATGCTCGCCCCAACCACACGACGCGCACGTTCCGTGGGGATTCGCCACGTCAGTTCTCATTCAACAGGTACTGTGTCCAGCACGATGAACACTCAGATGCGTTCGGGTCATACTTCTTGAGGTCTCGGTCGTCGTGACACGGGTGATTCTTGCTCGGACACAGGTGTTCGTCATCGCCAAGGGCTTTGGCGATACGCAGAACCCGGTCGAACGGGATGGTGACGAGCATTTCGCCCCTCTTTCTTTTGGCCTGAGACCACCATAACGCATTTCTCTTGACAAATCAAGCCTTTTCTTGCTATTATGAGCCTCAGAAAGGGGCGAAATGCTGACTTTACTACTCCCAGTCACCCGTCCGTGGGCGCGCGAGGCCGTTTGCGCGGCTATCGCGGCGTCCGACATCCCCCGTGGGCGCTGTATCCTTGTGCTTGACGCTCCGGGGTGTGGACTGTGGGCCGATACGCTGGGCGAGATGGGATTTCGAGTCGAGGTACACCTCCGAGACAGGGGAGTACCCTGCGAGGACCGCCTCGGGCGGCGTATCGAGCACGATGAGATGCGTGCGTACACCATCGGACTCGTCCCCGACGGGGAACTGCTCATCCTCGACGATGACACCATCGTCCCACCCGACGTGTACGCCCGCCTCAGTGCCGTCGGTCCTCACTCGACAGGCATACAGGTCTCTAGGTGGGGCAACGCGCTGTGTGGGGTCTATCGGGACGGCCACCCGCTCGTTGCGGGCAGCGGAGTCGAGGACATCGACTACTGTGGGCACTACTGCCTGCTCACGACGGGCGAGATGTACCGCAAAACGGCGCGGCACACGCCCCACCAGTGTTTCATGCAGCCCATACCGGGGCTGAGGGCCGATTGGGACTGTCTTTGCGGACATCTGACGAAAGAGGGAGTACTTTGGCCGACATCAGCGAGATGAACATTCTCATAACAGGCGGAACGGGGTCGTTCGGACAGGCGTTTTGTCAAACGACGCTTGACCGAACGCACACAATCACCGTCTACAGCCGTGACGAGTTCAAGCAGGGTGAGATGGCCGCGTCATTCGGGAATGACCCGCGTCTGCGCTTCGTCGTGGGTGATGTGCGCGACCTTTCGCGTCTGAAGGCCGCGATGCGGGGAATCGACGTGGTGGTCCACGCTGCGGCCATGAAACAGGTGCCTGCGTGCGAGGAGAACCCGATAGAGGCCATCAACTCGAACATCGGGGGGTCGTACAACGTCGTTTGTGCCGCCACAGCGGAGAAAATCCCGCTCGTGGTCGCGCTGTCCACCGACAAAGCGGCGCGGCCCACCAACGTCTACGGAGCCACGAAACTCATCGCCGAGCGGCTGTTCCTCTCGCTCCCGGAAGGCCCAACAGCGGGCTGTGTGGTGCGCTGTGGCAACATATTCGGCAGCAGGGGCAGCGTCGTGCCGCTGTTTCAGGCGCAGGCCGCAGCGGGGGCGGAAATCACCATCACTGACTCGAAGATGACCCGCTACAGCATCACTCCTGACGAGGCGGTCGGTATGGTGCTGACTGCCATCCGTGAGGGGCGCAACGGAGAGATGTTCGTGCCTAAGATGCCGAGTTACCACCTCACGGACGTAGCGGCGGCGCTGGCCCCCGACTGCACGGTGCGCGAGATAGGGGCGCGTGCGGGGGAGCAGTTGCACGAATGCCTTATCACCGACAACGAGGCCCCCGACGCTAGGGACGCGGGGACATACTGGATAGTCGAGCGCGGACACGGGGACGGGACTGTCGTGGCGGAGCATAGTGACTATAACGACTACTGGCTCACCCCTGCTGCCATTCGTATGATGGCGGAGTACAACACATGATTCCTAAGCGAATCTACGCAGCGTGGTGTGGTGACGACCCCCTGCCTTCGGTCCACTGTTACATCCAGTCGTGGCGGAAACGGTTTCCTGACTACGAGATTCATCTTCTCGATGATGACGACATCCCGTCGTCCCGCTGTACACGAGCGATGCGTGACCGTGGCATCATCGTCAACTCGGCACAGTACGCGTGTTGGGCGAAGTTGTATGAGACGGGCGGCATCTACCTCGACCTCGACGTGGACGTGCTGCGTGATTTTGGCGACCTGCTCGCGTACGACGCGTTCATCGGTGTCGAGAACGACGGCCCGAACTGCATCTGGGCCGCGTGCGGCGTGTTGGGCGCAGTTGCAGGGCATCCGTTCATCCGTGAATGTCTTGACTACATGGACTCCCTCGACTACGACCATACGGCGGTCGAGAACGAACTCGGTCCGAGGATGTTCACGAACCTGCTCGCGAAGCACGGGTGGAAGCGCACCGACGCCGACGCGACCATAGCGGGCGTGCGGCTGCTCAACTCCAAACGGTTCTACCCCTACTCGTGGCACGACAAGGGCGCGTTCGACCCGAAGTGCGTGACTACCGACACCTACGGCGTCCACCACTGGGCCTACTCGTGGAAGCACAAGACCTCGGTGGTCATCCCGTGCTACAACCAAGGTCAGTTCCTCGCTGAGGCCATCGAGTCCGTCCTCGCGCAGACCGAGCCACCCATCGAGATTATCGTGGTGGACGACGCTAGTACTGACGACACGGCGAAGGTCGCCAAGCGGTATCCCGTGACGCTCGTCCGGCAGCGGAAGAACGGCGGCGTGTCGGCGGCTCGCAACGCAGGCATCGCCAAGGCCACGGGCAAGAACATCGTCTGCCTCGATGCCGACGACAGGCTGCGTCCCGAGTTCATCGAGAAGCTCGCCGGGCTTGCCGACATCGTGTCCTGCGACCTCAAGTCGTTCGGCGCGAGCGGTGGTGGGTGGAAACTCCCAATGTCGAACCCCGCCATCGAGCATTTTATAGCCGCCAATCAGGTCATTTCGGGGTCGTTGTTCCGTAAGTCCTTCTGGACGAAGGTCGGCGGATATGACGAGTCCATGCGTGACGGACTGGAGGACTGGGACTTCTGGACGCGCTGTGTTGCCGTAGGAGCACGCGTCCACATCATCCACGAGACGCTATTCGACTATCGTACCTACGCCAAGGATGGTCGGACGCTCAACAGCAACTCGTTCACGAACATCCAAGCCAACTACGCAGAACTCCTCGTTCGGGTGCGTGCCAAGTGGGCGGCGCTCGGAATCGTGACGAATCCCGTACGTGTCCCGCCGCTGCACTACCCCATCAAACTTGGCATCACGGTGCATCACAATGGCATCGTGTATGCGCACGGCGACCGCATCGACCGCCCCACGGCGGTCATGCTTAAGAAGGCTGGCCTACTCAAGGACGAGCGCATAGTCTAGGTGGACTGATGCGTTGTCATCTGATATAATGGGGACATCATTCAAGGAGGCGCATCATGGCGTGGCTCACACCTGAACGACGCAAGGCCATCTACGGAATCGCGGGCGCTCTTGCCATCGCGCTAACCGCGTTCGGCGTAGTCTCGACCGACGACATGCTGCGGATTCTGGCGGCTGTCACGGGCGTGCTCGCAGGACTGACGAACTTCATGGCGTTCCTCAAGACGAACGTCGATACCGGTACGCCCGAGGTCGCGCAGGCGCAGAAGGCCAACGCCGAAGCCTACGTCGAGGAACACGAGTACAACATCGAGGGTGAGGACGCCTGATGAAGAACAAGGCTGCACCGTTTGTGAAGAAGGACGGCAAGGACAAGGCCGACAAGAAGAAGAAGTTGAAGAAGTCAGTCAAGAAGTAGGAGTATGGGCGGTCGCGCACAAGGTTCTGCTGTACACGGGGTGCGACACGGTGCGTAAGGGGCAAGGCGCATCACCGAATCTCCAGACGACGGACGACCGTCGTCTTTCGGCGTATCTAGGAGCAACATGATTCCCGTCAGGAGTCCGCACATGAACAACACTCGCGGACACGCGGAGGTGGGCTAGATGACAACGACGACGCTCCATCTCATCGTGCCTCGTACCACCGAGATCTTCGGCGTGTCGTGGGGCAAGGGCAGTAGCCCGACGCTGACCCGCACCGACTCCGCCGTAGGCATGACCGCTGCCGTGGGCGCTCTCGGCGGGGTCGCTGCGGCCAACAGCTTCGACCGCGCGCCCATCTTCAGCGAGATCGTCGAAGTCACCGACACGCTGGGCAACGTCTTCGTGCGGATCCCGAAGTTCTACATCGCCAAGACGGACGGCGTGGGCTATCGCACCATCCGCATCTCCAAGACGCAGCACCCGGGCTTCTACCTGCCTGCCGTCTTCTGGGACTTCACGAATGGCCACGAGCTGGCCTACTTCGACTTCGGGAAGTACAAAGCGTCCTCCGGCGGCACCACGCTCGATAGCAAGGCGTCCACCTTCCCGCTCGTGAGCCAGAACATCGTCACGTTTCGCACGCGGGCGCGGGCCAACAACACCGGGGGCCTGCTCGGCTATCAGCAGCTCGACGTCCACGCTCATGACGTGCTCTCTGCGCTGTTCACGGTCGAGTTCGCTACGCTCAACAGTCAAGCCGTCATGCCTGGGTTCACGGTCGGCCCCTACGCCGCCACTGACACCGCCACGGTCGCGGAGAACGCGGTCAACCGCATCATCGTCACCAACGCCGTGGCCGCCGCTTACCGAGTGGGCCAAAGCGTCGGCATCGGCACAGCCACGGGCTCCGCGTCGGTCGCTTCCAATCGCCTCATCGCGGCCATCGAAGTCTACGACGCCTCCAACAAGGCGATGACCTTCGACGGCGCGGCGGTGAATGTCGCGGTCGGCAACGTGGTCTGGAGCATGGGGTGGCGAAACGGCTTCGCAACCGGCCCCGTGAGCGGCTACCTCACGGCCAACGACGGCAAGTACCCCTGCTCCTATCGCGGCATCGAGTCGCCGTGGGGCGACGTGTGGCAGTTCGTGGATGGCGTCAACATCAACGAGTACCAAGCGTGGGTGACACCTAACGCGGCGGACTACGCGAGCAATGTCTTCGCCGCCCCGTACGTGCAACTCGGCTACGTCAACGGCAGCGCGAGCGGCTCCCCCGTGGCTCTCGGCTTCGATGCCGCGAACCCATATGCCGAGTTCCCCGCAACGGTCGGCGGTTCCTCGACGACCTACTACAGCGACTACTACTACACCGCCGCCGGCCAACGCATTGCCTTCGTCGGCGGCTTCTGGGCTAACGGCTCGTACGCGGGGCTGCGGTACTGGCACGCCAGCGACGCGTCGTCGTTCGCCGACGTGTCCATCGGCGGGCGGCTTCTCAGGAAGGCTCTTTAGGGGGTCACGGGGGAGAACATCCCCCGGCTTGAACTACAGGGGTTTGGAGTGCGCGCTTGCCATCGTCGGCGGCAACTGGAACAACGGCTCGAACGCGGGGCTGCGGTACTGGAACGCCAACAACGCGTCGTCGAACGCCAACGTGAACATCGGCAGGCAGACTCTCATTAGAAGACAGCACGTGAACTTGCACTCCACTCTCCTTGGCACTCGCCAGAAATGCGCCGCAAAGAGCAGGGTCTAGTAGGCCGGATGAAGGCTCGGACCACCCTGAGGCTAATGAGAAAGAAGCACTCTTGAAGCGGTACGGATACCTCTACGAGAAGATCTGCGACCTCGACAACATCAAGGAAGCGATCTCAAGGGCGTCGCTCGGCAAGCGGGATCACACGAAGGTCAGGCGTGTCCTTCAGGACATCGACTCCTACGCGATCGAGATCCGCACCTCCCTAAGGATCCGGCGCCGGGTGAGCCGGATCGCGAAGAAGCGTCGTCTGAGCTACCTCGATGCCGCCGCGATCATCTCCTACTGGGGCTGGATCAAGCACACCGACAGCTACCGCTTCTACCACAAGTACGTCAGGCCGATCGTGACGATCGCAGATGCAAGAAGGGTGGTAAGCCTCGATGGAAAGCTACGGGAAGCTCGTCGGCGGGCAGCTGCAGCTGAGCTCGATCGCCAACCCATGTCTGCTGGGTGCGCGTAGCGAGCTGACCGTCGCTGCCCCGGCAGGCACGAAGCGGGTGGCGTTCGCTGCCATCCCCGCGTTCGATCAGACCACGCACTACGTCTACCAGCTGCCGCCCGTGGACGGGAAGAGCGGCATCAGCGTAGGCGTGGCGGTGGGCGAAGTCACACCCGACGACGACGCGGAGAATGACCCGATGATGCCCTTCGGCGCAAGGACCGCACCCGTGGAAGGAAGCGACTCATGAGTCTCCCCAAAGGCGTAGCGCAGACCATCTCGTTCGCGATGTGGGACCCCACCACGTTCGAGTACGTGTCGGGGCTGACGCTTACCGTGACCGTGCAAAAAGATGGAGCCGCACCCGTCGCCGCCACGAATGCCGCCACGGAGATAGTGACGACCGGGCGATACAAACTGACGCTGACCGCCACCGAGCGCAACGCCGATGAGGTGGTAGTTGCGGCGACTGATGGCACCCTCACCACTCTCGTCACAGACTATCCCGGTCAGGACGTGCTCACTCCGCTGGCTGTGGTGGATACCGTGGCCGATGGTATCGCAGCCAAGACCGTGAACCTGCCCGCATCGCCCGCCGCAGTCGGCTCCAACATGGGTACCGTCGCCAGCGTCACCGGCTCGGTCGCATCCGTCACCGGCAATGTCGGCGGCAACGTCGTCGGCTCGGTGGCATCGGTCACAGCCAAGACTGGTTTCTCTCTCGCAGCCGACCAGTCTGCCGTCACCATCGGCACCGTCAACACGCTCGCTGCTGGTGCGCTCACGGCTATCGCGGGCGCGGTGCGCGACCTCGCCACCTATGGCTTGTCGGCGCTCAACACGCTGCTCGTCACGACGGGCATCAAGGCCGCAACGGTCCCTGCGGTAGTCGTCACGACGAACAATGACAAATCCGGCTATGCGCTCACCACCGCTCCCCCGACTGCCACCGCCAACGCGAGCGCAGTACGCACCGAACTCGGTACCGAACTTGGACGGGTAGATACGGCTATCAGCACCCGACTGGCGACGGCAGGCTACACCGTTCCGCCGACGACCGCGCAGATAGAAGCGGCGCTCCTCAATGAGGGCGACTCCTCGACGCTGTTGCAGGCCATCGCGGACAAGGTGTCCGGCGACTGGTCTGCTGGCGATGTGAGCGCGGCTGCTGTCGCCTCCGCCGTACGCACGAACCTCACCACCGAACTCGGGCGCATCGATGCCGCCGTCACGACGCGTTCCACCTATGCTGGCGCGGACACGAGCGGCACGACCGAACTGCTCACACGCGTCCCTGACGCCACAGCAGGCGCGACGGGTGGCCTCGCAATCGTCGGTAGCGCGATGGGCGCTGTCGCGTCCGTGACCGCCGCCGTCTCCTGCGCCGACGCGACCGCAGCCAAGGACGACCTCGCCAACGCCACGGACGGACTCGGGGCGCTCAAGGCGATACTCGACACCGCTGGCGTCAAGGTTGCGACGCTCCCCGACGTGCAACTCGCAGCGACGCAGGACCACATTACACCCATCTCCTCGCTCTCGGGCATCGCCACAGCGACGAACGTCTCTGACGCGCAGACGGCCATCGTCGCAGCCCTGCCCGACGACGCGCCCGCGATGATTACAGCAGACGCGATAGCCGACGAGGTACAGACCCGCACCATCGCTCGCGTGACGCTAGTGGATACCACCACCACGAATACCGATATGGTCGCGGCACCAGACAACGCAACCCTCGCGGCCATTGCCGCCAAACTCGCAGCGCCGATTGCCACTGGTGTGTCCATCACCCCCGCAACTCTCGACACCGATGGTGCGGCACTCGGACGCGTCATGCCTTACGGTCGCGTGACCGTCTATCACGGCGAGGACGCCGAGTATGTGTTCTACGCCGACGCCGATGGGGACTACTCCTACGAACTGCCTGAGGGCAGCGTGTGGACGCTGCTCGCGCGTCACGCGGGCTACGAGGATACATCGGCGGAGGTCTCAACTGAGGACAGCGTGTCGTAGTCCCCACAATCATACGAACGCATAGAAACCCCGCGTTTTCGCGGGGTTTCTTGTTTTTGATGCGAAAAACTTGCCGCGACTGGGCCATTTGTGGTATACTAGCCTTATGAAAACTTGTACCAAATGTGGTGTCGCGCAGGACTTGGCTAATTTCAGTCAATGTAACCACAACCCCGACGGGTTACAGTATCGGTGTCGTTCGTGTTTCGCGGAGTACAACAAGACTAACCGAGAGAGAAACATAGCATATGCCAAGGTATACCGCGAGGCCCACCACGTCGAACTTCTGGCGAAGACTCGACTAGTTAGGTACGGCGTCGGTCCCCTCGCGGTTGACGAGATGCGTACTCGACAAGGTGACCGCTGCGCCATCTGTGGAAACCCCTTCGGCGACACCACACCCCGCGTTGACCACGACCACACTACGGAGTTGGTTCGAGGTCTTCTGTGTCATCATTGCAATCTCGGTATCGGCTTTCTTCGAGAGGATATCCGAA
>Ga0209540_10000581_pt1 | contig 33572 bp, 30 predicted proteins | sample BarGraIncu01121A_FD_184501 | JGI IMG/M metagenome (GOLD analysis project Ga0209540, IMG submission 184501) | Arctic peat soil microbial communities from Barrow, Alaska - Barrow Graham LP Incubations 011-21A (SPAdes) (version 2) | ecosystem: Environmental > Terrestrial > Soil > Wetlands > Peat... | reverse complement strand
CCTGAGGGGAGACTGATACTGCCGCAGGTACAGGCGATAAGGGATATCCTTGATAATGATGCCGTTGCTATTGTACTTAAGGAGAGGGAAGTGGATGCCTTCCTCAAAAAAACAGGTATCAGGCCTGCGCTTGCAATAACTGATTCTCAGGTCTTCGTAAAAGCCGATGCCTCAATACCTAATGATATTCCGCTTACAAGCTTCAGCATTTTGCTTGCAAGGTTCAAGGGTGATTTTGAAAATTACCTGAAAGGAACCCCTAAGATATCTGAGCTTAAGGATGGCGACAGGGTGCTTCTCCTTGAATCATGTTCACATCATGTGGCTTGCGACGATATCGGAAGGACAAAGATCCCCAGGTGGATAACTAATTTCACCGGCAAAAAGATTGAATATGATGTTGTGGCAGGCCTCGACATGCTGCCCCGTCCAATAACCGATTATGCTCTCCTTATCCAGTGCGGCGGGTGCATGATAACGAGAAAACAGCTGCATAACCGGCTACAGCCGGCAATAAAAGCCGGCATCCTAATTACAAATTATGGAATGGCGATCGCATATGTTCAGGGCATATACAAAAGAGCAATCGCACCTTTTGTGAAAGAGGCTGGTGACGAGGAAAACTACCTGTAAACCGGTGATCAGAACCGGAAATATATGAACGGCATTACTTCAGCCGTTCTCATCTGCAGAAGCAATATGGCGACAACCAATATGACGGCAAGCTTTGCTGCCAGTGGGATGCTGATGAAGAGACCCCTGTATGACTCCTTGATTTTTTCCGGAAGGAGATGAATTATGTAACCTGCTAAAATAAGCATGAAGACGTTGCCGTAAGCAGGCAATACGGTAAGGTATGAACCTGGAGAGAAGCTTCCAGTTATCTGCCTCAGCATAGTTATTGCACTGCTCATATCAGGTGCCCTGAAAAAGATCCAGCAGAAACTTACAAAATTGAATGTTATGAAGACAGCAATGGCACGTCCAAAACGGCCGGAAGTCAGCCTGTCTCCAAAAATTGAATTCCATATCCTGTTAAAAACCAGCCCAATGCCATGCAGCCCGCCCCATATTATAAACCTCAGGGCTGCACCATGCCATAATCCGCCAAGCAACATGGTTATCATAAGGTTTACATAGGTCCTGAATTTCCCTTTTCTGTTGCCTCCCAGCGAGATATAGAGATAGTCTTTCAGCCATCTCGAGAGCGAGATATGCCATCTCTTCCAGAAATCGCTTATACTTGAAGCTTTGTACGGCGAATTGAAATTGATCGGAAGCCTGAACCCCATTATCAATCCAAGCCCTATCGCAATATCGGTATAGCCTGAAAAGTCGCAATATATCTGGAGACCATACCCATATATCGCCATCAGGTTCTCAAATCCCGAATATGATGAAGGAAGGTCAAATACACGATCTATGAAATTTATGGCAATAAAGTCCGATATGATTATCTTCTTAATGAGACCTTTACATATAAGGAACAGTGCATAGCCAAATTCCCGTTTCGACAGGCTGAACTTTGTGTAGAGCTGGGGAATAAACTCAGATGCCCTGACGATAGGCCCTGCAACCAGCTGAGGAAAAAACGAGACATAAAATCCAAAATCCACAATGTTCCTGACCGGCTTCAGCTTCCCCCTGTAAACATCAATAGTATAGCTTAGCGACTGGAAAGTAAAAAACGAGATCCCGACGGGAAGGATAATATTATTGAAATCAAATGAGGTTCCAAGGTGAAGATTTGAGAACAATGCCAGATAATCATGAACCTGGATCCCGGTTCCGAAAAGGTCGTTAATTGTGTGTACGAAGAAGCCAGTGTACTTGAAATATGCAAGGATTCCGAAGTTTGACAGAAGGCTTAGAAAAATAAAAAGCCGCTTGAAAGCCTTTTTGCGGGAATGATGAATAAGAAGACCTGCCGTATAATCAACTACTGTAACCAGAATCAGAAGGAATAGAAAAAGACCTCCGGATTTATAATAGAAGTAGAGGCTGACAATGAGCAGATAGAAATTCCGGATAAATGGTTTCCTGTAAATTATGCTGTACCCGGCCATTACCAGCAGGAAAAATATCCAGAATGCCGGGGTTGAAAAGATCATTGGTCTGTCCGGATCATAACTGAATATCTCAGAAATTAGCATTCTCAGCTTGCCGCCTGCCTGCACCGGCGATTCCTTCGGTGTAACCTTGGTTTCAGTAAGGGTTACATTTGAAGTGTCAGGAAGAACTAGTCTTACGGTTTCAAGACTGGTATCCCTTCTGCCAGAGGAGACAATGTATCCGAAAAGCATTTTTGAGATAGTGTCCGCTCCCTGGTATGTAAAGTGTACATAATCGGTCTGCGCAAGCGGTGGTTTTTTCTTCGACCAGCTTATTATCGATGATTGACCTCCCATCGCACTGTACGAATCCCAGAATATTGCACCGGCTTGATCTGCAGCCTCCTTCTGCGATCTGACAATTGATGGTATATTGCGGTACGATTCAAGAGAGTCACCTTCGCCTGATGCCATATCCGTCACACCGATCACCATTACCGCAGCTCCGGGAGCCACCTCCTTCAATCGTTCAATCTGGCGAGATAATCCTCTTTTGTAGTATGAATAATCATTACGGACGTTTTTGACAATGTTGAGGCCAAATTGCAGGATAATAAGGTCAGGCTGAAGCTTTTCGTAAGTTTCCCGCAGGTTTTGCTTATCAGTCATCGTAAACTCCAGTCCAGCGCTGCCGCGCTGAGGGATATTATCGACAATTATCCCATCCTTGCTTTCAATGCTGATGCCATAAATATCCGGACTTACCATGCCTTCAAACTCAAGAACTATATCTTTTGCCCCATCCAGATTGCAGGTCACTTCGTTAAGTCCCGGGCTCTTCTTCAGTGAGTCGGTAAGCACATTTGCATTATCGGCTGTCACTTTGATACTGACCTTGCCAGCCGGGTTTGAATAAAAGATCCTGAGCTGATCATACTTTGCCGATGATGAATCAGCAAATTTAGATGGTCTTATCCGCACCCATGCTTTTTCAGGCGAAGAGGAAATTTCCCCTGGAGGAAGGAACCTGCAGATAGCCATGAAAGGTCCTAACCTTTTATGGGATATCTCTCCAGCCTTGTAAGAGAGGTAATTATATCTTTTCCAGGAAGCAGAGGATTTCAGCCATATCGATTTAGTGTACATGACCGGCATAACCGGAAGGAACAGTCCCGGGCCGGTGCCATTCCTGCCTTCTCTCAAAGCATGCCTCAGGTATGAGGTTATCCGGTCGCCTTCAATCTGGGAATCGCCATAATACATTATCCTCACCTGCTGTTTCGATTCACTTAAAGAATCAATAAACGGAGCAAGGATATTTTTGGCTTTCACAGCTAAAGGAGATGCAGTGTCGGCAATTACAGCAGAATCTGCTTTATGGATAATAATTGTATCTCCGGATTGCTTTATTGCAGGGCTCTGAACATGAGGTGTTTCCTCGTCCGCAATCAGGTGCGAGATTTTTGGGAAAAGCCCTGGCAATGGAGGAAACAGATTGGAGCCAGGGAAAAAATAGCAAAGGCCGGTCAGGCAGGCAAGAAGTAAAAACAACAATAAAAACGACCTGAAAGGGCGCATATATTAATCAGGAATCAGCTCTTCTTTTTGATCTTAAGCTTCTGCCCCACCTGTATCTTTCCCGGTTCGGAGATATTATTCAGATTCAATACTTCCGTGGTTGTCACGTTATCGAACATCTTTACTATATCCCAGATAGTATCACCATCCCGGACTGTATACGTGACATAATCTCCGTCGGCTTGCGATAAAAGAGAAGATTGGATTACAGGAGCTAACGATATAACTGTTTTCCCGATCATTTTCTGCTTATCGGCAAAAGTCATTGAATTTATCTTTGAATAATATTCTGATTTTGACGGACCCACATATATCACCAGCTTCTGCCCGACGTGTATCTTGTTCCGATAGATATTGTTCCAGTATCTCAGTTCAGATAATCCCACATGGTACCATTCTGAAATAAATCCGAGGTTATCGCCATCCTTAACTGAATAGATAATCTTCGTTTTCCCCTTTATGTCTGCAGGAAGGTATACCGACCTTGATGGGTCTGCAATTTGAGTGGTCCTGTTAAGGTAGAGTTCCGGCTTATATCCCCTGATAGTATCATTAAGATCAAGAAAATCGCTAAGGTGATTCATCGGTAATGTGAGTGCCTGGGGTTTAGATGAACCCGGAACAAGCCCGGTTTTGTACTGAGGATTGAGTGCACGAAGTTCACCGAGAGGCAGTTTCATTACCTCTGATATCTGGGTGAGATGTATGTCCTTGTTTACCATTATTGTATCAGTGGCGACCGGAATATTTACGGGAAGAGGCTTTATTCCATGTTCAGCATAATAGTTTATTGCATATGTTGCAGCAACATACTGAGGGATATATCCTCTTGTTTCCCTGGGTAGCCTGTAGTAAATCTGCCAGTAATCTTTTTTATTCCCGGACCTTGTAATTGCCTTGTTTACATTGCCCGGACCACAATTAAATGCAGCTATCACGAGGGTCCAGTCATTATAAATTTTATAGAGGTCTTTCATATACCTGGCAGCTGCATGGGTTGCCAGAACGGGGTTTCGTCTTTCATCTACGATGGAGTTTATTGTAAGCCCGTACATCCTGCCGGTGCTGTACATGAACTGCCACAATCCCGTTGCGCCCGAATACCTGTTCACAGCATTTGGGTTAAGCGCTGATTCTATCACAGCCATATATTTAAGCTCGGCCGGCAGTCCGTATGAGTCGAAAATATCCTCTATCATAGGGAAATAGTAATCCATCACTCCGAGGACTGCTGCAAATTTTTCCCTTTGTTTTATGGTATAAACATGGATATGATTTCTGATTATACTGTTATAAGGAAGTTTAATAAGTGAATTGATCTTGCTTAACCTGTCTCTATAAACTGAATCAGGATATTCTATACCAATAGTGTCCCCGGAAAAGAAATCCGGATTATTCTTAAGAGCCAGTTTGACATACCAGCTGCAAACCAGACTGTCGAGATCAGTTGAGATCTTTTCGGAATCAATGTCTGATTTAATGATAATTGTATCAGTTTCGGGAGCAGCACCGGTATTGAAAAAAATCAGAAAAAGAAATGTAATTATAACAGTTATTCGTTTCATTCAATTACAGTTTAAAAAGTTAATTTCAGGCTCAGCCCCACACCTGCCTGACCTGATAATGGCATCATCACCGGTTCTACCTTCATGCCGAGATCTTTGCTGACATCAAAATTAAAAAGACTCGCATCAACATTGGCATCAAGAATAGTGTAAAGGTACCATGCTGCGATGCCAATATACGAAAGATCGCGGTATTTTTTATAATAATCGACTTGCCTGAGCATTCTCTCCCTGATCCAGGCTGCGGTTGATGGGTCGTAGGTTTTAGGATGAAGGACCGGGTCATAAGCTTCGGGCTTGATATTTGTAATCAGATTCACGTAAGAGTTTGTTGCAGCAATGTTATCAGTAAAATCCTGGTACGCTTTCATGAATATATTGTACTCTTTTGAGTTAAAGCGGATTGCGTACAATACTCCGCCAAAGCCTGCATAAACAAAAGGTACTTTCCAGAATTTCCTGTTGTATATCTGTCCGAAGCCGGGCAGTGCAATGGCAAGCATTGTTGCCCTGAGCGGTTCTGCTATAAAGGTGCGTCTTAAAGGTCTGGAGACAGAAATGGTATCTTGTGCTGAATTGTTTTGAAGCAAACAGCACAGGTTTACCAGTACAAGAAATATTATTTTATGGTACGCCTTCAAAATTAACTCCGCCCGTTACTGATCTTAAGTACCTTTAAACGGCGCGACAAAGATAATATTTTAGGAGTTAAGGCGATCAAATATACCCAAAATACGCTCCATATCTTCGGCGTTCTCAAAGGGGATCACTATTTTACCCTTACCGAGTTCATTTATTCTGAAGTCCACTTTTGATGAGAAAATCCTGTTCAGGTGCTCTGAAAGCTGGGAAAAATCCTGGTTGAGTTTTCTTTTTCTTTCAATCTTTTCAGGATCCTTGATCTTTTCTGTCTGAAGAAGCCTTACAAGCTCTTCGGCCTGCCTGACGGAAAGGCCACCATCGATAATCTTATAGTAAACAGCCATCTGCTTTTTGGGATCATCAATATTCACAAGCGTGCGGGCATGTCCCATCATCAGCTGCTTGTTCTTTATCCCAAGCTGAACCTCAGCAGGAAGCTTCAAAAGCCTCAGGTAGTTTGCGACTGTCGATCTCTGTTTGCCGACTCTTTCGCTCAGCTGCTCCTGGGTAAGCTTGCACTCTTCTATCAATCTCTGAAAGCTTATTGCCACTTCAATAGCATCAAGATCTTCGCGCTGAATGTTTTCAACCAGGGCAAGTTCAAGCATCGCCTGGTCGTCTGCAGTCCGGATATATGCAGGAACATGAGACAATCCTGCAAGCCTGGCTGCGCGAAGTCTTCTTTCGCCGGCAATGAGCTGGTACCTGCCGTTACTTATCTCACGGAGAGTGAGCGGTTGAACTATGCCCAGCTTCCTGATTGAAGCTGCAAGCTCCTCGAGTGCCTGCTCATCAAAACTTGTCCTCGGTTGAAAGGGGTTTGAATCAATCGAGTCGACTGAAATATCCTGGTTTGCTTCTACCTTTTTCTCAAGAATCTCTTTTTCAACACCGTCAATTAATGCTCCGAGGCCTCTTCCCAATGCATTTTTCTTTGTCATTTCCATTGCTTTAAGATTAAAAACCATTCCGGGTTTACTTAACCCTTGCCTCCTGTTTTTCTATCACCTCCTTTGCAAGATTGAGGTAGTTCACAGTTCCCCTTGAATCTGCATCGTAAAGAATTGCGGGCTGACCAAAGCTGGGAGCTTCAGAAAGCTTGACGTTCCTCTGGATTATAGTTGAGAAAACCATCTGCTGGAAATGCTTGTTTACCTCCTCTGCAACCTGGTTTGAGAGCCTTAGCCTTGAATCATACATAGTCAGGAGAAATCCTTCTATCTCAAGGTTGGGATTCAGGTTATTCTGGATTATCTTAATTGTATTGAGCAGCTTGCCGAGTCCCTCCAGAGCAAAATATTCGCACTGAACAGGTATTATCACTGAATGTGCAGCTGTGAGAGCATTTACTGTAAGAAGCCCGAGTGATGGTGAACAATCGATTAATAGAAAGTCGTAATCATTCTCAATCTGCTTAAGAACACCTTTTAGTATCTTTTCCCTCTCCGGCCTGTCAAGCATTTCAATTTCAGCACCAACAAGATCAATATTGGAAGGCATCAGGGTAAGGTTCTCAACTTCACACCCCATTAAAGTATCTTTAGGATCCTTGCCGTCAATCAGGCAATCATATATTGTGCTCTTTATTTGCCTGGTGTCAACCCCGATGCCGGAGGTTGCATTTGCCTGGGGATCAGCATCCACTAATAATACCTTCTTTTCAAGTGCAGCAAGGCTTGCTGCCAGATTTATAGCCGTAGTTGTCTTGCCCACACCACCCTTCTGATTCGCAATTGCTATTATTCTTCCCATATTTCCTTCCTTCTGTTTTTACGTTTTAGTTTTGAGCTTCAAATTTAATATATAAACCACCACTGCTTCGGAAACCCAAAGATGTAATTGTAAACATTCCTATCGTGGTTTTCAACACTTTATTAACAATGAATTTTTCAACATTTAATCTTATATTACTGATTTATTGTCACTTAGCATACTTGATTGTTTTTGTCAATAAAATTATATCATTGCATATAAGTATTACCTTACTCTTTTATTCACATCTTTGCATCTCTTTAAAACCTAAAATGAAAATGGCATCAACCCAGGTTCATAACAATTGGTTCATAATTGTAAACCCTAATGCCGGCAACGGGAAGGGGAAGAAGGATTGGAACAGGATCTCCGGCCTTCTTGAAAAAAACGGTATTGTCTTTGAAGCAAAGTTTACTGAAAGAAAGGGGCAGGCTATTGAATTTGCCAGGGAAGCAACAGGCAAAGGGTTCAGAAAACTGATATCCGTCGGAGGTGATGGAACACTGAATGAGGTTGTCAACGGTATCTTCACCCAGGATAGTTGTTCCCCCTGGGAGGTCGCCGTCGGAATGATACCGGTCGGTACCGGCAACGACTGGGGCCGCATGTTTGGGATCCCAATGATGTACGAAGGCGCTGTTAAAGTTCTTAAAGAGAACAAAACCATGCTTCACGATGTTGGACTGATTAGCTTTTACAACGGAAATACACAGGATAAAAGGTACTTCATAAATATTGCCGGCCTTGGCTTTGAAGCACTTGTTGTGAAAAAAACGAACATTCAGAAGGATAGGGGAAAAAGCAGCCGGGCTATATATTTCTACAATCTTCTTTCCAGCCTCCTGGCGTATAAGAAAATTATTTCGGAATTAACAATTGATGGCAAAACCAGCTCCTGCAATGTATTTTCAATAAATGTCGGGAATGGAAGATATTGCGGGGGTGGAATGCGACAGACTCCAGATGCCCTGCCTGATGACGGTCTGCTTGATATTACAGTAATCCGCGACATGTCGAGGATCGAAGTAATTAAAAGTCTTAAATTGCTTTACGATGGAACCATCCTGAGCCATCCGCTGGTAGATGGGTACAGGTGCACTAACCTGAAAGTCACTTCGAACCAGGTAATGTTTGCCGAAGCCGACGGGGAGACTCTGGGACACACGCCGGTTGAATTCTCGATAATACCGGCGGGAATTAATGTTATTTATGGAGTGAAGATTATTCAGTAATCCTGATCTCAAAAAGCTTAGGCCAGTTTTTGCCTGTCACGAAGATCCTGTTCCCGGCTTTATCATAAGCAATGCCATTGAGCACATTTACCTTTGTATCCGTATTTGGATCGTTGAGTATACCTGCCAGGTTGATATAGCCAAGCACTTTCCCGGTTGCAGGATCTATCCTTACAATACGATCGGTCATCCAGATATTGGCCCAGATCTCGCCATTGATATATTCAAGCTCATTAAGTGAATCGACCATCTGTTCATTATCATAAACCTCAATCCTTGACACGACTGTAAACATCTCAGGCTCAAAGAAATAAATTACATTGGTGCCATCGCTCATCACGATCTTATCGTTCATCGTGGTCAGTCCCCATCCCTGTGTCTGGTAATATATCTTGTTGATCTGCCTGAATGTTGACTTATCATAAACGAATCCCACTTTTGATGTCCATGTCACCTCGAAGATCCTGCCATTGAACAACGTGATTCCCTCGCCGAAGAGATTAGAAGGGAGATTAAGCTGCTGGAGCACCTTCCCGGTTTCCAGTTCCACTTTCCTCAGGGTTGAACTTGCCTCCTGGCCTGTACCTTCATATAGTACGCCTTCATCATAAAAAAGACCTTGCGTAAATGCATCCCTGTCGTGAGGGTAGGTATGTATTACCTTGTAGCCATAATGTTTGGGAACGATGTCGGAATTGATTATGAGGAAACGGGTTATAGTGGTATTTGCCTTACCGTCACGAAAAGCTGTCACCTTTAGTGATTTCCTGCCTGTATTCTTTGTAAAGGATGAAGGAACAGAGTACGTCCATGGTGCAGATCGCAGCAATGCCGCCTTTTGACCATCAAATGAAACAGTCACGGAATCCGGCTGACGACCCGGGTCTGTAATTTCAATAATAACCTCAATCCTTTCACCGGCCTTAAAATCAGAGTTTTCCTCAGGGCTTTTTATTGTTATGAGCTTTGACCTGGTGTCCTCCGCCGTGTTCACTGTTTCTGCCTTCAGGTAATTTTCTTTATTCCCCGGTCGTCCTGAGCATGAAATTGCCCAAATGAACATCAGCAGGACAGAAAAGGTGAATAAATATTTAAAGTGGTTACTTTTCATCTGGTCTCTTTTTCCGTGAGAATAATCGTTTAAGAATATTTTTTCCTGAAGAGGCTATTCTCTTTTCAGCCTCTTTCTGCTGGATCTCAAAGGGGAAAATTATTTGCCATACTTCGCTCCATCCGGGGAAACCGCCTACATTCTTATCATCGATATAAATGTCAGCGTCAATTTTACGGCTTACAGATTCATCCATAACCTCTTCCGGATAATTCTTGTTAACTGCATAAAATTCTATCCCGTTTTTCCTGCAGAACTCAACAGCAGCATCAAGCTCGGTACCGGTTCGGAATGTCCACAGGATAAGCCTTGCTCCTCTCTTTTCGAGTTCCTTCAACGTCTGGAAAGCAAATAGCTTTTCCTTCCCGATTTCAGGATACTGATGCTCGACGATAGTGCCATCAAAATCAACTGCTATTTTTATATTCGCAAAATCAGTCATAGCTGGTTTCTGTGTTGCCAAATTTAACCAAATTGGCATTATTACTAAAATTAATCTTAATTTTGCTCACCTTTCATGATTCTGAAAAAATGAAAAAACATATTCCAAACCTTATAACCTCGCTTAATCTTGTATCCGGCTTCGTTGCAATAATTTATGCTCTTAACGGAAATATTGTTACAGCTTCATGGCTGATACTGGCTGCGATGATATTCGATTTTTGTGACGGTTTCTCAGCACGGGCGCTGAAAGCATATTCCAGTATCGGCAAAGAGCTTGATTCCCTGGCAGATGAAGTGAGCTTCGGAGTTGCTCCGGCAATCATAATCTATCAGCTGATTATAAGATCTATGATGTTAAATGCCCCAATGATATTTAATTCGGATACTTTTAATGGCAGCGGAATGATCCTGCTCCTTCCGGTCATAATGCCTATCTGCGGGGCCTTGCGGCTTGCAAAATTCAATACCGATGAGACGCAGACCACATCATTCAAGGGACTGCCGATTCCAGCCAATGCACTTGCTGTTATTTCCATCGTTATTGCCTGGCATTACGCTCCCTCAAAAATCCTTGCCTCGTTCATACACTCTAATATTGCACTCCTGATATTCACATTCGTCACTTCACTTCTTATGGTGACCAGGCTGCCATTGCTGTCGCTCAAGACATCTCACCTGAGGTTCAAGGGAAATGAAGGAAGATATTTAATGATTGTCCTTGTAATCGCCACATTTGCTGTGTTTGGAATCGGAGCCGCACCACTTGTAATACCTTTATATATTATTGCGTCACTTATTTCGCTTGCAATAAAATAAAGGCATTCCGGTAAATTGCATTCCCTGGCTTTTGGTATCAGGACTGCTGCTCCCTGTCGGGAAATCTCTTTTCATAATATACCAATGCAATCCTTACTGCAAACCAGCTGACCGTTATCATTACGGGCCAAAGCAGATATTGGATGATTTGTGAAGTATACATATTTATAGTCTTTTAGTTCGTAATTTATCTTGGCAACCGGTGACCGGTAACCGCTAATAAAGAGGCCCCTCCTCATTCATCTCCCCACTGGTAATTTTACTTTTGTTGATAGCCTTCCAGGCGTACCAGATATAGGCTGCAACAAAAGGAATGATAAACGAGACATACATCATTGTTTTAAGCGTAAAATAGCTCGATGAGGCATTATAAATAGTAAGGGAGCTTCTGAAGTCAGATACGGAAGGGTAAAAGGTGCTGTTATTAAATCCGGCAACAAGGAAAAGTGTAAATACTGTAACAACGGTTCCTGCACCGGTATACCAGATCCCCTTTCTGCTTCCTTTGAATACGGTTATGCCTATCCCCGCGATAACAGCGATCACTCCTGCAAGGAATATTATAAGCACAGCCGGCATCTGAATGAAATTATGAAGGTATTTGTAATGTTCCACTGATATTCCCTGTGCCCCGACGTTGAATGTCAGCCCGGCTGACAGCATAAGTGTTACCAGGAAGAAAAGAAAAAAGACGAGAAAACATACAGAATTGACTATAAGTCGTTTAGCCGATCTGGCAGAGAGATCATCATCATCTACGGTGTTAAGTATATAAAGAAGACCATTTGTCCTTGCCAGGAACAGAACAGCCAGGCCGAGGGCTACATTCCTTGCATCGAGTAAAGCTTCAAGTCCGTGCCAGCCTGTTCCCCATTTAACGCTGTTCATATAGTCAAGGCTGAAGTTTGATCCGGTGAAGAATGTTGCAACGGCAGTACCTATCAGGAATGGTCCCAGTGCTCCGTTTATAAGAAGAAAAATATCGAAAGTCTTCTGACCAAAGACATTTGCAGGCTTTGAACGGTACTCGTAGGCGACTGCCTGTATTACAAAGCTGAAAAGTATTGCGATCCAAACCCAGTATGCTCCTCCGAAGCTTGTTGCATAAAAGAGTGGAAAAGAGGCAAAGAAAGCACCGCCGAATGTTACGAGAGTGGTGAAGGTAAATTCCCATTTGCGTCCCATGGCGTTAACAAGCATTTTCTTCTGTGTCTCGTTCCCGGGAAGGGAAAAGATCATTGACTGACCACCCTGGACGAACATAAGGAATACCAGCAAGCCTGCAAGAAGGGAGATGATCATCCACCAGTAATGCTGCAGGAAAACATATGAAATCATAGTTGTCATAATTAATCCTCCTGATGTTTTGGTCCTGTTTTGATCTGTCTCAGCATTATTGATACCTCAGCTATCAGAAGCGCGGTAAAAAGAATGGCAAAGAGTATAAATGTAGTCATCACCGAGCTTGCGCTTATTTGAGATACGGCCCTGGTGACAGGCATAAGGTCCTGGATAATCCAGGGTTGCCTTCCCGCCTCTGTAAGAACCCATCCCGCCTCACTGGCAATATAGGCGAGCGGAATTGAAAGGAGGGCTATCCAGAGGAACCATCTGTGTTTTGAAATCGAGCCTTTCAGCACAAGAAAAACCGAGGCTGCAAAAACAAGGATGAAGAAGAATCCGAGCATTACCATCAGGTGAAATGAATAGAATGACAGGGCGACATTCGGAACGGCATCTTCGGGTTTAATCAAAAAGGCATATCCGAAATACCTGAAGTTTTCGTTCAGGAATTTCTTATCCTGGAAATACTCTTTTTTAATAACCCGGATTTGCTCGGTATCATTAAACATAGTAGCTCTTTTGTAATCGTTCAGGACGTCGCGCGCAAAAATGCCTTTCCGGATCTTATCTGCGACAGACAATATTTGCCGGCTATCCTCTTCCCCGTACACAAGGTCCTTGATCCCGGGGACATATATATTTTTATCTCCTCCGGTCATGATCGACAGGAATCCTGGTATCTTTATCCTGAATGCAAACTCCATTATTTCTTTGTCTCCGATTTTTTTATCAGATCTTTTAAGAACTCCGAAAGCAGTAAGACCCACATTTTCTGAACCATAATAGTGCGCTTCCATCGCAGCAAATTTAACAGGCTGAACCAAAGCCATCGTCTTAGCCGAGTTATCGCCGGTAAATGCGACCGTCAGCGAAGAGACCAGTCCGAAAATGGCAGCAATCAGAATGCTCCGTTTTGCCATCCATCCTTCTCTTTTCTTCAGCAAAAACCAGGCGCTGATGCCCAGAACAAATATTGATGCGAGCAGGAATCCTGAAAATATAGTATGAAGGAATTTATCTACTGCCACCGGGTTAAAGAGAACTGCCCAGAAGCTTACCATCTCATTGCGGGCAGTATCAGGGTTAAAAGTCATGCCAACCGGGTTCTGCATCCAGGCATTTGCCACGAGTATCCATAATGCCGAGAGATTCGCTCCGACAGCTACCAGCCAGGTAGAAGTGAGGTGGAACTTTTTACTCACTTTATTCCAGCCAAAGAACATTACAGCGACAAATGTCGATTCAAGGAAGAATGCAAGTATCCCCTCTATTGCCAGCGGAGCTCCGAAGATATCGCCAACAAACCATGAGTAATTCGACCAGTTGGTTCCGAATTCAAATTCGAGTATTATGCCGGTAGCTATCCCTATGGCAAAGTTGATCCCAAAAAGTGTCATCCAGAAGCGTGTCAGCTTTTTCCATTCCTCGTTGCCGGTTCTGACATAAATAGTTTCCATTATTGCAATCAGAAATGACAACCCGAGAGTCAGCGGCACAAAAATCCAGTGGTAAATGGCTGTAAGGGCAAACTGCGCCCTCGACCAGTCGACAAGTGACATATCAAGATGCTCAATCATTTGTAGTAGTTGAATTGGTTAATTGTTCAAGAACATATTTGCTTCTCTGCTTATCATTAGCATATTTGTCGTGAAGAAAATCATGAAAAAAGAAGAGCCTCAGAATGGCAAACATTATAAAAAGCTTGATAAAGATAATGAGCCAGACTTTTCTGCCCCATGCTGACATATCTCTAAAGCCTTCATAATAAAAGCTGACCAGTTTTTTTACATCAGGAAAGAGGTTTCTCATAAATCAGCAGGCTCTTTGGAAATCAGAATAACAACATTAAAAATAGAATGTTAGCTTGAAGGCTCCTTTTCGCCGGGGGGAATAATCTGTTCAACAGGCTCTCCGGGAGCAAGGCTGGAAGTTATTTTCTGAACAGCCTTGAAGTTATTAAAGAACTCCCTCGCAAAGACCCTGACAACCGTATATCCCGGAATGCCGAAGATCATCCCGGGAATGCCGGCAGCAAACCCTGCAGCAAGTATGACAATGAAAATCTCAAGCGGATGGGCTTTAACGCTGTTGGAAAATATTACCGGCTGAAAAAGAACATTATCGATTAAGTGGGTAATCACCTCAACAATTATCATATAATAGACTAATGGCACAACAACAGTTTTAAAATCCATCTGAATGTGTGAAGCTACGCCCATGACAATAGCTATAAATAGGCCCAGCCATGGTCCTACATATGGAATAACATTCAGTATCCCAATGATAAGCCCCATTACAAGCGCCTGGTGAAAGTCAATACCGGCTATAGTCATGCCAATATCAATCAGTATCATAATGCAGGTGCTTTGAATAACGATCCCGATGAAATATCTTGTCAGAAGGTTTTTTATCGAATTAAGGGCCCTCCTGAAATTCTCTGTGTACTTTTCGGGTACCCACATCAGGATAGATTCAAAAAACAGGTGCTGGTCTTTCAGAAAAAAGAATGTAATGAAAGTGATTGAGAAAATCGCAACGAGGATGTTACCCAGTATTCCGACAAGTGATCCGAGAATATTCTGGATCATATCGATGCTCAGAACTGAAGAGACTTTCTTGGTAAAGTAATCCTGAACCGAAACCTGAGTTCCAACATTCCTGTTGAAAGTTTTGAAGAGATTCTCAAGCTTATTAAGCGGATCCTGGACAATCTGGACTAACTTTTCGCTGTCGATGGTGGAAAAATAGTTTATTTCCTTTGTCACCAGGGGGACGAAGATTACAAAGAACATAATTATAACACCCCATATAATCAGCAGAGTCAGAAGAGCTGCCAGCACCCGCGGAAATTTTAACTTCCTGATCTTTATCCTGCAGAAAAGGTCAACCAGCGGCCTGCCCATAATTGACAGAACACCTGAAACAAGGATGTATACAACAATGCTGCGGAAAAACCAGGCAATGGCTAAAAGAAGGATAACCCCGAAGAATATAAGGAAGTTTCTGAATGTTGTTTTCATGGCAAAGGCTTTCCTTTTACAAACCTAATTCAAATTTTCCGGATTTCCATTTCAAACAGATAAAGCGAGAAGTTGTAAAAATGAAATTGACAAGAGGCTGAGAAATCAGCCTCTTTCTTTTTGTTTACACTCTTCTTCAAACTTCAATGCAAACCTTCTTCCAAATTCCTTAAGTGTCTCTTCCTTCTGACCCGAAGGCAGGAATTTGAAGGTTGCAGGTTCTTCGAATATTTTTAATTTTAAATTCTTCAGGTTTTCAATAATTATTTTAGGGGCCTCTCCGCTCCAGCCATAAGATCCGAACGAGCCTGCCAGCTTACCCTTGTCACGTATAGGGTTTATTACCGAAAACAGGGTGAATACCGGCCCGAGCGTATTCTGGTTTATTGTCGGAGATCCAACCAGGAGTGCGTCAGATGAAATCATATATGACTCCATCTCTGACGGAGTCAGATTTTCGATATCAACAATATCCATTGTAAAACCGGCAGATTCCATTATAGCGGCTCCAATTATCTCAGCAGCTTTTTTCGTATACCCATAGGCCGAAACGTAAGCAATAAGAATATGCCTTTTTGCCTGTACATTCGAGATCTGTATATATTCGGCTGCATACATTTCAGTCAGGCTTATAATCTGTTTCCTGTTCTCTTGAAGGATAGGACCATGGCCGGGGCAAATGTATTCTATATCGAGTGATTTGATCCTCTCAACGGCTTTCAGCATGAACCGGCTGAAAGGCCTCATTATCACTTCAAAATAGTATTTATGTGCTGCGAGATAATCCTTTGTGAGATCATCCTTCATCTCATATGTGCAATAATGCGCTCCAAATGAATCACATGTGAACAATATCTTCTCTTCCTCAAGGTATGTATAGATCGAGTCGGGCCAGTGAAGATTAGGTGCCGAGATGAATCTTAAAGTCTTGTCTCCGAGGTCAAGGGTATCGCCATCTTTAACAACGAGTGACCTGAAGGGCATGTTCAGCATATCCTCAAGGTATCTTATTGCATTACCGCTTCCTACAATAGTAGCCGAAGGTGCCAGTTGAAGCATCTGTTTCAGGCTGCCTGAATGATCGGGCTCGGTATGATCAAGAATTATATAGCTGATATCTGCAGGATCGGTCAGGGAACGGAGCTTTTTCTGATAAGTCGCGCTGAATTTTTCCCTGGCTACCTCGATGAGAACTTTTTTGCGGGCGTTAATGAAATAAGAGTTATACGTTGTTCCGAATTCCGTATGCATCACGATATCAAATGTTAAGATATCATAATCCAGAACACCAATCCATTTTACATCACTGGTAATATCAATGATCCTGTCGTCTTTCTTATCCATGTTGATTATATTCAGATTCTGGCAATTATAGTTTTGTTTGCCTTTACTTCCTGAAGGATGGGGACTTCAATTTCAGTCCCGACCGGAAGAAATATATCGACTCTCGATCCGAATTTAATAAAGCCGAGTTCATCGCCCTGTTTAACATCCTGGTCTACCTTTGAGTAAGTAACGATACGTCTGGCAACTGCGCCGGCGATCTGCCTCACAAGGATCTCAACGCCACCGTAAATCTCAATTACTATAGTGCTCCTCTCATTCAGCTCAGACGATTTGGGATGCCAGGCTACAATTTTCTGTCCTTCATGATAGGCAACATATTTAATATGTCCGGAAACCGGGTACTTGTTGCTGTGCATATTGAATGGTGACATAAAAATAGAGACCTGCAGCCTGATATCTTTGAAATATTCCTTCTCTTCCGTCTCTTCAATTACTACCACCTTGCCATCAGCAGGTGCATAAATGATCCCATGATCCGGCTCCAGGTTCCTTGCCGGCATCCTGAAGAAAAAGAGAAGAAAAACATAAAGTACTATTGAACAGAAGCCGATACCCCATTTTATAATCATATTATCGGCGATAAAGATGTCTGCTATGATATTAATAAGCAGCAGGGTCACCAGGCCAATAATTAAAATCTTATATCCTTCCTTATGAATGCTCATCACTGAAACTTTGCACAAAACTAATTAAGTCCTCTCAATCATCCAAAGAATGAAATAAAAAGAAATACAATGGGAAATGACATTACCGTACTATCGAACCTGTCGAGGAATCCCCCGTGGCCTGGCATTAGGTTGCCTGAGTCTTTTATCCCGGTACTTCTTTTAAGCATCGATTCAACAAGATCTCCGAATGTGCCTATTATTGAAACGATCAAAGAGATAATTGCCCATTTGACCGGGCTTACTACACCCAGCCATCCGGAAAGCAGCCATGATACTACGACAGCCAGTACCACTCCGCCAATGAATCCTTCCCATGATTTTTTAGGTGAGATCCGCTCGAGCAGCCTGTGTTTGCCGAGCGTTACACCAATAAGGTAGGCGCCTGTATCATTTGCCCAGATAAGAAGGAAAAAACCTACGACGATTCCCGGAGAGAAAATAATATTCCCATGAGGGATTAATGTTTCAAGTCCTTCATGATTATACGCTGAAAACGGGAACAATGACAAAGGAATGACAGTGTATATCAGCGGGAAAAAAGTATGTGAAAGAGCATCAAACGGTTTCTCCTGTTTCCTGTAAAGCTCAATTATCATCATTACTGCAAGCATAGGTAAGATCAGCAGAAGAAATTTCAATGGTATCTTTCCGGCAGCAGAAAGAGTGGAGAGCACATACCCGGTTATGCCTGTTATCATCCCGGGAATCATCTGTGGCCTTATACCCGACTTGCCTGTTATCCTGTAATATTCATACATGGATCCTGCAAGCATAACAAGTCCTGCAAGAAAAAAAGATACCGGGTGAAGCCAGTATCCGCCAAGAACGAAAATGACTATCCATGCCCCGGTTAATGTACGTCTGAAAAAATTATTCAAAACCAATAATTTTATCTTAATGATCTTTTATTTATTAAAATCTATGATCCCAGGATCGCCGCTGTCCGTTTCAGGACCGGGAGTTTTTCCCTTCCGTGCTTTCTTGGGAGTTGCTTCAGCTTCAGCAGCCGGGCTCTCTGTATTTTTCTTTACCTCTGCCTCTTTAGACAATGCTTCTTCTGCTTCCTTAGCCTCCTTTATCTGGTCGGCCTTTCTCTTCCCGAAGATCCTTTCGAGATCCTCACTGAAAATAACCTCCTTTTCCAGAAGCAATTCTGCAAGCTCCACCAATCCTTTCATATTGGCTTTCAACACTTCCTTAGCTCTGATGTACGATTCATCAATGACCTGTTTTACCTCATTATCAATGATTTCTGCTGTCTTTTCACTATATGGTTTAGTGAATCCGTAGTCAGACTGTCCTGATGAATCATAGAAACTTACATTCCCGACCTTGTCGCTCATTCCGAAAAAAGAGACCATGGCATAAGCCTGTTTTGTAATTTTCTCCAGGTCGCTCAATGCACCTGTTGAAATCTTCCCAAATACAAGTTCTTCTGATGCCCGGCCTCCCAGGGCATAAGCCATCTCATCGAGCAGCTGTTCGCGGGTGGTTATCTGTCTCTCTTCAGGAAGATACCAGGCAGCGCCGAGTGCCCTTCCCCTGGGGATAATTGTCACCTTAACGAGCGGGCTTGCATATTCCAGCAGCCAGCTTACTGTAGCATGACCTGCCTCATGATATGCTATTGTTTTCTTTTCTCCGAGTGAGATGATCTTATTCTTTCTCTCCAGTCCGCCAACTATCCTGTCGACGGCATCAAGAAAATCCTGTTTCTCAACAACATTTTTGTTTTTCCTGGCGGCAATAAGAGCTGCTTCGTTGCAGACATTAGCAATGTCAGCCCCCGAAAAACCAGGAGTCTGCTTAGCAAGGAAGGTGACATCAAAATCCTTTTCAAGCTTGATGGGCCGCAGGTGAACTTTGAATATAGCCTCTCTCTCTGTAAGATCGGGTAGTTCAACGTGGATCTGACGGTCGAAACGGCCGGCCCTTAACAAAGCCCTGTCAAGAATATCGGCCCTGTTGGTTGCAGCAAGTATGATCACACCCGAATTGGTGCCGAATCCGTCCATCTCTGTCAATAACTGGTTTAGCGTATTTTCGCGCTCATCGTTTGAGCCAAAATTTACATTACGCCCTCTGGCTCTCCCTACAGCATCAATTTCATCAATAAAAACAATGCAGGGAGCTTTCTCCTTTGCCTGCTTGAATAAATCCCTTACTCTTGAGGCGCCGACACCGACGAACATTTCCACGAAATCGGAACCCGATAATGAGAAGAAGGGCACATTTGCCTCTCCTGCAACTGCCTTGGCAAGAAGGGTTTTCCCTGTTCCCGGAGGGCCGATAAGGAGGGCACCCTTGGGTATTTTCCCTCCCAGGGTGGTATATTTTTTAGGGTTCTTGAGGAAATCAACTATCTCCATTACTTCTGTCTTGGCCTCTTCAAGCCCTGCGACATCGTTGAAATTGAGTTTTACGTTGGTATCCTTGTCAAATATCTGTGCCTTCGATTTCCCGACACTGAATATTCCTCCGGCATTGCCTGCTCCTCCGCCGGCCATGCGTCTCATCATGAAGATCCAGAAAACAACCAGAATTATAGGAAGTATAAGCCATGAAAGAATATCTCCAAGATAATTTTTTCTTGTCTCATACTCAGGATAAATAAAATCCTTTTCAGCATAACCTGCGCCCTTCTGTGCCTCAATAATGAAAGGCTCAAAATTGGCTATATCGCCTATATTATAAGTGTATTGCGGTTTGGGAACCTGAAGGCCCATATTTCCACCAGGCTTCGAAACGTCGGGGTATCTTCCCGATTTTATAGCATCGGCATTCAGATATATCTCAGCCTGATCCTTGTTTACAACAATAATCTTTTCAATATCATGGCTGGTTATCATATCCTTTATCATGCCTGTGGTAGCCTTTTTCACTGACTTTCCGCCAAGCATCACCTCGAACAGGATGAAAGAGATCGCCAGGATAGCAAAAATCCAGTTTGAATTGAAACGTATCTTTGGATTCTTGTCGTTCTTTTTTTCGGGCGATGTATTATTATTTTCAGTTGCCATAATTACTTTACTTACTTTATTTATCTTCTATTGCTTCAATTACAGCATCGGCCCACAACGACTCCAGACTGTAAAAATTCCTGTACTCTTCCAGGAAAATATGAACAACAACATTCCCGAAATCAAGGAGCACCCAGTAGCAGTTTTCAAGACCCTCAACATGAATGGGCTTCTCCCCTGTTTTCTCCCTTACGGTATCTTCAACTGAATCACATATTGAATCGACCTGGGTTGTGGATGTGCCATGACAGATAACATAAAAATCAGCTATCCTGTTTTCAAGTTTCCGCAGATCTATTTTAATTACATTAATTCCCTGTTTTTCAAAAATTCCTTTTATAATACTCTTTAAAAGAACTGCTGCAGTGTCTGATCTTTTCTTCATCAATAATTATCAGTTAGATATCAAGTCGCAAAAGTACAAACTTTTATCTGTATTTTTGTCACAGAAAAGCATATTTGCAATTTCAGTGCCAATAACAGAGGGAGAAAAAATATTAATGGCGAATTATAGTTCCTGGTCTGTTAATTAATTAACAATCATGACTATAGGATCTAATCTTATTTATTTTGAAGAACTGACATCAACAAATTTCCATGCATCGCTTATGCTGAAGGGAGGATTGGCTGTCCAGGGGTGTGTCATATATACTGATTACCAGACATCAGGTAGAGGAAGGGCCGGGAACAAATGGGAAAGCGAGAGAGGCAAAAATCTGTTAATCAGCATAATACTTAACCCGAAAATTATCCCTCCGGAAGACCAGTTCTTTATTTCAATGGCAATTTCTCTCGGGATATGCGATTTTGCCGGCAACTATCTGTTGGGAAGTAAAATCAAGTGGCCTAATGACATATATGTAAATGATGACAAAATAGCAGGCATCCTCATTGAAAATTCAATTTTAGGCGGCACTATTGAAAGTACAATTGCAGGAATCGGCATTAACATAAACCAGATTGAATTCCCTTCATCAGTCCCAAATCCTGTTTCGCTCAGCATGCTTACCGGAAGAGAATATGATCGTAAAGTTTGCCTGGAAGAGCTTCTTGCATGCCTCAATGGAAGGTATGAAATGCTAATGTCCGGAAAACTGGAACAACTTAAGAAGGAATACCTGTCACGTCTTTACTGGCTGAATGAATTGCATTTTTACAGATCGGAAGGGAAGCTCTTCAGAGGAATAGTAAAGGGGATATCGGCCTATGGCAAGCTGATAATTGAAGATGAGAACGCCAGTCCGGCGGAATTTGATTTTAAAGAAGTTGAGTATGTCAGGTAATGGCTTCCCAGTCCCTGAATTTCTCCATCTCATCAATTATAGTCCCGAGCACCCTTTTTATTGGTTCAGCCGCCATCATTTTCAGAAAGGGGTTTAACTCAGCCCTGATAAACAATTTAACATCGGAATTCCCGTCCGGCTTCTCCCTGATATCAACTGACATGGAGAAATCATTTACATGAGGCATCGTACCGGAATAGACTATTTTCTCCGGACGCACCTTTTCTGAAATATGGATCTTCACAGTTCCCAGCATGTCGGCCTGAAAGCTGCATGAATCAGAGTCAATTACCAGGTCCCTGATTTCATTAGCCGGAATGAATCGTTTAAAATTCCTGAGATCGGTCATGAAATCAAAGGCTTTCCCGGAACTGCAGCTAACCCTGCCGGTCCTGCTTTCAAACATTGATACTTCAGCCATGCTGTGATTTGTTAAGTTATTTTACTCCCCATACTGAGGGATCAAGTCTCCAATTCCTGAGTGTCTCCAGGTCAGCTTCAGTTACATATCCTGCCTTAACGGCAGTCTCGATCAGGACTGAATAATTGCATAATGTATCGAGCCTGCAGCCGGCAGATTTGAAACCGTCGGCAGCTTTCCGGAATTCATAAGTAAAGATAGCTGTCATTCCAAGGACATCGCATCCGGCTTCCCTGAGAGCTTTTACGGCATTTAGGCTGCTTCCTCCGGTTGAAATGAGGTCCTCTACAACTACAACTTTCTGCCCCTTCAGGTAATATCCTTCTATCTGGTTTCCAAGACCATGTTCCTTGGCCTCAGACCTTACGTAAATAAATGGCAATCCCATCTTATCAGCTACAAGAGCCCCATGTGAAATGGCTCCCGTTGCGACTCCGGCAATCAGTTCGGCATTCGGATAAAGCTCCTTTATCAATTGTGTGAAGGAGTCCCGGATATATGATCTTACTTCAGAAAATGAAAGAGTCTTGCGGTTATCGCAGTAAATTGGAGACTTCCATCCCGATGCCCATGTAAAAGGATTTGACGGTTGCAATTTAATTGCTTTAATTTGTAATAGATATTCGGCAATCCTATTTGCACTTTTTTCCATAAAGAGATGTATAAAGTTCATTTCGAAAACAGATTCGTACTAATCAGTTCTGAACCTGACCGGTTACAAAAATACGGCTTATTTCATAAGTTTTACGACACCAGGGAACTTTATAAGATAATTGCAGAATTCCAGTCAAATCCTCAATTCCAGGCAATAAACATTTACGGGCCCGACATAAAGCACATATGGAAAATATTCAGGATCTACTTTACTGAAGTCCATGCAGCCGGCGGGCTGGTTAAGCATTCATCCGGAAGATATCTTTTTATTGAGAAGAAGGGGAAGCTTGACCTTCCGAAAGGCCATATTGAGGAAGGAGAAGAACCTGAAGACTGTGCCTTGCGTGAAGTCAGCGAAGAGTGCGGAATAAAAGGTCACAAGATAGTTAAAGAGCTTCAGCCAAGTTATCATACTTATTCATGGGAAGGAATATCCTATCTGAAAAAAACAAGCTGGTTCCTGATGAATTATGATGGAAAAATGATCATAAAGCCGCAGGAAAAAGAGGGAATTACCAGTGTTGAGTGGCTCCTCCCGGATGACCTCAGCAAGCTAAAAAGCAGCGCATGGCTTTCACTGATGGACCTCATTAATTCGTCCATCTTCACAGTCTAGGCTTTATCACCCGGGTAATCATTAAGATCTATTGAAGCAGGTACAAACTGCGAAGCATCACCTCCGTTGCAAATAATGTCGCGTACAATAGTGGAATTAATATGAGAGTGTTCCGGAAGAGTAAGAAGAAAAACAGATTCAAGTTCCGGCGCCATTGCCTTATTAACCTGAGCAATGGCTCTTTCAAATTCAAAATCTGCCGCTGTCCTTAGTCCCCTCAGAATATACCCGGCCCCGTTCCTCCGGCAGTAATCAACGGTAAGACCTTTGTACTGATCGACCTTTATGCGCGGCTCGTCTTTGAAAACTTTCGATATCATATTCTTCCTTGTTTCAAGGGAATAATGGCTTTTCTTCAGGGCATTTTCACCGACAGCAATAATTATCTCATCAAAGAGGCTGAGGGCCCTCCTGGTAATGCTTTCATGACCAAGTGTGAACGGGTCAAACGACCCCGGGAAAACTGCTGTTTTTTTCATTCGAACGATATTTTTTTAGGATTGCTGACTTTCTGCTTAAGAAGAGCAAGCTCGAGCACGCCCATGATTGTTTCGACATAATGGAACTTCAATCCCTTGATATAAATATATTTAATATCCTCTACATCTTTCCTGTTCTCTTCCGAAAGGATGATCTCCTTTATTTTTGCCCGTTTGGCAGCAAGTATTTTCTCCTTGATCCCGCCCACAGGCAGAACTTTTCCCCGAAGAGTTATTTCTCCGGTCATTGCAAGATATTTCTTTACCTTTCTCTGTGTAAAGGCCGACGCGATTGAAGTGGCCATGGTAACTCCAGCTGATGGTCCGTCCTTTGGTATGGCTCCCTCCGGTACATGTATGTGAATATTCCATTTTTCGGAGAAGTTATCCGGTAACCCAAGCAGTGAATTATTTGCCTTGAGATATTCAAGGGCAATAATCGCCGATTCCTTCATTACCTCGCCAAGGTTGCCGGTAAGTGTAAGCTTGCCAATACCGCTGCTGATACTGGTCTCGACAAATAATATCTCTCCCCCGGCTGCAGTCCATGCCAGACCTGTCACCACGCCTGCCTGATCGTTACCGGAATAAATATCGCGGATAAATCTTGGCGGGCCGAGCATCTCTCCTAGCATTTTTTCAGAAAGTACCGGGTTGTATTTTGATTCAGATGCAATGTTTTTAGCAGTAACCCGTACAATCTTGGCAAGTGTTTTATCAAGTTCCCTCACGCCGGATTCCCTGGTATACAAGTCAATAATCTTTTCCATTATACCGGCAGGCACTTTCAGCTGATCGGCGGTTACACCATGATTCTCGAGCTGTTTGGGAAGCAGATGGCGTTTTGCTATTTCGAGCTTTTCCTCAACGAGATATCCTGTAATTTCAATAGTCTCCATCCTGTCGCGGAGAGCAGGACTGATTGTCGAAAGGGTATTGGCTGTGGCGATGAAAAGAACCTTTGAAAGGTCGTATTCCATCTCAAGGAAATTATCGAAGAAAGTACTGTTCTGTTCAGGATCAAGTACCTCAAGCAGTGCAGAAGATGGATCTCCCCTGAAATCCTGTCCGACTTTATCTATCTCATCAAGTATAAAAACGGGATTTGAGGAACCTGCCCTCTTAAGGTTTTGAACGATACGGCCCGGCATTGCTCCGATATATGTTTTTCTGTGTCCGCGAATCTCGGCTTCATCATGAAGTCCCCCTAATGACATTCTGACATACTTTCTGCCAAGAGCCCTTGCAACCGACTTGCCAAGTGATGTTTTTCCTACTCCGGGAGGACCGTAAAGGCAAAGGATCGGAGATTTAAGGTCTCCTTTCAGCTTCAGTACTGCCAGGTGTTCGAGTATTCTCTCCTTGACATCGTCAAGGCCAAAATGGTCAGAATCAAGCACCTGCCTTGCATTTTTAAGGTCGAGGTTATCCTGTGTATATTCACTCCACGGAAGGTCAAGAAGAGTCTGAATATAGTTGACCTGAACAGAGTATTCGGCGGCGGCAGGATTGAGACGACGTAATTTATCAAGCTCTTTGTCAAATACTTGTTTGACCTCTTCAGTCCATTTTTTCGTTTTAGCCTTTTCCTGATACTCCTCAATTTCTTTTTCACCAGGATTTCCGCCAAGCTCATTCTGAATGGTCTTCATCTGCTGGTGAAGAAGGAATTCCCTCTGCTGCTGATCGAGGTCTATTTTGACTTTCGACTGCAGTTCGTTTTTAAGCTCCAGAACCTGAATTTCCTGTACCAGGAATTCGAGCAGCATGAATCCCCTGTCGCGTATACTGTTAATTTCAAGGAGTTTCTGCTTATCCTGAACTTTGATGTCAGTGTTAGAGCAGATAAAATTTATGAGGTAAGTGTTATTCTCAATATTCTTGATTGCAAATGAAGCTTCGGGACTTATGTTGGAATTGATCTTGATTATTTTCAGAGAGAGGTCCTTCAGTGAACCTACAATTGCATCAAAGTCCTTGCTCGGAGACTCGGGTTTCCGTTCGGGCATTGGTTTGACACGCGCAATGAAATAGGGATCATCAGAAACCAGTTCGCTGAGAATCATTCTCTTTCGTCCCTGGATAATTGCAGTTGTGGAGCCATCGGGCATCTCAAGGAGCTTGACTATCTGGCCAATTGTACCCACGGAGTGAAGATCGTCGTATCCGGGATTTTCCATATCCGGATCTTTCTGAGCGACGGTGCCTACAATTTTGTCATTCCGGTAGGCATCTTTAATCAGTTGAATTGACCGTGGCCGCCCTATTGATATAGGAAGTACTACTCCTGGAAAGAGCACAGTGTTGCGCAATGACAGGACCGGAATTGTTTCCGGTGTATCAATATCTTCAAGGTCGCCGTCTTCACCATCGGCGATTATCGGAATAATATCACCTTCTCCGTCAAGAACATCAGGTAGTAAAAAATCACTGACGGTTCTTCTGAATTTCTTTTCCATATATATTATTACCTTCCCTCTTTATCAAAGAGTCAAAATTACTTAATATTTTATCAATTAACCTGAAAGGGACCATTGCAATGATTATGCCAAATAAATAGGGACTGGTTCATCACTAACATGCTCTCACCCCATTTTATCCCCCTTCTCAACCAAACTTTCCTGTACTCACCCCCTCCTTTTCCCCCTCTTTCCGCCAGCTGGCGGAGAGAGGGGGTTGAGTGTGAGTTCAGATAATAAAAAAGGGCTCTTTAATAAGCCCTTTTAATCGCATACTGAATATATTCCAGTTATTTCTTCTTGGCAATATGATCTTTGTAACGGTTCATGAATTTATCGACCCTCCCTGCGGTGTCAACAAGCTTCATCTTGCCGGTATAAAAAGGATGGGATGTATTTGAAATCTCAAGCTTTATAAGAGGATATTCATTCCCGTCTTCCCATTTGATGTTCTCTTTTGACGGAGCAGTCGATCTGCTCAGAAAAGAAGAGCCGTTCGACATATCCTGAAATACCACGAACCTGTAATTTTCCGGATGTATTCCCTGTTTCATTGTTGTTTATTTTATTGTTTTTCTAACCTGTATAATGCCCCTGTTAAGGGACTGCAAAGGTAATGAACTATATTTAAATTGCAAAAGTTAATTGCAAATTATTGATCTTTCTGCCTGTTTTTGTACAAGCCGGCATTTTTCTCTGCCATTTCGTCTTTGAATCTTATGAATTTAAGCTTATCGTTAATCATGTACCTGTAGGTAATATGGGCCTTGACTCTTTTTGCACCAAGAGCTTCATAAGTTGCGATCATCTTTGGGTTATAATCACCTATCCACGACATGTCGAGCTCCTTTATCCAGGGTTTCTTTTTGAAAGTCTGGTAATACTGGTAAAAAATAGCAGCTTCCACCCCTGTATTCTGATGTGAATGAATAACTCCGCCCACAACAGTTCTTGCCCTGTTCATCTCATGGGTAAGCTTGTAATATACGAACCTGATCATGTTCCAGGGGGTTAGTTTCCCGTTAAAATGCCGAAGGATCATGTTGAGATCCGGAAACATTACAAAAAATCCTATTGGGCTGTCATTATAATATGCAAACCACACCATTTCTTCATCAAGTACAGGTTTTGCACTCATAAGTGATTCCTGAAGGATCACCGGATCAAGAGGTGTAAAGTCGTCCTTCAGATATATCCAGGTAGTGTTATAAATATGGCATATATCATCAATGTATTTCCGGGCATTCCTGAACTCAAAATGACGGAATGAATACCCCGGTCTTTTTGTCAGCCATTCGGCAACCTTCATTATGCGATCAGGGAAATTTGTCATTACATTGCCTTTCTCCCTTACCACCCTATGGCATGATATCTGCTCAAAGTAATTTCTGAAACCGTATGCTTCAAAAAACTCTCTGTAATACTTCTTATTATAAGGCATTCCATAACCCTGCCTTGTGAAGCCGTCAACCAGGAGACCCCAGAAGTTGTCATTTTCTCCGAAATTTATCGGACCGTCCATTGCTTCCATTCCCCTTTCAGAAAGCCATTCCCGTGCTTTATCGAAGAGGAAAAATGCAGCATTCTTATCCTCAACTACCTCAAAGAATCCCATTCCCCCTGTTTTCTGCCTGTTTGCAGCAGACCTCACATAATCGATAAATGCTGCCACACGGCCGATTGTTTTTCCATCGTCATCCTTAAGAATCCACCTGATTGCCTCCCCATGTTCGAAAGAGTGGTTTTTCCGGGGATCAAAGATTGATTCAATAATTGAATCAAGCGGACAAACCCAGTTAGGATCACTCTTGTACAACCGCTTCGGAAAATCATGGAACTCCTGTCTCTCGTCTTTTGTTAATACTTCAACAGCATTCATAGGTAAAAATCAAATTACTATTAAATATGAACGTGGAACCTTTTCAGGCCAGTTGATCACAAATATAAAAACATTTTTTACAACCAGGATTCAGGAGCATTGATCCGGAACCATTCTAATGGATGTCAATGATCCTGTGGTCGATAAGCATGAAGAGGATTGAAAGAAGAAAGCAGTATATTCCATACACTTTCAGCGGTATATATTCTGAGGGTTTTATTTTCATTTTCTTCCAGACATAACCTACCAGGATTGCCTTTTCAATACAATAAACAATGAATGTTGCAAGGGCGACCCCGACAATATTATATCCCCACTTAATCATCAGCAGGCTAAGCGGAATATTCAGTGAAATCTCAATAATTGCTACTATGAGGCTGACGTTGGTCTTTTTCCGTCCCACCACAATAGTCTGGGGAAAAACGAGCCTGGGTACGATCAATAATGTATATATCAGGAACACATCGGCACTTTTCTGAAACTCGGGGTTGAAGAGGCGGGGGTAAAACCACCGGGTAAAAAGCATGATGAACATGGTGGCAGGAAACAGGAAATGCATCAGTCTCTTTGATTTGAGTTTTAATTTTTCAAGCGCCTCCTTTGTCCTTAACCGGGTAGAAAACTCCGGAAGCATGGCATTGCTTAGTCCGTTTGCAAGCAGGAGGACGAGCGGGAATTCCTTTGCTCCATACCTGAACCAGGCAAATACTGCGGGGTCGCGGTATACGGCTGAAACAATAACTCCGTCGGTATACTGGGCCGATCCGCTTATAAGCGAGGCAATTACCAGTGGCAGTCCGAGATACAGATGCTCTTTCATGAACTCCCACGAGACCTTCATCTCAGAGTACCTCCTGAGCAGAATGATAAGCCATATCCATCTTATCGCTGTTATTATAAGAAGTCCATAAACTGACCATATAATATCTTTCCCTAAAAGAATCGGGGTAATTACCAGAACAAGCTGCGCGCTGAAGGTATAGAGACCATATTGAAATATCCTGTAAGAACGGTTATTAAGCATGTAGATATATTCAATAAGACAAACCGGGCTGCTAAGCAGGATATAAAGAAGAAGAAGGTTCAGGAACGGTACATTACCTCTGAAATGGAAGACCGAAAAGCTTCCCTTAAGTGATTGTCCGAGTGCAAAAATCAGAAGGCTGAAGAAGCATAATAAAAGAAATGCGTTGAATATCTCCGGCGATTTTCCTGTTCCGGGATCGCCAAACCGCCTGAATGTCTTATTACGGTGATACAGGGGAAGCAGTGATTGGATGATGCCGGTAACCCAGAAAAAGCTCAATAGCCCGGCTATGAAAAGGAACATCTCCCACGATCCTATCTCGGATCTCGTAAGATGGCTCTTGGTGAATACCACGCTGATGATCAGGAAGACAGTGAACCTCATGAGCTGAAAGCTCTGAAGCCCTGAAATATTATCGATTACCTTGATCCTTTTAAACACGTCCTGATTTATCCAACTATTATTGATAACAAATTGTCTGGCAAATTATTATTCGCGCAGGTTCATTTTTTTCTGAACCGCACAAAGATAACATTTGAGTGTGATCGGGAGAAAATAATTTTAAAATTTTGTGAATAAAAATATTGGGCTTACTTTTGCACTCCTGACACGGTGGATGTAGTTCAGCTGGTTAGAACGTCGGATTGTGGTTCCGAAGGTCGTGGGTTCGAACCCCATCTTCCACCCCACTACTTTTCAAGTTGCTCATTATCAACAACTTGAAAGTTCAAATTTTCGTCCAGCGCCAATATTTGGCGCAATTTGCGACAAACTTGATCTCAAAAAGCTTCTACCCTTTGAAGACATGTACCCGTTTAAAAGAGCAAAATTAAATGATTGCGGAGGAAATCTCTCCCGAAGGTGGTACATTGAATTTTATGCCTGGGATGTCCAGAAGTCAAGGTTAGTCAGGAAACGATATTACGAGGTGAATAATATCCCCTCGGAAAAGGATCGCAGAATATATGCTAACCGGATTATACAACAGTTAAATAACCTGCTGAAGGAAGGATATCATTTTGATACGAATAAAGTACCCTCCCAGGAAGAAAATGAAGAGATCCGTACCTATACCCTTATGAATGCCGTATCGTATGCCCTGGAGATTAAGAAGCCTTCACTGCGGCCTGCCTCCTACCCCTCTTACAAGAGCACCGTTAAGCTTTTTCAGAAATGGGCTTCAACCAACAGGCTGCAGGACATGGATATTGCTTATTTTGATAAGCTCCGGGCTGTGTATTTTGATGATTACCTTACAGTGGAATGTGGCTATGCCGCAAAAACAGTTAACGGTCATGTCTCATACATGAAATCGTTATTCCAGGTGCTTGTAGAACGTGAAATCATTAAAAACAATCCTTTCAAGAACTTAAAAAAACATAAAGAAGGAGAATCTCGAAAAAACATGGCTTTCAATGAAGAGCAGGCGGATAGAATAAAAAAGATCGTGGACGAGAAAGATCCACCTCTTTGGTTATTTATCCAGTTTATCTATTATTGCTATCTCCGACCGAATGAAGTGAGGCAACTTAAGCATAGTTATTTACAGATAGATAAAAACCAGATTTTTATACCAGGATATATCAGTAAAAACTGTAAAGACGGTTATGTAACTATCCCTAAGCCCTTCCGTAGTGTGCTTGCCAGATCAAAGGAGTTTAACTCTGGCAAGGAATACCTATTCATGAGCCGGGATAATAAGAAACCAATATCAAAAAATGTAATGGGATTAAGATATCATAATCTTACAAAAGATCTTAAACTTAGTAAGGACTACACTCTTTATTCCTGGAAACATTCAGGAGTAGTAGCAGCCTACGAAGCCGGTATTGACATAAAAACCATACAAAGCCAGTGCAGACACCAGAGTCTTGAACAAACAGATATATATTTAAAATCCCTGGGGTTACATGTGAATCTGGCTATTAACAAAATACCTGAATTATAATGACTTTTGTGAATTAAAGCGTATCGTAGAGATACAAGATTGCCTTTATATTCATTATTGATTTTCCTACTCATTTTGGGAAGAGAGAAGCCTGGATTCAATTCTCACTTACTCCTTCAAAAAATCCTTCTCCAAAAGGGCCGATTGAGTTTTTGACCTTATTTAGATATAGAATAAGGTCCCTGGACTTCATGATTATGAATCATATCCATAATGTATTATATTGCTGTATATTTGTTATTTACAAAATTGAAATTTACGGAAAAAGACGTTTATAGTTAATAATCCTTCTCCAGAAATCCTTCTCTTGTTCGTATCAATATATTTCTTACGCACATATTTTAAAAAGTTGAAATTTGGCTCTTTAACAAAATATCCTAATTAAGTATAAAAGATATGTATTATATATATATAAAGGATAAGATACATTTGAAATTCAGCCAATTTTCAGGTCAAAAAAGTATCGCATTATAGCTATTTTGCACTAGGATGCATGCATTTTGCCGGACAAAAGACGCAAGGTGAACTATAAGGTGTAATAAACATTATAGTCATCATAATATTCATAATATTAGATAATTACAAATCAGGTTCGGGAGGAGGCAGGTTCGAATCCGCCACCGACCTCAAACTCAAACCCTATTAGTGCAGTATATCAGCATGATAGGTTTTTTTATTTACTAATATGTCCCATTATTGCCCCATAATTTGATTTACTGATGTTTATTTTGAATCTTAATATGTTAAATATCTCACCAGTTTTAGATGACAGGAATGAACTCTACTCAATAACGAGAGGACAAAGTTGAAGTATATTCTTAGAGCTTGGTTGCAGATCCAAAACTATCAATAATCCATTCTGCCTCTGGTATATTGTAATTCGAAACCATTGAATTGATTGTAAAACAATACATTCATTTCAATTATTATGTTTAACTTTCATATGATTTGTAGATGGTGAAAGTCAGGCAAAGCATTGTATGGGTATGTAATTCAACGTATTAGTTTTAAATTGCTTTTGTGACTGATGGGGCGGTGCTGTAAGTAAAGTGAGGGTTTTTAGTATTCGATGCCTAGTTAACGATGCGGGATTGCAGGATTAAGTTGAATAAGGTTATTTCCAAAACATAACGCTATCTGACCAAATCAGCATATTTTAAGTAATTTTATTAATCCTATAAACAAGTTAGCGGGCATAACCCGAGAAATTCTAACCTAGACAAATCCGTTTTAACTTGACAATTCCTACTCGTTTATCGGGACTCTGCATCCTAGACAATTGCGTCATGACATGACAACTCCTTCCGTCTACCAGGACTTTTCAATCTAGACAACTTTCTTGTGACCCTATAGATTTGACACATCAAAAAATTTACGCCCGCTAACTCAAAAAGCATATACTTCGTAAAAAACATTATGCTCCTTGACTCAAAAATCTTTTAAAATACAATAAAAAATCGCGAACTTAAGGCACAAAAATGTAGCAAAAAATGAGCAAACGAGATTTAAAAAAAGAATTGGCTGATTTCGATAAAACAAAATTAATTGGCTTAATTTCTGAACTTTACGACAAAAATAAATCAGTTAAAGAATACCTCGACTATTACTTAAAACCTGACGAAAAGGCTATTCTTAAAGTCTATAAAGCAAAAGTTAAAGAGGCATTTTATCCCAAACGAGGATTTGGATTTAAGCTGGCTCTCGGTAAAAAAGCAATTAATGATTTTCGTAAACTAAGTCCTTTACCTGATTCTTTGATTGACCTAATGCTATACTATGTCGAATGTGGAGTTGAATTCACAAATGATTATGGAGATATAAATGAGAATTACTATTTGAGCTTGGAAAGAGTATTTCGTGATTCAATGGAATTGATTGACATCCATTCACTTCATAACTCCTTAAAGGACAGAGCTTTAACAATTCTTAGTGATACAGCTAACATCGGCTGGGGATTCCATGACACTTTAGGACAGTTCTATTATGAGACTTTCCCTTTCGACGAATAAAAAAATAAGTTACGCCCTCTAACACGGATGGTATAGTTAATTGCCTTCTGCAGCCCGAACACATTCGTAATCAGCTATTTACATCTATGCTCGATACTTCAATTCACTTATTAAATTGGTGTACCATGACTCATCCTGCTGCCGAGACAAAGTCAATAGGGCTGCAGGCCGACGCGCAGTTGGCAGCGTTTTTTGCTCTCCGTTTAT
>Ga0209540_10000577_pt1 | contig 33674 bp, 30 predicted proteins | sample BarGraIncu01121A_FD_184501 | JGI IMG/M metagenome (GOLD analysis project Ga0209540, IMG submission 184501) | Arctic peat soil microbial communities from Barrow, Alaska - Barrow Graham LP Incubations 011-21A (SPAdes) (version 2) | ecosystem: Environmental > Terrestrial > Soil > Wetlands > Peat... | reverse complement strand
TGAAAAAAGCCCTCTTTTTTGCAATAAAGAGGGCTTTTTTCATAACAAAAAAAACAAAAGAATTTCATTTCTTTCTAAATCTGAGAAAAGAGCTGTAAACGAAGAACTTATAAGCCAAATAAATCTATGTAGAAAGTTTGGAGTCTCAATATCACACGCTGATTCGCACAATCATATTCACGAGGAACCAGGTTTGGGTTTGTTGATAATGAATATTTTGAAGAAAGAAAATATTCCATTTTTAAGACTTACCAACAATACTGGTAAAACTTCGTTGATGAATAAACTTTATAGAAGCGCATATAATACTTTTCTAGGCTTTAATGGTTTGGTTGGAACTGATTATTTTGCAAGTATTTCAAATTTAAATGATTACAAAAAAACGATTGCTGAGAATTTGATTGTTGAACTAATGGTTCATCCAGGTAAAATCGTTAACAATGAAATTTTTGATGTGTATTCAAAGGAGAATCTAAGTTTACTTTTGCCCCAAATAATTGAGCGAAATAGATTGATCTCATATAGTCAATTATGATGTCTATCTATGTGTTATTGGTGAAAATGTGTGATTCGTAGGTTTTTGTGAATTAATATCGAAAGCTACATAAACTGGTTTTTATAGTTATATAATGGAAAGATGAAGAAAAAGTTATTGATAATTCATCCGGCTTTAGCCCCATACAGAATTGATCAATTTAATGCTGTAAGTCGCTTGTTTGATTTAGAGGTTGTTTTTATTTTTGGAAACGTTTGGAATCATAAGTTTGATCAAAGTAAATTGCTTTCGCAGTTGATATTCAAGGTTTCTTTTTTATTGAAAGGTCCTCGCCACAAAGGTCGTGTTTTTCGATTTGGGATGTATAAGACGATTCGTAAATTGAATCCGGATGTTGTTCTTGGATATGAATACTCGTTTACAACTCAATATCTCGTTTTGTTAAAACGGTTAGGACTGCTTCATCAAAAAATAGGGACAACGATTGATGATAGTATTGATATTTGCAATCATGTTCAATCTAGAACCCGTTTTTTTGCACGGAAAAAAACAATAAAACATCTTGATTTTCTCGTTGTTCTGTCGGACGAAGTCTCAGAATTCTACCAAAAAACATTTGATATAAAGGAGAGCAAAATTATTGTTTCTCCTATTCTGCAAAATGCAGATCGGCTAAGAAAAAACGCTAAAAAGTTGGATGGAATTGCTAACCAATACACTCAACAATACGATCTTACTGGTAAAAAAATCCTATTATTTGTAGGTCGATTTATACAAGAAAAAGCGTTGCCAAATTTTATTGATGCTATTCACTCTTTACTGCTTGAAATAGAAGATTTGATTTTAGTTTTGGTAGGAGATGGAGACGAAAAACATAAAGTTCAAGCTCAAATCGTAGAAAAGCATTTAGAACAAAAGGTGTTTCTGCCAGGACGGTTTGAAGGTGAAGAACTTTATGCATGGTATCTATGTGCATCAGGCTTTGTTTTACCCAGTACTATCGAACCATTTGGGGCAGTTGTAAATGAAGCTTTAATTTTTGGGTTACCTGTACTTTGTTCAAAATACGCTGGTGCATCGTATCTTGTAAGCTCTGACAAAGGGATGCTCTTTGATCCACTTAGTAAAAATGATACTATCAATAAATTAAAGAGTTTTATAACGACAATAGATGCTGTTGGAAAAATTGATTTAAGTTGTAAACCATCATTAATGACCAATGCTCAGGATATTTTCATTAGAGAATGGGAAAAATTAAATAATGACTAGATAAGTCAATCTGTTCAAAATATAAATTGAAAAACTTATACAAATCTAAATGTTCTCTTATTTGAGACGAAAAGAAAAATTATGGAAAAGTTATTGATATTTCATCCTGCCTTAGCTCCTTACAGAATCGATCAATTCAATGCGTTAAACCAGTTGTATGATTTGGAAGTCGTATTTATTTTCGATAATGTGTGGAATCACAAATTCGATCAAAGTAAGTTACTCCCATTATTGGAGTTTAAGTACTCATTTCTGTTGAAAGGATTGTTTTACAATGGAAGAGTATTCCGTTTTGGAATGCTTAAGAAAATAAGAAAAATAAATCCCGACATTATTTTGGGATATGAATACTCGTTAACAACTCAATATCTAGTAGCATTAAAACGACTAGGAATAATTCATCAAAGAATTGGATCAACTATTGATGACAGTATAGATATTTGTCATAATATCCAATCAAAAGGTCGTTATCTAGCTAGAATGCGAACGGTAAGTAAACTTGATTATTTAGTGGTGCTTTCAAACGAAGTTTCACAGTATTACCAGCAGGTATTCAAATTAAAATGTTGTAAAATAATTGTTTCACCCATATTACAAGAGCCGGAGAGACTTAGGAATAACTCCAAAAAATTAGAAACAATTGCATTAAGATATCAGAAAAAATATCAACTCGAAGGGAAAAAAGTGTTATTGTTTGTTGGAAGGTTTATCCAAGAAAAAGCCTTGCCAAGATTCATTGCTAACATATATCCTTTACTTCATGAGCATGAAAATTTAGTACTTGTTTTAGTTGGTGATGGACAAGAAAAAGAATCTATAGAAGCATTTATTACAGATAATGCATTGGAAAACAAACTGTTTCTTCCGGGTAGATTTGAAGGGGAAGAACTGTATGCTTGGTATCTTTGTGCTTCAGGCTTCACTTTGCCAAGTTTGTCTGAGACCTTTGGAGCTGTGGTGAATGAAGCACTGATTTTTGGGCTTAAGGTATTTTGCTCTAAATATGCCGGTGCTTCATGTTTAATTAGAAATGGAAATGGGGTTGTCTTTGATCCAATGGATGATGAGAATACAAGAAAAGAATTGACTGATTTTTTAGGTATGCTTGAAAGTCTTGTAATGATTGACCTAACAAATAGGCCTTCATTGATGTTAGACCATCGAGACATATTTTTAAACGAATGGAGGAAGTTAAGCTATGGTTAAGATTTTTCAATTAATACGATCTGTTCATTTGGGTGGAGCAGAAATTGTTGCGTTTAATTTAGCGGAATTTTGCAATAGGGATTCTGTTGAAAGTTTCGAGTTTGTGGTTGTAGAGTTGCACCAGACTCATGATGCTTATTCTTTCGAATTAAAGAAAAAACTGCAATCTATAAATATACGAACAATAAGTATTGGTGGAAAATCAAAAATAATTGCATTGATATTTGGCCCATTTATTTTGGCTCAACGTATTTTGCGTGAGAAACCGGATATTATACATTCTCATACTGATTTACCAGATCTATTACTTTCAAACACAATACGTCTATTTTCATTATTCCATCTAAAGTTTCCAAAAATCATTAGAACAATTCATAATACTGAACTGTGGTCATCGCACAATAAACTTGGAAGATATGTTGAGCGGGGATTCGCGAACGATTATGTTGTAGGTGTTTCGGATGGTGCTTTGAATGCATATAAGAATTTGAGGAAAAAGTATAATTTGGCATATTCATCACATCAGTTGATTATTCATAATGGTTGCTCGGTTCCGAAAAGAGATAAACACCCTTTTAAGATTGAAGAAAAAAAAATAAATATTGCTTTTTGTGGTCGATTTGAGAATCAAAAAGGAATTGATATTTTGATTGAACGTATAGAATTGATAAATAGTAAGTTCGCTGATGATTTTCTTTTTCATTTAATTGGCAGTGGCTCGTATCAAAATGAGATACTGAAACTCTCGCAAGAGAACAATAATGTGCTTGTGTATGATGCGGTTCCAAATGTTGCTAACAAATTATACGCTTTTGATTTTCTCATTATGCCGTCACGATTTGAGGGTTTAGTGTTGATTTCAATAGAAGCATCATTCTCAAAAGTACCTGTTATTGCAGCTTTTGCGCCCGGGCTAAGCGAAACCTTGCCAACAGAATGGCCGCTGAAATTTCAGTTGGAAAATGAGGATGAGTTACTGCTGATAATTGAAAATATTAAGAATCGTAAATTTGATTTGGATGCTCTTAAAACTCAAGCCTATTCATATGTTTCCGAAAAATTCTCGCATAGCTCTATGATTGACTCATATTCAAAACTTTATTTAGAAATCAATGAATAAGATGAAAAAAATACTTTTTATTCTTCATGTTCCACCTCCGGTGCATGGTTCATCAATGGTTGGCCAGTCCATTAAGAAGAGTAAACTAATAAACGAGTCATTTGACTGCAGTTTTATTAATTTATTAGTGTCTCGTTCAATTAACGATACTGGGAGATGGAGTTTTATAAAGGCTTTACGATTTATTGGTATTTGGGTTAACCTGTTGGTAAAAATTATAAAGAAAAAGCCAACTGTATGTTATTTGGCACTTTCTACTACGGGTTTATCTTTTTATAAAGATGTGTTATTGGTTTTTTGGTTGCGACTTTTCCATGTTAAACGAGTGTATCATCTCCACAACAAAGGAGTTAGCAAAAGACAAACAAACAAGTTGATTAGACTTCTTTATCAGTTTGTGTTTAAAGGTGCTGATGTTATTTTGCTATCAGATTACCTCTATAAGGATGTCGAAACTTTTGTTCCTCTATCTAAGGTTCATATATGTCCAAACGGTATCGAAGACAATTTCTCCAACTTAAAACCTCATTCATACTCTAGCCTCAATCCTGCAAAAATTTTGTTTTTGTCCAATCTAATTAAATCAAAAGGTGTAACTGTTTTATTGGATGCTTGCGTCATTCTACAAAAAAATGGAATTGACTTTGAATGTAACTTTGTAGGTGCAGAAGGTGATATTAATGCAATTGTGTTTGATAAAAAGGTAAAGCAACATGGAATAGAAAAACGAGTGAAATACTTGGGTCGAAAGTTTGGGCAAGATAAACAAGCTGTGCTGGCCGATACTGATATTTTTGCATTTCCTACATATTATTCCAACGAATGTTTCCCTTTAGTTCTTTTGGAGGCTATGTCTGCAGGAATAGTTGTTGTGTCTACCTTCGAAGGTGGAATTCCTGATATTATTGAAGATGGTATTACTGGTTTTTTAGTTCCGCAGCGAGATGCTGAAATCATGGCTGAGAAATTAGAATTGTTGATTACAAACCCAACATTACGTGAACAAATGGGAATGGCCGGCCGGCGAAAGTTCGAAAATGAATTTACTTTGGAAATATTTGAGCATAATCTGGAAAGAATTCTACAGCTGATAATTGACAAATAATAGCAGTTTTTAATACTAATTTTAATTATTTAGTTTTTATTCCTCTATTGTAAAATTGATGTATGTTCACATTATTTACTTTCACTTACTTATATTGAAAATTTATATAAATACTCACAGCATTATGGATTTGTTTCATATCTCGAAATTGATGGAGTAATTGTTGCAGGCAACATTTCTACTTTGCTAGACAAAGGGGTTTTTGGGCGTGTGACAGCGTATGACAATAAGTTTTCTAAATACAATGTGGGTGAATTATGTTCCTTTTATGCAATTCAAACTTCAATAGAGAAAGGATTGACTAGATTCAATTTTTTATGGGGCGAAAGTGATTTAAAAAAACGATTTTTAGCAAAGCCCCATTTTTTGTTTTCATGCATTGTATATAGAACGTATTCATTTAATTTTTTTTCTTCTGTAGTAAGTGCTGCTTGTTCATTTTTTAACAAACAATAAAACGTTCAAAATACACTAAACCTATACGAAGTGGAATTAAATTTTATCAAAAAAATTTCAAACGTATTAAAATTGAACTTTAAAAATATGATTATTTTACACTTTGTTTACACTTAAATATGATCTCTGTAGAATGTAATAAAGGATTGCCGCTGGAGTATGAATCTTTTTTGATTGAAAAATACGACTCATTTATAACGACTTGTCATTATGTAGAAGTCTATTACCCTACATACGACATGAATTATATGCTCGTTTATCGAGATGGCTCTTTGATTGAATTGCTATTATTAGGCAATAAAGGAACTACTACTGCATGTTTTAATGCATTAGTTAAATTGGATCCTGATATTATGGAGATATGTCTCAAAAAGATATTTGAGGTATATCCTCAAATACGTAAAATTAAAATCGACGCCTCATATGTTAATTACGAATTAAAGAAATCTGTCTTGTTTTATAAGTCTGATGATCATATTCTAAACTTGCCCTCTGCCTTAGATGTTTATACGGCTAAACTTGGTTCAAAGACCCGCAAGCATTTAAAAGCACGTAATGCTAAGCTTGTAACCGAGTTTTCGAGTGTGAGTTTTGTCACTAAGTTTGGTACTGAAATAGAGGAAGGAATTGTAGATAAAATAATTCATCTGAACAGTGATAGGATGAAGCATAAAGGGAAGAAACATGGGATTGATAATAACTATAAAAAAAACATATATAATTATTCCCAATACTATGGCTGCGTCGTTTATTTGGAACTCGACGGAGAGATTGTAGCAGGTTGTATAGCTTCAATTATTAATAAAACAATATTTCTACATGTGATAGCTCATGATAATAACTATTCAAAATACAATGTTGGTGAAGTCTGTGTATTCAATCTAATCCAAACATCGATAGATATGGGGTTGACTAAGCTTCATTTCTTATGGGGTTTTAGTGAATTGAAACGACGGCTTTTGGCAAAACCTCACTTGTTATATTCGTATTATGTTTTTAAAAATAATTCTCCGGCTTATTGGATAGAACGATTAAAACTTGGTCTTTCACAATCAATAGATTCTTTTAAACAGCAAAGAATAGCTGATTATTTACGCAGATTAATTCAAAGCCTTCGGAAAAAGAAATAGTGAATTATTCATTATAATCTCTAAACAAAAGTGCATCAAGTTTAATTATTCGATGTAAATCCGCCTAAAAATTGACATTTATGAATAAGACCTTAGCACCAATTTGCCTTTTTGTTTATTCTCGTACACTAGAAACGCAACAGACTGTCGAATCGTTAAAAGGTAATATTCTAGCATTGGAAAGTAGATTATTTATATTTTCAGATGGTGCTAAAACTACCGACAAAATATCCAAGGTGAATGAGGTGCGTAAGTATATTCGTACCATAACTGGTTTTGCTGAAATAACGATTGTTGAAAGTGTAGAAAATAAAGGACTCGCAAACTCAATTATCTCGGGGGTTACAAAAATAGTAAGTGAGTATGGTAGAGTAATTGTTTTGGAAGATGATTTAATACTTGCGACTAATTTTCTTTGTTTTATGAACGATGCCCTAACTTATTATGAGGATAAGAAAAAGGTTCTAAACGTATCAGGCTATTCATTTACATTAAATTATCCGGAAGGTTACAAATACGATGTTGCTTTTTCGCTTAGATTTGCCTCATTAGGTTGGGGTGTTTGGAAAGACCGATGGGAGTTAGTTGATTGGGAGATTAAAGATTATAAGTCATTCAAATGGAATCTGGGAAAACAGCTTAAATTTTTGAAAGGTGGAAGTGATCTTTGTAGTTTATTGAGCCGTCAGGTAAATGGTAAGATAGATTCCTGGGCAATTCGTTTTGATTATCATCATTTCAAACATGACTATGTTGATGTATTCCCAATTGTATCAAAGGTTCAATATAACGGAAATAATGCTGAAGCAACACATACTACTCATGAAAGTAATATGTATGATACGCTATTAGATGAGTCCGGCATTCAAACTTTCAAATTTTCAGATGAGATTATGGTTGATTGCTCTGTTCGTAAGCAGTTCTATAATCATTATTCACTGATTAGTCGTTTGAAAGATAAAATTACTCAGCTATCATGGACAAGAAAAAAGTAATTATCACTACTAGTTGGGATGATGGCAATGCATCAGACCTCAGGCTGGCTGAATTGCTCGATAAATATAATTTTAAAGGTACATTTTATGTGCCGATTAGAAATGCAGAACATTCGGTGATGAATTCTTCTGATTTGAGTGTGATTGCCAATAAATTCGAGATTGGAGGTCATACTGTGAATCACATCTACCTTAATACCCTCGGGATGACAGATGCGAGGTATGAAGTTGAAGAATGTAAAACGATGCTTCAGGACCGACTGGGTCGGACTGTTGATGCATTTTGCTACCCCGGAGGGAAGTACTCGCAGAGGGATATTGATTTAGTGAGTAGATCCGGATTTTTGTTTGGTCGTACTACCCGATTATTGCATACTTCAACGAGTATTCAACCTCAATTAATGGATACTAGCATGCAGGCATATCATCATAGTAGTGCGACTTTGACTAAACATTGTTTGAAAAATGGGTTTCTTCTTCCGATTGTTCAGCAACTTTTTTTCTACAAGGTAAATAAAAATTTTCCAGGATTGGCTGATACTCTCATGAATAGAATATTTAGAAGTGGAGGTGTATTTCACCTATGGGGGCACTCATGGGAGATTGATCAGTTTAGACTTTGGAATGAGCTGGAAATGATCTTAAAAATGCTTGCATTTAATAACGATGTTACATATATGAATAATACTGAGTGTTGGAAAGCTTTGAAAGCAAATGAGTCACTTGATACTTAGTCAAATCAATATTACGGCGCTTAATCAGATGCTTTTAACGAAACCATTACACATTAAATCCTTATTTTAATATTAATTATATGAAAATTCTTTTTGTATTACATGTACCACCACCTATTCATGGAGCGTCCATGGTTGGATTGCAGATTAAAAATAGTGACATTGTGAATGAGGCTTTTAGCTGCAAATATATCAACCTTGGAACATCTGTAACTATAGAGGAAATAGGCAAAAGAAGGTTTATTAAGTTGCTGCGTTATTTTGCCATCCTTTGGCGGGTACTTAAAACTGTAATTATTCATCGTCCAGATTTGTGCTATTTTTCTATGACTAGTAAATGTACACCTTTCTATAAAGATGCGTCGTTGGCGTTACTTGTTAAGATTCTGGGAATAAAGATAGTCTATCATTTTCATAACAAAGGGGTTAGTGAAAATCACGACAAATTTATCGATGATTGGTTGTATCGGCGGGTGTTTAAAAATTCTGATGTAATACTACTTTCTCCAAACCTATATCCTGATATTCAGAAATATGTCGATAAAGAACATGTGTATTATTGTCCTAACGGAATAACGGCTGTTGAGATGAAGCCGGGTTCAAAAGAGAATACGAAGATTGTAGAACTGTTCTTTCTTTCAAATCTTATGGAGTCGAAAGGTGTGTTTTTGCTGCTTGAAGCCTGTAAAATACTAAAACAAAGGCATCTTGATTTTCATTGTACCTTTGTTGGTGGCATAGCTGATATAAGTGAATATTGGTTTAATTCTAAAGTGGAAGAATTGGATATTGTTGAGTATGTAAATTATATAGGTGAAAAGTTTGGTGCAGAAAAAAATCAAATATTTTCAAATGCCGATATCTTCGTGCACCCAACCTTGAATGATTGTTTTCCATTGGTACTGTTGGAGGCTATGCAATACTCATTGCCAATAGTTTCTACTCTCGAAGGTGGAATTCCTGATATTGTTGAAGAAGGAGTTACGGGTTTTCTTATCCCTAAAAATAACATACAATTGTTAGTAGATAAATTAGAACTTTTGATTGAAAATTCGAATCTACGATTACAATTAGGTTATGCAGCCCGACAAAAATTTGAAGTAGAGTTTATGTCAGATAAATTTGAGCACAGACTAACAAAAATCTTACATAATATCGTCGAGAAGTAATAAAAAATATGACGTAATATTTCTTAATATTCAAACTTTAAAAGTAATATAATTGTTGTACTGTTACATAAAGTTTAATAGACTTGTAAAAACAAAAATTATGTTACAAAGTTACACCATTTTTAACAAAATGTTAAGTGAAATAGAACCAAAGAAGGCGTTAATTAATACAATCAACGCCCATTCATTTAACATTATGAAAAGTGACGAAAGTTTTGATAAAGCTATCAAAAGTAGCGATGTTCTTTTACCTGATGGAGTTAGCGTTGTTTGGGCAATGCGAATATTGACGGGAAAGAAATTGCGTAAAATTGCTGGTGCCGATTTGTTTTTTTATGAAATGGATCGTGTTAATGCTACAAGTGGAAAATGCTTTTTCTTAGGTAGCTCGGAGGATACTCTTACGAAAATTCGTAGAAGGGCAGGAATTGAATATCCTAACTTGCAGATTTTTAGTTATTCACCACCATATAAATCTGAATTTAGCGAGGAGGATAATAAGTCAATGATAGAGGCTGTAAATAATGTAAAGCCTGATGTTTTATTTGTTGGAATGACAGCTCCAAAGCAAGAGAAATGGGCACATGAACATTTTAATAAACTGGAAGTTGGTCATGTATGCTGTATCGGTGCTGTATTTGATTTCTATGCAGGCACGGTGAAACGTGCTCCCGATTGGATGATTCAAATTGGATTAGAATGGTCATATCGACTGATAAAGGAGCCTCGTCGTATGTGGCGAAGGTATCTTATTGGTAATTTTTTGTTTATTCGATATATCCTTATTGAGAAATTACGTTTGACATAATGTAGAGATTGTCTGTTTTTAATTTATAATATAGTAATTACATTTTTTTATATCGCTCTTTGTTTTTTTACATTATCTGTTTTTATTGGATAAACTTTAAATCCATTACTAATTTAACCATATTAATTATTTGTCATGGAATCAACCGAAACTGAATTAAAGTTTTTATATCTTGCTTTTGACCTCATTATTCTTAATATAGCCATTGGAATTGTTATAGCTATGAGTCCAATGTTCTGGAGTATTGACATTCTTAATAGAAGTTTATATCTTCTACATGCTAATATGTGTGGTGCTATAACTTATCTGGTTTTTTCGTCTAACAACCTTTATTTACATGACGATTTCTCCAATAGAGTAAAAAGAATTAGCAAGTCGATAATAATGTTTATTTTATTTTCATTTGTATTTGCACAGATATTTTTACCAAGCAACTACTCGAAGTTGTTTATACTTGAGTATTCAATGGTGTTTTATATCGGTAAAATTATTTTTTATTTATTGTTGTATCGTTATCTCAAATATGGAAGAAGTAAAGGCTATTTTGTACATCGGGTTTTAATAATGGGTCTCAACGAGATGGGTGTTTTGCTACGCGAAGTAATGGATGGTAATCCTATGTTAGGCTTTGATTTTATTGGATACATTTCCGAGAGAGAAGATGAAAATAAAGACGTATTGGGACATCTTGATGATTTGATTCCGATAGTAACTGAGAATGAAGTTGAAATGATTTTTGTGACGCTTCCACTTTACAATGATATCAAGAAAAGTAAGGAATTGCTTGCAATCTGCAATAAAGTTGGAATTAGATTAAGAATTGTTCCAGAGAATCAGTATTGGTTCAAGTCCAAGCTGAATTTAGAATCTGTCGGAACACTTGTGGTTTTCAATCCTCAGGAAATCCCCTTGGACGATGTTAAATCCCGTTTTTTGAAACGCATTTTTGATGTCTTTTTTTCGTCAGTAGTTATATTTTTTATTTTGAGTTGGCTGTTCCCAATTTTGTTTTTACTAATAAAATTAAGCTCTAAAGGGCCTGTTTTCTTTTTTCAGAAGCGTACAGGTATCAATAATAAAACATTTAATTGTATAAAATTTAGAAGTATGTGCATGAGTGATGATGCCGATGAAAAACAAGCTACAAAGGGAGATAGTCGAGTCACAAAAATTGGACATTTTCTTCGCAAATCGAATTTGGATGAGTTCCCTCAATTTTTCAATGTTTTAATTGGTCAGATGTCTATAGTTGGGCCACGTCCACACATGCTGAAACATACAAATCAGTATTCGGAATTGATAGATTATTATAGAGTTAGACATTATGTAAAGCCAGGAATTACCGGGTGGGCACAAGTAAATGGATATAGAGGTGAGACTGACGAACTGTGGAAAATGCAAAAACGGGTGGAGTATGATATGAGTTATCTTGAAAACTGGAACTTTTGGTGGGATCTTAAAATTATTTTCTTGACTGTTTTTGGTAAAAATGCGCGTAAGAATGCATTCTAATCTCAGTTTACTTCAATTTTCAGTTTTGTTTAACTCTTTGAGCTATAAATATTAACTTGCATATTTTGAATGTTTTTGTGTGAGGAAAAAAGTCTATTGAAACTAATTTCAATAGACTTTTTTTATTTCTGTAATGTTTTCGTAAATTGGATATTCCGGTGATACTGACCACCCCTTAGGTTGTGGTTCAAAAAATACAGTCGACTGACAATTACTGTTTTTTCTTAGACTTTCTCTTTTTAATTCTATTCTGTATGATGCATGTACTAATCTATCCAGAATTGCATCTGCAATTGTCTCTTTTCCAATTATATCAAACCAACTTTGTACGGGCAACTGACTGTAAATGAATGTTACAGCACGTCCATGTCTGTCCTCAATTTACATATTCCATTAAATCCAGTTACTGGCTATCCAAATGAGTAAGTCCAAAGTCATCCAATATAAGCAAGTTTGTTTTATCCATAAATAATATTAGAAAGAAAATTGATCTTTAATACGTGTGGGAAAAATGTGATGAAATTTAGAAATAAAAAACCGCAACTGATTGATTATCAGTTGCGGTTTTTCGGAAAAGTACCCAGAGCCGCATTTGAAAGCATTAAATGATATAAATTTCAATGGTAACTAAATCAACTAAATGCATACATATATAATTGATAATTAAATAGTAATGCTCAAATTACTATTTATTCTGATTTAATCAAATTGAATGATATTTAGCATGTGTGGGGAAAATGTGGGGAAAATAATTATCTTTGCATTAAATAAAACTGCAATGAAAGTTACTCTAATTATCAAGAAAACAGCAAAACGTACTGATGTAGATTCTCAAGCTACCATCTATGTTAGATTGCGGGACGGTAGACGCTTAGATTCTGTTGCCCCAACAAATTTGATTATCAATCCTAACTTGTGGGATGATAAATCTGAAAGCGTAAAAAGCAAAATCGTATGTTCGGATGAGCTTCGTAGTTATATAAATGATGAAACTCGAAAACTTAAAAGCTTCCTCGAAAAAGAGTTCCAATCTTCAGAAGAAGAAATTGGAAAAGAATGGCTCAAAGAAACTTTAGACAAGTATTACAATCCAAAGAAATATATTCCTATAGAAGAACTTGTTGTTAAACCAACAATTAAGCAGCTTTTTGATGAGTTTTTATTAAAGCACAAATTATCAGCTGTTAGAATTAAAAACTTTAGAGTTGTTGGTAGAGCTTTGTTGCGTTATGAGTTGTATGTTAGATTCACTCAAAAGGGCAAGAAGTCTTTCGTCTTAGATATAGATGAAATAACTCGCGATACATTGCGAGATATGTGGGATTTCTTTGAGAATGAATTCAAATATTACGAATTGTATCCTGCTATTTACGAATCCATTCCCGAAAAACGAATACCTCAACCAAGAGGAAAGAATACCCTTATAGACTGTTTTTCTCGTATTCGAACATTTTTTATTTGGTGTTATGATAATAAGAAAACGACAAATAAACCTTTTGATGACTTCCCTATCGCCGAATGTACTTATGGCACTCCCTATTATATAACAATTGATGAAAGAAATAGACTATATAAGGCTAATTTAAAGAATCATCCTCAGCTAGCAATTCAGAGGGATATTTTTGTTTTTCAATGTCTTATTGGCTGTCGGGTTGGAGATTTGTTGAAAATGAAAAAAGATAACAGAATAAATGATGCGATAGAATATGTGCCAAAAAAGACAAAAGAAGGAAGACCTTTAACTGTTCGTGTGCCTCTTAATGGCACTGCAAAGGAAATTTTAGAACGATATAGACATTCTGATGAAAAATTACTTCCCTTTATTTCAGAGCAAAAGTATAATCTTGCAATCAAACGTATGTTTTTAGCAACACGGTTAAAGCGAATGGTAACAGTGATTAATCCGACAACCAGAGAAGAAGAAAAAAGGGCATTAAATGAAATTGCAAGTTCGCATTTAGCCCGGCGTTGTTTTGTAGGAAACTTGTATAAGCAAGTCAAAGATCCTAACCTTGTAGGTGCACTCTCAGGACATAAGGAAGGGTCAAAAGCATTTGCTCGTTATCGCGAAATTGATGAAGAAATGAAGAAAGATTTAGTGAATTTGTTAGACTGAATACCAATAAATTATTATCAAATATCAAAAAATGGATTCAATGATCGAAATTGCCAGCTTTACAGTAATTGGATTAGTAATATTATTTACAATTAGTTTTGCCACTTTTGTTATTCTGAAACGGAAGGATAACATTTCTGATTTTTTTAAAAGCTTGGGGAAGGATATGGAAAGTATTGATTTTTCAGACTTGACAGTTGAAGGATATGAGTATTATAAATCTACCTATGCAAGAAGAGAAAATAAATCTGCATTAATTACCCCAGAATCAGCTGAATTAATTTTGAATTTCATTCCAACTTATTATGAAAATGAAAAATGGTTACTTTGTATTCTTCGTTTAATTATAGACCATAGAAAAAGGAGTGAAAATTTAGATGATTCGCTTTTGTATTATCTTTACTGTAATGGTTTTAGAACAGGCTATAACGATATTGATATAGAAATTGATAGACAGGATTTTGATTCTGTTGATAAATGTAATAAGTATATCTCAAAATACACAAGAAAAATTCATACCTCAGATCTCCCTTCAGAACCGACACAGCTCTGGAAGTATTGTAAATTGTTAGGAAAAAAAGAAGGTGCAACAGTTAGAGGAGTTTTATTTGCAAACGAAATATCAAAAGGTTTACTAAGAGGATACTTGCAAATTGATGAGAATTTAAAGAATGTTCTTTTACTAAAGATTAGGAACCACTTCTCAATTGAGAGGAACGGTAAAGCAGTTGCAATTTTCATGAAAGCAATGTGGATAAACAAGTATTTGTCTATGGCAGACTCAAAAGAATCAATATATAAAGCACTGGAGGCTGAAATAGGCTACAAATTAACCCCGAAAGCAGATCGTTCTCCTATCAATAAATTTTTAAATCCGTATAAAAAAGTTGAGAAGATTGAAGAGGATGCAAAAACATTGGCAAAACAACTTCAAATATAAATCGTAATCTATTTGTTTAATTCCTGAAAATTCCCGTGACTTTTAAGTCTTTGATTTTCTTTCAATTCGGTTTAAATTAGTATATTTTTGCAGCCATCATCCAAAAGGAAGATGGCTATCTTTTTGTATATCTACCAACTCAGATAGTCAAACATACGTGTAGATACATAAATAATATGAAAGAATTATTATCATTGATTCAAAACAAAGAAGCCTCAATCAAGCTAGAGGTGAGCGGTTCAGATTTGTTATTATTTTCTAATGACCTCATCAATAGAGCCAGAAACGAACTGAGCATTGAAATCTCAGAAGCTAGAAAAGAAAAGTACCTAAGCAAACAAGATGTTAAAGATATTTGTGGTGTATGCGATGCAACTCTTTGGCATTGGAACAGACGTAACTACCTAAATATAATCAAGATAGGTAATAAAGTAAAGTATCGGATGTCTGATGTTCAAAAGATTTTAGATGGGACTTTGAAAAACTCCAAATAATACTATGAAAGACGATCATGACACTACCGAAAAATACATTCGTGTCGGCACTACTTTGTTTAAGCAAGTTAATAGGCCACTATTATCTGGGGATTTCATATTAGAGAACATTCCATGGTCATACGAAACGCTTCGTCAGGATTTTAGTAAAGATAGCCTGCCGCTCATTCTTAAATATGATGGCTTTTGCATCATTCCTAACAATGTTAATTACAGACAAGCCTACGGCACTTACCTAAATCAATACGAACCCATCAATCATTTACCATGTGTAGGAGAATTTTCTAACATACGAATGTTTTTAGAACACATCTTTGGCGAACAGTTTGATGTGGGTTTGGACTATCTGCAACTACTATATTTAAAGCCTACCCAGATATTACCAATATTACTATTGGTATCTAATGAAAGGGGAACTGGCAAAACTACCTTCCTTAGATTTGTTAAAATGATATTTGGAAAGAATGCTACATTTAATTCTAATAATGACTTCAGAAGCAATTTTAACTCTCACTGGGTCAATAAGTTAGCTGTTCTTGTGGATGAGCTCCTTTTAGACAAAAACGAAGATTTAGAGACAATTAAGAATATCTCAACTGCTGGCGACTACAAAAGTGAATCTAAAGGATCCAACAGAAGGGAGATAGAAATATTTGTCAAATTCATAATGTGTAGTAACAATGAATCAAATCCGGTAATTATTCCAAATGAAGAAATTCGCTTCTGGGTTAGGAAAATTCCGAAAATTAAGAGTGATAATATTCATCTTCGAGAACAAATGGGGAAAGAGATACCCCACTTTCTTTACTTTCTACTTCATAGAGAACTTTCAACACGTAATGAGTCACGCATGTGGTTTAATCCAGTATTATTAGAAACTGCCGCATTACGTAAAATCAAAAGATATAACACCAACAAAATCGAAATTGAAATGGCAACTTATTGTAGAGATGTCATGGACTTCAAGTGTCAAGACAAAATATTTTGCTGCGCCAAGGATTTTCTAAACGTAATAAGTGATACTGGATTAAAAACAGATATCTCTCATATTCGGAATATACTGAAAGAAAGTTGGAGGTTGAATTCCGAACGTAATGGAGAATACACATTTTATTTAATAGGTGTAGATGGCGAGCTAGTTCCAACGAAAAGAAAAGGTAGATTCGTTGAAGTATCGTTGGAGCTCGTAAATAAAATTTTGTTGTAATGTTCTGTTTTGTATTTATATATCATATAATCAAATAGATAGATAGAATAACAAAGCTACAACAAACATACAACAAGAAATTATTTGTTGTATTAAAAAACAACAAACCTCATATTTGTTGAGTTTTTGTTGTTTGCATAACAGTCTGTTGAATAATGAATTGAAATAATAATGCAACAAATCAACGAAAAAAAGCAAATATGGTTCAAGATCATATAAAACAGCATTCCGTGCTACCTTGGATCGAAAATTTTTAAGCATGAAAATAAAGAGAAAAGAATGAGATGTATTAGATAATAGCATAGTTATAAATGGTAGCCGATTATTTTTTTATAGGCTTAATCTAATGATCTTTTTTTTTGTAGAAAGCAGAGTAAATTTTTTCCGAAAGTTTGATTTTTGGTTGTTGAAAAAAATAGAACAAATTAATGTTAAATGAATTCAAATGGATAAACTTATTGAAAATGGTATTGTGGTTTCAATTGGAAGCCCCAAAAGCGATATAGAAAGAAGTATTTTATTGTCGTTAATCGCAACATGTATTCATCTAAAATGGCGCAGTAAAGTTAGAATTCTTGTGGTCGATTGCTACGAACAAGATGGATATCTATATAAACAGCGAAAAAGAGAATTAGAGATAGTAAACAATAATTTTACAACCCCTTTTTATCTAGTAAATATCTCAAGTGAAATTTTTCCTTATGAAGTTGAATTCTTGAGAGATGAATATGATATTATCTTCATAGACCTACCGAGTAGCTTAGATCAACGAGATACAATCGAGTGCTATAATTTGGTTGATGTTCTAATTGTTCCAACGAACATGAATAGTTTAGATTTGCTGTCAACAATTGATTTTCTGAGAAGATACAAGAAGACAATTATTCAAACAAGAGAGAATATTGAGCTTAAAACTGCTATATATGGGTTGTTTAGTGGACTTGATCTTCATGACAACGATTTTCATGAGAGAAATTTTGAAGAGTTTTGTAAGTCATTGCCGATAGAATTCTTACAAAATTTCGTTCCTGAGTCCGAAACTTCAACTCAAAGAGAACGAGCTACATCTTTCGTCTCAGAAAACTTCAATTATGGAAATTATGAGGATCTATGTAAGGAAATACTAAACAAAATAATTTCGGGAGTAGGGGGACTCTCTGTGAACGCCCTTGATGTTGTAATTGAAGATGAGCTAATATGAAACTTCCGGAAAAAATAGGGACATGATAAGGTTTTGAAATTAAAAAGTGAGCCAGCGGTTAGCTCTTTTTTTTGTCACTTTGGTTTTGATTAAATCATTAAAGAGATAGAAATTTTATTGACGTTTATTTAATTTTTTTGTCTCTAATGGAGTGTGTCGTGTTAAAGTAGGAAAGCGTAAAATAAAGAGCTAAATACCTAGCTTTTTATTTTATTTCATCTAGCCAACGAATTGTTTAACAAATATGTGGGTTTATTAAAATGAAATATGTAACTTTGGGGGTTGAAAATTTTAAAAGATAAAACACTAAATTACAAATGGCTAAAACAGCAAAAACAGAACAAGAAGAACCATTGAAAGTAAAACTTTGGAAAGCAGCCGACAAACTCCGCAAAAATATGGATGCGGCTGAATACAAACACGTTGCTTTGGGTTTGATTTTCCTGAAATACATATCCGACGCTTTCGAAGAACAATATCAAAATTTACTAGCCCAGAAAAGTGAGGGAGCCGACCCCGAAGACAAAAATGAATATCTGGCAGAGAAAGTATTCTTTGTTCCCGCCACCGCTCGTTGGAATTACATACAAGGCAGAGCAACACAACCAACCATAGGCAAAGACATTGACGATGCAATGGATGCCATCGAAAAAGATAATCCTTCACTACGTGGTGTTTTACCAAAAGTATTTGCACAAGAGAAACTCGACAAAGCAAGTTTGGGCGGTCTTGTTAATTTAGTTGGTTCTGCTACCTTGGGAACAAAAGAAGCACAAAGCAAAGATTTATTAGGACAGGTTTTTGAATACTTCCTGGGCGAATTTGCATTATCCGAAGGAAAAAAAGGAGGACAATTTTACACACCTCAGAGCGTAGTAAAATTATTGGTTGAAATGCTTGAACCTTACGAAGGACGAGTATTTGACCCTTGCTGTGGAAGCGGTGGAATGTTTGTGCAAAGCGAGAAATTCATCAACAAACATCAGGATTATTACAAGAAAAAAGGCGCAGGAGCTCAAGGCATTGCATCACAGCTAAACCCAACCGACCGTATTTCAATTTACGGACAAGAGAGCAACCAAACAACCTGGCGTTTGGCGAAGATGAATTTATCTATACGTGGAATCGACAGCAGCAATGTGAAATGGAACAACGAAGGTTCATTCCTAAATGACTTACACAAAGACTTAAAAGCCGATTACATTATTGCTAATCCACCGTTTAACGACAGCGACTGGAGTGGAGAATTATTGCGTGACGATGCCCGATGGAAAGTATTGGGAGAACAACTCACACCACCTGCCGGAAACGCCAACTATGCTTGGATTCAACATTTCCTTTACCATTTAGCACCAACCGGACAAGCAGGTTTTGTGCTTTCGAAAGGTGCATTAACCACCAACACAACAGGTGAAGGCGATATCCGAAAAGCCTTGATAGAAAAAGGATTGGTAGATTGTATTGTAAACTTACCAACCAAACTGTTTTTAAATACACAAATACCTGCTTGCTTGTGGTTCTTGTCTCGTAACAAAATCAACGGCAATTTCCGTAAACGTGAAAACGAAATACTGTTTATTGATGCCCGAAATATGGGTTTTTTGATAAACCGAAAAAACAGAGATTTATCGCCCGAAGATATAGATTTGATTACAGGGACTTATCACAACTGGCGTAATCCTGATGGAGATTACGAAGATGTACTGGGTTTTTGCAAAGTAGCAACCATAGAAGAAGTTGCCAAATTAAACTATGTATTAACGCCCGGCAGATACGTTGGATTGGCTGACGAAGAAGATGATTTTGATTTTGTAGAACGTTTTACAAGCCTGAAAACGGAACTCGAAAAACAAATTGCTGAAGAAGCAGATTTGAATAAAAAGATAGCTGATAATTTATCAAAAATAAAACTACCAACAAATGCCTAGCGAAGATGTACGTTGGATACAGCGGTTTAGTAATTACCGTAAAGCGTTGGCAAGACTTACCGATGCAGTGGCTTTGACCGAAGAGCGTAATCTTTCGGACTTGGAGCAACAAGGATTGATACAAGGATTTGAATTTACTTTCGACTTGGCTTGGAAAACCTTGCAAGATATTCTGAGAGAAAGGAACAATCCGGATGCCAATGGTGGTCCTAATGTGATTATCACATACTCGCTTGATAATGGATATATCAAAGATTTTGAAGGATGGAAAGCTATGAAAAAATCGCGCGACTTGACTTCACACAGTTACGACGAGGAAACGGCGGATGACATTGCCGAAAAGATCGTAAATAAGTATCACGGTTTGTTTATTCAACTGGAAACACGCTTACAATTAGAAAAAATTAATCAAGAAAAGAACGGATGAAGTTTGGATTAGAAGTACAAGTTATTGAAAACATAATTTCCGTTTTGGAGCAACATCCAAAAGTGGACAAGGCTTTTGTGTTTGGTAGCCGAGCCAAAGGCAATTACCGCCCCGATTCTGACATTGATATTGCTATAAAAGCCAACGAAATAACCACCGATGATATTATTGCCTTAAGCGTGGCTATCGAAACCAAAGGCATTACACATAAATTTGACTTATTAGCTTACAACAGCATAAAAGAGCCTGCGCTCAAAGAACATATCGACAGAGTGGGGATTGAGTTTTATAGTAGGTGGCGTGAGACTAAATTGAATGATATATGCAAATCAATAATTTCGGGAGGCACTCCATTGACTTCCATTAAAGAGTATTATGAGAATGGGACGATTGCATGGATAAAAACTAAAGAGGTTTTAAACAATAAAATATATGATAGTGAATTTAAGATAACTGAATTAGGTCTTCAAAATTCTTCAGCAAAACTTTTACCAATTAATTCAATTACAATTGCAATGTACGGTGATGGAGGTACTGCAGGAAGAGTTGCTATAAATAAGATTCCATTAGCAACAAATCAAGCTTGTGGAAATCTAATAGTAAACGCTGAAATTGCAGATTTCCAATTTGTCTTCTATTATCTTCTTAACTCCTACGAAGAATTGGTTTATTTAAAATCTGGGAGTGGTCAACAAAATCTTAATTTAAAAACATTAAAAGATTTTACTATTGAATTGCCTCCATTAAATGAACAAATCACCATTGCTTCTATCCTCAGCAGCCTCGACGATAAAATAGAACTGCTGAACCACCAAAACAAAACATTTGAGCAATTGGCTGAAACACTTTTTAGACAATGGTTTGTGGAAGATGCGAAAATAGATATTGTTCCTTTGAAAAAATATGTCGAAGTTATTGATAATAGAGGAAAAACACCTCCATTTTCAGATATTAAAACAGATTATCCAATTGTTGAAGTAAAATCATTATCTAACTCTGATAGATTTGTAAATTACGATGCTTGTGAAAAGTATGTGAACGAAGAAATCTATAATAATTGGTTTAGGAAAGGTCATCCAATTATAAACGACATATTAATTTCAACAGTTGGTAGTATTGGAGAAATGGCTTATGTAATTGAAAATAAAGGAGGAATTGCTCAAAATGTTGTTGGTTTGAGACCCCATAATATTTCACCTTTCTATATATATCAATATTTATCCCTTCCTAAAACAAGAAGAGAAATTAAAGATTTGGATATTGGAGCAGTTCAACCAAGCATAAAAGTTCCTCATTTATTAGATTTAGAAATTCCCATTCCTAAGGATATAAAATTAGTAATGGAATTTGAAATGCAATTAATTCCGATTTTTGAAAAAATGAAAGTCAATCATTTTCAAATTAAAACCTTAACCCAAACTCGCGATACGCTGCTGCCAAAGCTGATGAGTGGAGAATTGAGGGTGGAAATATAAAAAAAATAATACTATGGACTTAAAAGAATTTGTAAAAGAAACACTGACTCAAATTGGTGACGGACTGAAAGAAAGTAATGAATATATCAAAGAAAATCATAAAGGGTTTATCAATAAGGAGTATATGAATGTGAAATTTGATGTTGCCGTTACTACAAGTGAAGAAGATAAGACTGGTGTGGGTGGCAAGCTAAGTGTTGCTAATTTGATCTCATTTGGTGGTAAAGAGGAGAACACAAATCAAAACACAAACTATAGTAGAGTTCAATTTAATGTAGATGTCTATTTTAGTATTGGTGAAAGATAATAATAAGAAACAAATCTTCACCTTAACCCAAACACACGATATACTGCTGCCAAAGTTGTTGAGTGGTGAAGTGAGGTTGGAAATGTAAAAAAGAAAAAAGAAATGAATTATGGGAAATCTATTGTATCGACTGCTTTTGACATTTAATGCAACCTCGCTAATTATTGTTATCTTTTTAATAAAAGCTCAATATACAATCCTTTGTTTGAATAATTTGTCGATATACATTTCTTATATTATCTTCATTTGTGTTCCAATTATACTCACTGGTATAAGTTTATTAATAACTCGATTTTTAAGTAGCGATAGTATATCGGGTGAGATAAAGGAGGTTGAACAAGCAAATAATGCTTTCTTACCAAGTTATTTGGGATATTTCTTTGTAGCACTTAGTGTTCCATATTGCGAGACTTTAGTTTTTATATTTGCGATATTATTTGTTTTCACTTTTCTTTCGCAAACGCTCTATTTCAATCCATTGTTCTTGTTTTTTGGGTACTACTTTTATTATGTTACAACTGAAAATAATGTGAAGTTATTTTTGATAAGTAAAAAACAGATTAGGAGTTCAAAGGAATTGTCATTTCCAACATTAAAAAGAATTAATAATTTTACATACATAGATAAAGGAGGTAATAAATGAATCATTTAATAGCAAAAATAAAAGAAAGGGGTCAGGTTTATAAAATTATTATTTCAGAGAAAGCCCCATTTTCACTTCCTGTTGATTTGGCTAATCCTGTTGAATACAGTCCAGATCATAATTTGGATGACGATCAATGGTTTGCTATTAATGAATTTTCTCAAAAAGAATATTGTTTAGAGTTACTGAGACATAATTTTGACTCTACAGATTACGATTTAATCACTTCAATTGACACAAGCAAATTAGATTTTTTATGTTCATATCAAAATGACAACGAATATTATTTTCAAAAAATCAGTCAGGCTCAAGTAATAAATAGAAAGTGGTTCTATATAGGTGAGGCTGTATCTTATGAAGAGAATAAGGGGATTATTGTTATAAATTCTTATGCTGATGCTATTTATTTGAAAAGCGTGGATAAGTTGTATTTTAAAAAACTTACTACAATATCTACAATTTTTAAAGGTATTGATGTATTATATAGAGAAGCAACTGATGTTGAAACTACAACATTTTTACAAAATGATTTTGTGATGTTAGAAAACGATTTCTCAGCAGATAAAGTGAAAAAAGCTAATCGACTAAGAATTGCAATGGCGGTAGATACACTTAATAAACTTGAACCAGCACAGAAAGAAACTGTTTATGAATATATAAAAGGGTATTGCCCTGAATTAGAATTCAATGAAAATGCGTTTACAATAAAATCGGAAAGTGATTTAAAACATTTATTGTATGGAATTGAACAGAGATATTATACAACTATAGTTGGGGGCGAAAAAAGATTGGCAAATTCAGTTATTAAAATTGAGCCACAGCCAGCACAAATATAGAATTAAAACGGTCGTGACAAAAAAAATAGAATTGACCAAAATTCCGTACCTTTGCAATATGTTATATTACAGAAGAAAAATATTATTAGCTTTACTCGAAGTGTTTGACGGGCAATTAACTGCAAAAAGTTTGCAGAAATACTTGTTCCTGTTTACTCGTGCGCAGTCGGTTAAAGCATTCGATTTTATACCTTACCGTTACGGTTGTTTCTCGTTTCAGGCTAATCAGGATTTGTCCACTATGGAAAAATACGGTTATCTGGAAATAGCCGAGGAACAAAACGGAAGATTTATAAAAATAAAACAAACCGGACATTATCTGGCATTACTGGATATGTTCGACAGACAAGCACTACTTGATGTAAAAGCTGAATTTGGCATGTTGAATCAAACCGATTTGATACGCCACACCTATCAAAAATATCCATATTTTGCTATTAATAGTGCCATTGCACATGAACTTCTCACCAAAGATGAATTGGGGTTGGTAGAAAAACAAAAACGTACGTTTACAGAACCGCAGTTATTTAGTATTGGTTACGAAGGCATCACACTTGAAACCTATATAAACAAGTTGATAATTAACGATGTGCATGTGTTGTGTGATGTGAGGAAAAATGCGTACAGTCAGAAATACGGATTTTCGAAAAGCCAATTGCAAAAAGCCTGTGTAGGCGTTGGTATTCAATATGTGCATGTGCCAGAGTTAGGAATAGAATCCGAAAAGCGGCTCGATTTGCGTTCGCAAACCGATTATGATATATTGTTCGAGTGTTACGAAAAAACAACTTTGATAAACAATCACAGTGCATTACTAAAAGTAAAAGCATTAATTGATAGCGATAAACGAGTTGCACTTACTTGTTTCGAGAAAAACCCATTACAATGCCATCGCTCCCGCGTTGCCAAAGCATTGATGCAGTTGCCCGATATTAACTACACGTTTAAACCCTTGTAGAAATGGCATTAACCAAAGTCCTCATTACCGTGAAAACCTATCCCACCTTGTCGGAAAAATACGATGAGTTGGTTTGTACCGCCGGTTTTCGGGAAGATGGTTCTTGGGTTCGCATTTTTCCTGTTCCTTTCCGTAAGCTCGATTATCAGAATCGTTACGAAAAATGGCATTGGATAGAAATGGACTTGGTGAGAAATACGTCGGACTATCGCCCCGAGAGTTACCGTCCCGCTGATTTAGACAAAGAAATCAGGATATTGGATAAAATGGACACCGGTAAAAAAAAGGATTGGGCTGCAAGGAGAACAATTACTCTTGGCTATGTACATACCAACATGTCCGAACTTTTAGCCGAAACTAAAAACAAAAAACAAAACACTTCATTGGCAGTTCTGAAGCCAAACAAGATACTTGATTTTGTTTGGGAACCTTGTGAGCGTGAATGGGATAAGAAGAAATTAGATGCAGTGTATGCCAATCAGGCACAAGGCAGTTTGTTTGATTTGGAAGCAACAAAACAATTCTTTAAAGTCGTAAAAAAAGTACCCTATAAATTCTCCTATATTTTCACGACAGAAGATGGAATTGAACGAAAATTGATGATTGAAGATTGGGAATTAGGGATGCTTTATTGGAACTGTTTGAGCAAAGCCAATGGGGATGAGCAAGAAGCTTGCAAAAAAGTGAAAGAAAAGTACTTAGATTATATGCATTGTCAGCGTGATTTACATTTCTTTATGGGAACAACCAAGCAGTTTCATAATGTTGCACCCAATCCGTTTATTATTATTGGTACATTTTACCCACCAAAAATTGATACGCAACAATTGTCATTATTTTAAATCAATTCAATGAAACCAATCACTGAAGATAAACTGGAAACTTTAGCCATAGAAGTACTTCAATCTATTGGTTGGGAGTATAGCTTTATATATGAACAATAATTGGGTAGATATTTTATATTTTTGTTTTCTATTTGATCATAAAACAACTGATATAAAGCATTTTAGTTAATCTTATATAAATAATATGAGTTACATGATGTGTAAGTCAAAATAATAAATACCTTTGCAGTGGAAATAATATTTGACGATAATAAACTCGAAAAACTGGCAAACGACTATAGAAAGTGTCAGAAAGTGATGGGTCTGCAAAGAGCCAAACTTTACAATATACGCTTAGGTGATTTAGCAAAAGCAGAAACACTTGAAGATGTAAGAAACTTACCGGGCAAATACCACGAACTAAAGGAAAATAGAAAAGGTCAATGGGCTTGTGACTTGGATCAACCTTACAGATTAATATTTGAACCACAAGAGCATCCTATACCCACCGATGGAGCCGGTAAATATATCTGGTTTGAAATAAAAGGCGTTGAAATAATTGAGATTATCGACTATCACGAATAAAAATATACTACCATGGCAATAAAGAAAAATCAATACTTTCCACAAATTGTTTTTCATCCGGGCGAAACCCTGGCTGAAAAATTGGAAGAAATGAATATGGGGCCAAAAGAATTTGCCATACGCACCGGTAAACCCGAAAAAACAATCATTGCTGTAATTAAAGGCGATAGTGCTCTTACTCCCGATATGGCAGTTCAATTTGAAAGTGTAACCAAAATTCCTGCGCATTTTTGGATGAATAGCCAGCGTGGCTATGATGAATTTATCGCTCGCGAAAAGAGAAATGAAATGATTGTTCAATCGGTTGAATGGGCAAAATTATTTCCTATTTCCGACATGATAAAAAAGGACTGGTTGCCAGTCACTGCTAGCATTGAAGAAAAAACAACAGCCTTACTTTCTTTTTTCAGTATTAGTAGCCCTGCTGCATGGCAAGATTATTATTTCAATCAGGAGTTGAAAGTTGCATTTCGTATTTCGCTTGCGCATACTAATGAACCTTATGCTATTTCGGCCTGGTTGCGCAAAGGCGAATTGCAGGCAGCAGAACTTCCTACAAACAATTATTCAGAAAAAAGCTTTAAAGAGATACTGCCAGAAATAAAAACCCTAATGGCTAAGCAACCTGTCGATTTCTTTATGCAATTGCAATCAATTTGTTTAAACGTAGGTGTTAAAGTTGTTTATACGCCTTGTTTGCCTAAGGCTCCCATCAGTGGTTCGACACGTTGGCTCAATGACACGCCCTTTATTCAATTAACGGGTAGATATAAGCGTAATGATGCTTTCTGGTTTACTTTCTTCCACGAAGCAGGACATATATTGTTACATGGGAAAAAGGATATTTTCTTAGAAAATATTGAATATCCTGACAAAATAAACGATAAGGAATTGCAAGCGGACAGTTTCGCCGTTAAGTGGACATTATCGGAAGAAGAAGAAAAAGAAATATTGGCTGCAATTCCATTGAATGAGGTGAAAGTGCGAATGTTCGCCCAGAAATTCAACACACATCCGGCGATTATTATTGGAAGGTTACAACACAAAGGATACATACCTTACACGTTGGGCAGAGAACTATTTGAGTCAATAACGTTAGATAACTAAAAATCTAAATCAAACTACATTGAAACCAATCACTGAAGATAAAATAGAAACCTTTGCCATAGAAGTGCTTCAATCTATTGGTTGGGAGTATGTGCATGGTTTGGCTATTGCTCCTGGAGCAGAGCAAGCCGAAAGAGAAAACTTTGAGCAAATTATTCTTATCGATAGGTTGCGAAAAGCAGTTGCTATTTTAAATCCCGATATTCCGCAGGATGCGCAAGAGCAAGCAATACAAAAGGTATTGCGTATTTATTCGCCTGAATTGTTGCATAACAACGAAACCTTTCATCAGCAATTGGTTGAGAAAGTAAAAATACCTTATCAACAAAATGGTTTTGAACGCAGTTACGAAGTTGCATTGGTCGATTTTGAGAATCCGATGAACAATGCATTTCTATGCGTGAATCAATACATTATCGTTGAGAAAAACCAAAATAAACGCCCTGATATTTTACTTTTTGTAAACGGCATTCCGCTAGTAGTTATCGAACTAAAAAATGCAACCGACGAAAACGCCACCATGCGCAAAGCGTTTGACCAATTGCAAACCTACAAAGCCACTATTTCAAGTCTATTTACCTACAATGCCTTGTGTGTCATCTCCGATGGTCACGAGTGCAAAGCAGGTAGCTTGTCGGCAGGTTATAGTCGTTACATGAATTGGAAATCGGCAGACGGCAAAAAGGAAGCATCACGTTTCGCTCCACAACTTGATATACTTATCAAAGGAATGTTGAACCCGGCTACTTTGTTGGATTTGGTTCGCAATTTTATTGTTTTTGAAAAGAACAAAAAAGAAGATACCAAAACAGGCATTACACAAATAGAAACCGTTAAGAAGTTAGCGGCATATCATCAATATTATGCCGTAAATAAAGCCGTTCAATCTTCTATCATCGCTTCAGGTGTAAACGGAGATAAACGTGGAGGCGTTGTTTGGCACACACAAGGTTCAGGCAAAAGTTTAAGCATGGTTTTTTATTCGGGGAAATTGATAACTGCACCCGAAATGCAAAATCCAACCATTTTAGTCATTACCGACCGTAACGATTTAGATGACCAGCTTTTCGATACTTTTGCCAACTCTAAACAATTACTGCGGCAAGAACCTGTTCAGGCGAAAGACCGTGAACATTTGAAAGAATTATTAAAAGTGGCAAGCGGTGGAATTGTATTTGCCACCATTCAGAAGTTCTTGCCCGAAGACCAAAAATCAATTTACGACCAACTGTCTGACAGAAGAAATATAGTGGTTATTGCTGACGAAGCCCACCGTACACAATACGGTTTTGAAGCATCCATAAAAGAAGTAAAAGACAAAGAAACCAAAGAGAAAATTGGTGAACGTATTGCCTATGGTTTTGCCAAATATATGCGTGATGCTTTACCCAATGCTACTTATATTGGTTTTACAGGAACACCCATTGAAGGAACAGATATAAATACACCACAAGTTTTTGGACAATATGTGGATGTGTATGATATTTCGCAAGCAGTTGCCGATGGTGCAACGGTTCGGATCTATTACGAAAGTCGTTTGGCAAAAGTAAATTTAGATGAAGAAGGCAAACGATTAATAAAAGAATTTGAAGAGAGTTTAGAAGAAGATATTGAAGTTTCGAACCAACAAAAAGCAAAAGCTAAATGGACAACCTTAGAATCCATAGTTGGAAGTAACAGAAGATTACGGAACTTAGCCAACGACATTGTAAGTCATTTTGAGCAACGTCAGAAAGTATTTGAAGGCAAGGCTATGATTGTGGCTATGAGCCGCAGAATTGCTGCCGAATTGTACAAAGAAATTATTGCAATAAGACCCGAATGGCATGACGACGATTTCAATAAAGGGGTGCTGAAAGTAGTAATGACTTCTTCATCGTCAGATAAAATAGAATTCGATGAGGAAGATCCAACGGCGTTGGTTATTCCAAAGAATATGCGAACCACTAAGTCGGAAAGAAAAATACTTTCCGACAGAATGAAAGATGAAAACGATGCTTTAAAACTTGTTATCGTTTGCGATATGTGGCTTACTGGCTTTGATGCACCTTGTTTGAACACCTTGTACATTGATAAGCCAATGAAAGGTCATAACCTAATGCAAGCCATTGCAAGGGTTAACCGTGTTTATAAGGACAAACCGGGCGGGTTAATTGTAGACTATTTGGGAATAGCAAATGACCTGAAAAAGGCACTTTCTTTTTATTCCGATGCCGGTGGTAAAGGTCAACCAACCTTGGATATTGAAAAAGCGATTGAATTGATGAATGAAAAATACGAAGTCGTTCAGCAGTTTTTCAATGAAAAAGCAAAAACACAACGTGATATAGTTGCCGAAGAACCCGATGCTTATTATGCCAATAGTTTTAAGTTCAATTACAAGCGGTTTTTTCAAGTTGAATCGAAAGAGAAGTTATCCATCATATTGCAAGCCGAAGAACATATTTTAGGTTTAGAAGATGGTAAAACTCGTTTTATAAGGGAAGTAACATTGTTGAGTCAAGCCTTTGCGTTGTCAATTCCAAACGAAAGTGCAATGAATATAAAGGATGATATTGCTTTCTTTCAAGCGGTAAAAGCCAGATTGGTGAAATTTGAAGGAACAGGAATCGAAACCGGAAAATCGGACATTGAAATTGAAACAGCCATCAAACAGATTGTTGATGAAGCCTTGAGTTCAGACAAGGTTATTGATATTTTTGAAGCGGCAGGAATAGACAAACCCGAAATATCAGGATTAGAAGTGCTTTCAGATGAGTTTCTTCAGGAAGTGAAAGGAATGAAACACCAAAATCTGGCGTTGGAATTGTTGAAGAAACTGTTGAATGACGAAATAAAAATACGTTCGAAAACCAATTTGGTAAAAAGTAGGAAGTTGTTGGAAATGTTGGAAGGAGCAATCAAACGTTACCAAAACAACTTGCTGACAACGGCTGAGATAATTCAGGAACTTATCAACATTGCAAAGGAGATTAAAGAAGCTGACAAAGAAGGTGAACGACTTGGACTAACCAAAGATGAAGTTGCTTTTTACAACGCCTTGGAAGTAAACGACAGTGCTGTACTCGTTTTAGGCGATGACCAATTAAAACAAATTGCAAGAGAAATTACTGATAAAGTAAGAGCAAACGCAACTATCGATTGGACAATTAGGGAAAGTGCTAGAGCTAAACTAATGGTATTGGTAAAACGGACACTCACTAAATGGGGCTATCCGCCAGACAAACATGCAAAGGCAATAGAGACCGTTTTAAAGCAAGCTGAATTGATGGCTGACTTCTTTACTAAAGAATAAGCTTGTATTTGTTGGAGTAGGGACTTTGACTCGAGATAAATAAAATCTATATTTGGAGCATCGGGATTTTTTTGTAAGCTCGAGTAATTTTAGGTTGATTTCTCTATGTTTGTGGTAAATAAACTGTCAGGGCTAAAAAGTGAACTATTCTCTAGCTTACTTTTCGTAAGAAAAGTACAAATCAACAAGAGATAAAATATAACGTTGTGTGGAGTTATGAATATGCATCAAGAAATGAAGAAAAATCTGTACAAAAAGTTGCTTGATGCTCGTGCATTTTGGTCTTATGATATGGCTGGTGTAGAAATTATCCCGGATGAAATGCTCATTGAAAAAACAATTGTTTGTCTTGGACATAAAGAACTGCAAATCCTCTTTGAAGTATTTCCAAAAAAATACATCAAAAAGGTTTGGCGTGAAAGATTGGCGATTGCAGGTGATTATTACAAGAATATTAATTACATGATGGCACATATCTATTTTAATATCAAAGATCCCGAAAAATATATGAAAACAGTGTCTACTATTTATGTAAAAAAAATAACTGGGCAATATGAAAGGACTAACTCCTAAAGATTAAAATAATCGCTATCTTTGCTAAAACTTATTCATGGTTATAGCTCACTATAACCCTTCGGGTTGTGCGCAATGGGCAAGCCCCTTGACCCCGTGTGCTATCGCACACTAAGAGAAGAAAGAAAAACAAAGAAAATGGCAGCAACAAGCATCAACATCCAGCCAGTCAAAGGCGGCTCTGAAGCTCATAACTTTAGACTAAAAGAACTTGACTATGTCAACAAGGAGCTCACTCGGCTTAATGAGAGTGCTTCTCAAGACACCATCCCAAATCGACTCGAAAAAATCAAGATTAGGTATACTGAAACTACAGGGCAACAGATGCAGAAAAAGGCAACCCCTATCCGTGAAGGTGTAATTGTTATTCAACAGGAAACAACTATAAAACAGCTTGAAAACTTCGCTCAGGATTGTGAGAAAAAATTTGGAATAAATGCGTTCCAAATACATATTCATCGTGACGAGGGACACCGGGATATTCTAACCCAAGAATGGAAGCCAAATTTACATGCTCATATAGTTTTTGATTGGACAGATACTAGTACTGGCAAAAGCTGTAAGCTGAATCGTCAAGATTTGGCTGAGATGCAAACAATGTGTGCCAACTTCCTGGGAATGGAACGTGGGGTGTCTTCAGATAAGGTGCATCTCAATGCACTGCAATTTAAGGCTATTGAAGCCGAAAATAGTATCTTGCATGTGTCAACACTTGTCGAAACTAAGGAACGTGCCTTAGAACTACTTAAAATTGAAAGTAAGGAGCTGCATTCAAAGCAAGCTGTTTCTAAGACCGTTTCTAAGACCGCTGAGAAAATTAATGATCTATTGGGAATGACAAAGAACGATAGAGAGAAAGAAGAACTTAAAATTCATGTAGAGACACTCAGTAGGCAAGTGGATGCTTTCAAGAAAAAGAACGACTTCAACGAAAATCGCATAGAATTACTGCTTCGAGAACGAAACGAGGCTAAAGTGCGGCATGACAGCTTAGAGATAAACTTTAATGGCATAAGACAAAAACTTGAGAAAATTACCAATGAAATTGGTATATTGGCCAACAAGCTTCCGCAAATATTGCAGGATTGGATTCAAAAGAACCTACCGAGCATTGCTCAGGTTATATTGGCTGAAAATAGAAAGTTAGACCAGGAACAAAAAAATAAAAAAGGATTTAATTTGTAAAATTATGAACGTATTTCAAACAAGACTTTTCGATTTTATTGAAATATACCATCGACAGATGATGGTTGATAAAGATGCATTAAAGCAATTTATAGTTGAGAGAGCTGATGCTGCATCGACAGAATATGAATCTGCAACTCATCATGGATATAATCATTCAGAGGCAATGGAAATTGCAAACCAAACTCTTTATAGGGGAGTGGGGTTTCTGAAAGTAATTGACAGGCTAAAAATCCCTATCAATTGGACTGGAAATTATTATAGTGCTGGGACTGGAGAAATTAATGGACTAATTGTAGCAACTCACAAAACACTTAAAGGTGTGAAAGCTAAATTTGAGTCTGCTTTAAAATCTCATATTAAAAGTAGCGTTGAAAATGGTGATTATATTCCATATTATATCCAAGAAAGTGATTTTGAAATTGAATATGAAATGGTAAAGACTGATTATTTTTCAGAGAATTAGAGCATCTCTGTTCTCAATAGTGATTTTTCAATAAATTTCTTGCAAAAAAGAAGAGACTGTGTAAAAAGTGATGCAGCCACTTCTTTTTTTTGAAAATAGAAATTTGAAAATATAATTTTAGATGAATTTGTTCTAATACTTGGAAGATGAAACTATCTCGTTTTATCTTCCGATTGATTATTGTGGCAAAAGTATATGTCTCAAAAGTAATAACTGTATAAACGCTGTAACCCGCTGACAGATTGGAGTAATACGCACAAAAACGTTTTGCGTTGCTACATGCTGAAAAAGCAGATGATAGCGAAGTTAAGCGAGAGTTCCGTTACTTATCCATTACCCTTTGGAGTTCGGATAATGGAAAAGATGAACAATCTAACTGCTGATAAGACAATTACTTTTGCTACTAGAAATCGGAAATTTTCGAACTTTGTGAATAAAAGTAGAAATTGTTGTCATAAGTTGATTGTTATGCGCTGAACTACTGTATTTTGCATATGGTCAAATAACTCTACACAATGAAAAGGTGTCATTAGAATTCTATCTTATAACTGACATTGGGAAAGATAGCTACTACATCAATTTTATCAATTGTATTTTTTATCTCATTATATACATATCCATGCTGTCCAGTTATTAGTCCGGCGTTCAAAATTTTCAAAGAGAATTCATGAGAAGTTTTTTTATTGTTAATTTTATATCCTGCTGAGATATCTGAGGTTAGCACTGATGGAAATTGGGATGTAAAAGCACGTGTATCATCAAAAACAATATCGTGCTTTGTTTCAGTAGCCTTTTCGTCAATTGGTGTATAATGGTCGCCACCCTGATAGGATAATTTTATATTGGCACTAAATACATTTTGTTTTTGTTTGCCACACGCCCACTCTTTACCGATAAGAGCATTTACTATATATCCACGATTATATTTTGTATCTCTCCAGATAGCATCACCACCTTTATATCTTGAATTAAAAACAGAACCTGTAAGTAGCCAGTAATAACCCTTACTCAAATATCTTTCTAATGTAAAATCAACACCATAATTTCTTCCTTTTCCCTTATTTACCAGTGCTCTATCGAGATAGTAGAGATCGTGATTTATGATGG
>Ga0209540_10000576_pt1 | contig 33726 bp, 26 predicted proteins | sample BarGraIncu01121A_FD_184501 | JGI IMG/M metagenome (GOLD analysis project Ga0209540, IMG submission 184501) | Arctic peat soil microbial communities from Barrow, Alaska - Barrow Graham LP Incubations 011-21A (SPAdes) (version 2) | ecosystem: Environmental > Terrestrial > Soil > Wetlands > Peat... | reverse complement strand
GAGCCGGGTCACCTTTATACCTAATGGGGTAATGAGGTTGCCTAAATACATGGCAGTGGCCTCTCCCTCAACCGTGGCATTGGTTGCCATAATAACTTCTTCAATATCGCTTTCCCCTATGCGTAATAAAAGCTCCCGGGCTTTAATGTCCTGGGGTCCAATCCCTTCAAGTGGTGAAATAGCACCATGAAGAACATGGTAAAGGCCTTTGTATTCACGGGTTTTTTCAACAGCAAAGATATCGCGACTATTCTGCACCACGCAAATGGTTTTCTGATCCCGGTTGGGATTTCCACAAATATCGCAAAGTTCCTTATCTGTGATACTGAAGCATTTTTTGCATAACACGATCTTTTTTTTTGCATTGAGTAATGCTTCTGAAAGACCTGCGATTTCTTCTTCGGGTAAATTAATAACATGAAAAGCCAGACGCTGAGCTGTTTTTTCGCCAATCCCCGGTAGCTTTCCCAGCTCAAGGACTAATCGCTCCAGAGCCTTTGGATAATAACCCATAATTGCTCCTAGGTCAGCCCTGGAATATTCATGCCGCCGGTGATTTTCCCCATTTCAGAACTAACCATTTCTTCAGCTTTTGTGAGGGCTTCATTGACTGCTGCCAGTATAAGGTCTTCCAGCATTTCAATATCATCCTCATCAATGACTTCCGGGTCAATTTTCACTGATAAAAGAGTCTTTTTACCGGTGACAACCACTTTAACAGCTCCGCCGCCGGCAGTGGCTTCAACTTCTCTTTCATTGAGTTCTTCCTGAAGCTTTCCCATATCCTGTTGCATTTTTTGGACTTGCTTCATCATATTGTTCATATTTCCACCGCCCATACCACCGGGCATTTTTCGTTTTGCCATAATTTCCTCCTAGTTGTTTTGCGTTTAATCTTAATAACCAGATTATTATAACACGTAACCCCACTTTTTATCACTATCTTTTTTCGTCAGCATTATCTTTAAATTCCTCAACTTCAACGATCTTAACGGCGTCATTATTAATGATGCGCCGTGTTTTTTCAACCATATCCAAATCGCCAAAGTTTTCTTCCTCAAGTTTAATTTTAACAGCCATTGTTTTACCTGTGGCTTTTTTAAGAATATCCTCCAGTACTTTTATCAGATCCGGCTTATTTACAAAATGAAAATAGTTTTGATTTTCTGTTGAAAAAATAATGTCCAGTTGATCTTCGCTGACCAACGAGGCCTCTCCCCGGTTTAAAAACATGGCTTGACCTGAATTTGTTTTTCCAATTTCATCACAGCATTTTTTGAAAAGTTTCATCTCATCATGTTTTGTGTTGACTTTTGTATTGGATCTTTTATTTTCAGTTTTTACTTCTGCCGGTGACTCTTCAATGAATGGACTTTGAACCGGTGGCATTTCACTGGGATTCGCTTCCAAAACCAAAGAGGTTTCACTTTTTATTTCTACTGGAAACCCGTTTTTAATGCCTGCCTCTTTATCCGGATACTCTGATTCTTTCATTTCTTTTTGGATGTCTGAACTTTCCTGGTCCGGCATCACTTTAACGGTCTTAACGGGTTTGCACTGAAGTGCCGGTTTCTGTATGGTGGTTTCCACAGCGGCTTCGTCCCCAAGACATAGTTTTAGAAATGCCATTTCCACAATAATGCTTTGGAGACTGCTGTATTTTAATTTATTCTTCTCTTCAATGAGGTGACTGATCATTCCATAGAGCTGATTAAATTCCAGTGTCTCTGCCAATGCGGCATAGGCCTGATAATCCTCTGGGGTGCAAACCAGAATTTCCATGGCAGCGACTCCGGCTGTTTTTGTTATTAATATCCCACGAAGGTACTCGATCACCTGATCCATGAGAAGAATGCTGTCCTTTCCCCTGCTGACCATTTCTCTCAGACTAAGCAGGACTCCGCCCGCATCACCTGTGCCAATCTTCATGATTAGTTCATGTATTCCGGATTTATCCGCCATGCCTGTAAAATCCAAAAGATCTTCAAATGAAACATGTCCCTGGCTGTCTTTCAAATCAACAATCTGGTCCAATAGGCTCAGGGCATCACGCATGGAGTTTTCACCCCGGGCTGCAATAAAATCAAGGGCCTGGGGCTCCATGGTGATTTCCAGATCATGACAAATTCTTTCCATTTGACCAATGATTAATGCTTTTGGAATAGGCCGTATTTCATAGCGCTGACACCGGGAAAGAATGGTTGCCGGACATTTATTCGGTTCGGTGGTCGCCAGAATAAACACTACATGGACAGGAGGTTCTTCCAGTGTTTTAAGGAGTGCATTAAAGGCTTCCTTTGTCAGCATGTGCACTTCATCAATGATGTATACTTTGTACTGTCCAATGGTAGGCGGGTACTTTACTTTTTCCCGGATCTCTCGAATTTCATCAACTCCCCGATTAGAAGCAGCATCAATTTCTATAATATCCATGATGCCTGAGCGATCAATATTTATACAAATTTCACAGGTATTACAAGGATTTCCATCAACGCCGTTTGGGCAGTTTATTGCTTTTGCAAATATTTTTGCCAGGGAGGTTTTCCCTGTACCCCGCATTCCTGAAAAAAGGTAAGCATGTCCAACACGGTTGTATTGGATTTGGTTTTTTAATATTCGGGTAATACTATCCTGACCGATAACCTCGTCAAAGTTCCGGGGACGGTATTTTCGATAAAGTGCTAAATATGCCATAAATGATTCTCCAATTCCAGTGAGCCTTAGTCTCTTCATTATATTACAAGCCTTATTGTTTGTATAGTTCTATTGAAAGCATTGAATGCATTATTAACCAAATCGACCGGGAACAAAAAAATGACGCCTTCCAGTAAATGGAATACGTCATCAGAGTGTTATTGTTCGAATTTAAAAGATGTGAGGGTAAAGGAGCATTGCGGTTTAGGTTATTTAGTCGTAGTAGTCTTAGATGCTTGCACCCAAGCAGATCCCATTGGTAATACAGTACGTTCGTACATTGGGTTAATTACTCCAGCAGCTGAAATATACAAAGCACAAAGGGCTGTGAAAATTCCGATATAGCCTGCATACATGCCAAGAACTGGACTGACTAAAAATACGGATAAGGTAAGTAGAGCAAACACAATAAGCAATGTACCGATGCAAAGGATTACAACTGTGGCGGTGCGAAGCGTCGCAATAAATACATAACACGTAAAGATTGTCCAAACCAGATACAGCACGCCTATGGTCATTGCATCAGGTGCAAACCATCCCATAACTACGCCAAAATTCATAAGACTGAAGAAAAGCCAAAACATTCCGTAAATATTAAAGGCCAAAGCCGTAAATAATTCACCCTTAATGTAGCCAAATGTGCCGGCAAAAAAATGAACCACTGAAACGGTAAAAGCCAATGGAATAATAACCCCAATTGCATCTGCTGGTATTATACCGGCAATCATAAATGCTAGAACAAAAAGTCCGATACCGAAAGATGCTATCCCCATAGTGGTTGGATCAGCGATTTTAGAAACATTATCTGACATATTAAACACCTCCTAAGATTTTTAAAAGTTTATTTCAATTCTCTTCCGCTGTTCACGATAACCTCACTCTCCCTATTTAGATCGTATCTTGTTTTATGCATTAAGTCAAGATTTTTTTTCGGAATTCGACCTAATTTTTATGATTGATTTTCCATAATATAGCCGGAAAAAAAATAAAGTTGGGCACAATGAAAAAAGCAGGTCAGTTAAAAGATTTTCCTGCTCTATAAAATGGTTCTTTCAATTTACTAATAAACTTCTCAATACTTATCTAAATATTTTGCATTTTTAAACCAAAAAGCGGCATCATGTTAAAGAGATGGTATTTTGCCTGAGATACATGTGTATTTATACGTTTACATTTCGTGTAAAGCGAACATGGTGATCCTGTTTTTGACCACTCCCTGTCAGAGCCCGGCAAGCATCTGCATAGTTTTATTTCACGCAATTGTATCATAGATCTTCTAATGTGTCTCTATATTTATCACTAATATTCGAACATTTTACGAAATTTCAACTTCCGGACAAAACTATTTTGTGCCCTCATTAAAAAGAGCAGGGTCAGCCAAACGGCTTTTCCTGCTCCTATGAATCCCATATTTATTTCATTATTTATGAAGCGTCTCGCTGTTTCGCCATAAAATCATGTTCTCTTAAATGATTTTTCAGATGTTCATCTTCATTCTGGAGACTCGCTCGACGTTCTTTGCGATATTCAGTTGGTGTCATTCCGGTACTTTTTTTAAATACCTTACTAAAATAATTAGGTTCATGATAGGAAAGTTCCAATGCAATATTAATGATCGGCACATCGGTATTGGCTAACATATCCTTTGCAATCTCAATTTTACGCTCTGTAAGATAGGTTACAAAATTAACCCCGGTTTTCTTTTTAAAGATCTTACTTAAATAATAAGAACTCATATTTGCATACTCGCCAACCTGATCCAGTGAAATATCTTTATAACAATTTCGGTCAATGTAGTTTAAAATATCTTCAATGTTATTTTTTCGGGTTTCCTTATTATCCAGCATCCGGTCAAATACTTTATCGATTGTTTTCATAATTTCTATTTTGAGATCATAGCGATTTTTATAGCCACTGACAAATTGGTGATTGTTGTTTGTACAAAGAGGACTGGTTAACTCATACGCACACATATCCTGGGTTACAATGTTCAGTTCTTCCATAAAATGGCGAATTTCTGTTTGAATTCCAATAACATCATAGGTATAATAATCGTAAATCGTATTGAGATAATCGATCAGCGCATTTCTTGCATCACTGTATTTTTTCTGAATCACCGCAAAGATGACTTCATTCATTTTTTCATCAAAACGTTCTTTTGCATTGTCATTTAATGAAGTAATACTTTGATTGATTGAATCCATTAATTGTTGAGGTCGAATGGGTTTTAACAGAAAATCATCTACCCTGGCTTTAATGGCCTGACGGGCAAAATCAAATTCATTAAATGCAGTGATAAGAATAACTTTCTTTTCCTGATCTTCTTTTTTTATCATTTTTAGGACATCAATCCCATTGATTTCGGGAATATTAATATCCAAAAGTATGATATCCGGGTTTACTCGACGGATTTCCTCAATTGCCACTAATCCTGAGTGAGCTTCTCCTACGACTTCAATGTTTTTCCCTTGCTGACTTAATATAAGTTTAATCGCTTCAATTTCAAGATGTTCATCTTCAACAATAAATAGTTTATACATTCAGTCCTCTTTCTACAAGAGATTTACGAGGAATTTTTATGGTAATCTCTGTTCCCTTGTCTAATTTGCTTTTTACTTCAACCTTGTGGTTCACCCCATAATAATACGTCAGCCGTTTGTTTGCGTTATTAATTCCAATCCCTGTTTGTTTGTTGCTTCCATCTGATTTATAAGTTCCATCTAATATTCTTTGTATCTTATCTGCTGGAATCCCCTTTCCATTATCTATAATTTTCAATACTGCTGTTTCTTTGAAAAGCTGGGCAGTAATTCTGATTTCTCCACACTTGGCGTTAGGTTCAATGGCATGAATAACAGCATTTTCCACAAATGGTTGCACTATCATAAAAGGGCACAAAATATCTTCTGCCGATTCATCCACACTCACCGTATAATTTAATCGATCTCCCAGTCGCATTTTCTGAATGGACAGATAATTTTTAACATGTTCCAGTTCTTCCTTTAAAGTCACTATATTATTCTTTTCTTTTTTTAGAGTATATCGCATCATATCTGAAAAAGCATAGATCATTTCCTGGGTTTTATCGGCTCCTTCGAGAAGGGCCAAACGTCCAATCGTGTTAAGAACATTAAATAGAAAATGGGGATTGATCTGTGCCTGAAGTGCCTTAAGATCAGCTTCCTTTAGAGAAGCCTCTGCCTCACTTCTCAGTTTTACTTCTTCCATTAATTCGAGATTCTTATCATGCAGTTCTTCTTGTATGGTGTTTATCATCTGCTTTTCAACGAAATAGTTTGCGATGGTATAGAGTAGATCCGCTGATGCTTTCACCTGAGTTAGAGTTGTTTTTGATTTTTTTTTATAAAGTCGGATAATTTCAGGTTGTTCGGAAAAGTCAGTTAAATTGTGAACAGTCCCTAATGGCAACTTTTTCATTTCATCTTCATTTATTTCAACCTGCCCTGCTAAAATGGCCCCTAAATAGTTCCCTTTTACCATGATTGGTACCGCCAGATCAACCAAACCACCGTGGCATAAGTAAATCGACGGCTTTCCTGTTCGAGTAGACTCAATGCCTCCATGGGCGTCCGACTGGTAACAGCTTTCTCGATTATCCTTACCTTTCCGAACACAATTGCAGAACTCTGAAAAATTACTGTATTCTGTAATCGGATTTCCTTTATAATCCACTGTCACAGCGGCAAGACCTGTGGCACTTGAAAATGAATCCTGTATTTTTTGTAATATTTCTAAATCAATAATGTCAGTAATTTTTAGTAAGACTCTCATTTATAACCTCTTTTGAAATAACTCATAATCCTCATTTCACATAAGTAAGCTTTTGTGAATTATTATAACACAAGCAGGAAAATTTTGTCATTTTTTTTGGCTTTTTTGAAGGTTTTGGGTCTTTATGATGTGATATTGCTTGAATTCTTCTCTTTCTTCATAATTTTATTAAAATATCTCGCTGGAGCTTAATAAAAAGGTAAAAATTCACATAATTTTTAAAATAAATACTTGCAATAAAAAGACGTCTCCATTATACTGTAGAGGTGTCTAAAACTTGGATACTATTTTGGGGGTGTGGCGAAGTTGGGATCGCGTCTGACTGGCAGTCAGAAGGCCAGGGGTTCGAGTCCCCTCATCTCCACCAATAAGAATTGCATAAGAGAGCCATTGAGGCTCTCTTTTTTTATTGTCTGGAGATTGGATCTGTTCAGAAAAGCCCGAGTCTGGGGATTATTTGGGGATTATTGAAATGATAAAAAGTTTCAAAGTAGTGCAGGAGCGATTTTAAGAAGAAACAAATATCATTTGTATTTATGATTTAATACCAAGTTCAGATGTTTAACTTATATTGCTTGATCAATAAAAATTTGCAAATATCTGCTTGTATATGTTTTAATAACTTTTCTGATACAAATAGGAATTTGCTTTAGAATTTTAAAAATGTGCCTAATTAATTTAAAGTATGGTATTTCCGGAAAAAGTTTAATTTAAATAATCGGTTTTATTATTGGAATGTTTAAATGAATGATTTTTCTTTCTGCATCAAGGATGGTTTCTTCGAAACAAGCATTATACTTACTCAATTTATTGCTATTTTTTTTGTATGCAGTATTATAAAAATTCCTAATTATAAACGTAAGAAAATGATAAGGATTCAAGGGGGCACTAACAGGAATTCTGCAATTCATATATTGACCTAAAGTAAGATGCGATTTTGGATGTTCAACTACTTTATGTATTTTTTCATCACAATCAAAATCGAATCTAATCGGAAAACAGACTTTTTGTTTATAAATCATGTCAGCGTATAATTCTTCTCCATCATAAATTTCAAATTCTTCTTGGTAAGTTAATAGACTCGGGTCTGGGAAAAATGATAGCCTAGACTTTACTATATTATCTGCATCAAACTCATACTGTAAAAGAATTATAGCACCATCTATCATTTTCAAATTAAATGCTCTTAGTCTATTTAATTCTTCATACATATCTATATATGAGATATTTTTTAAAAAAATAGTAGTATTCATATTTGATATGCTGACTTTGACATGATTGTTTTTCACTAAAATATTCGGGAAATTTTGATCGTTACATAAACCAGTTTTAATAATATCTTCTGTAAGAACTTCAATTTGCCGGTATATATTTGCAGATAAAGTCATATATTCAACCTTCTTTTCTTTTACTAAGAAAATTCAATAATTTAGAAACAGTAGAGTCATCAATGTCTTCAGGCAATAAAATACCTTTTTCAAAATCTTCAACGAGTTTTACAAGAGATCTATTTTTTGCATTAATATTTTGTTTTTCCCCATTACTCATATCACGATTTATAATATTTAAATATTCTAACTGTTCTTGTGTTGGATAGTTAAAATCCAAACAAAAATTGTTCATTTTAACTTGCTGATATTCTTGAATTAATTCATCCATATCTTCACCTACACCTACCACTCTTACCCATGCTTTACTACGTGTTATTGCGGTAAAGAGTCGATTCCTTATTTTAGACAGGTTTCTATTATTTGATTTAAAACAATCTTGAGCATTTATAACATAGACCATCGCAGCTTCATTCCCTTTCGCACGATAGATACCAGTAAAGGCTATCGATTTGTTTTCAGCGTCAAAGAATTCATCTCTACTACTACTAATCCCAGTTGTATGTGAATTCGCACCATTCTTAAAAAGTTTAGCTCTGATTGGTGCAACTGCATCTCTTGTTTTCAATGGATCAGGATTTATTACAATAATATCATCTGAAAGTAATTCGTCTTCCTTTAAGTTGATTAGTATATTTTCAGCTACCCAATCATTCATTTCCTCAACCGAGTTAAATTGTTGAAACTTAATTAAATCATCTACATCCGAATGTTGCTCTAAGAACAGTGGGCTACTTTCAGGGCTTCTCGCCAACTTTACATGTTCACCGAATTCTAGTATACCTTTTTCTTCAACATATCCAATTTCTTTCCAAAGTTCTTTCTGTTCAAACATTTGAACAAGTCCTGTATCAATTTTCGGATCTTTTTTTCTATAAATACCAAATCCAAGAGAATGAGCAGTTACTAAAGTTGGTTTAGAGTTTCGATAACATATTTTCAAAACAATATCTTGTTTTGAAACACCATTTTCATCGTAATGAAACACAACTTTTGGAGAACCATTCTTATATTTGTCAAAAAGTATTTCAGGTGCGGGTAATGATTCACTACCAAGGTTTTGTAGTTCATCATATGCATAAACGAGTCGTTTAGGATTTTTCAATAACTCAAAGCATATTTTCAGAAAAGCAGGCGAGAAATCTTGTGCTTCATCAACCAAAATAGCATCATAAATGGGTGATGGATTGCTTATTTGGCTCAACGCTAATTTGCAAGCGCCATGAAAAGCTTGCTCATAACCATATTTCGATCTAGCCGCTGTGAAATCTAAATAATCCGAATTTTCTTGATTACTACAAAAGGAAAAGTATATGCCATTATTTTCTCCACCCCCTGGACTCCCCCATGCCTGAATAATATGTAAATTATCCCAATTAGGTTCATCATTTGCTTGTTCTATATAAAATGTATTGATCAGTTGTTTAAATTGCGCCTTAAGAGAACGAGTATTAAATGTGACAGCAATTTTCCAATCTGGATGTTGAACATGTAAATATGCTGCCTTTAGAGCTAATATGATTGTCTTACCTGATCCTGCTAGGCCCCTAATTCTTTGAACTCCTTCTACCGTTTCAATTACGGCACGACTTTGTTGACTATCTAAATTTGCTATGGAATCTTCTAAAAGGCGTAATTTAGTACCTTTTGAATCAGGATTTTTAGTCATTCTTTTTCTTTTGCTTTTTTTAATTGTAGATATTACTTGCAAAACGGATAAAAGATCATTATAACAATCATTTTCATCCCAACTAAATTTTGACAGTATCAAATCCAGATTCTCCGCATTACATAATGGATACTCACCTTCAATACTATCTTCGCCTTTAAAAGCCGGAGCGAAGGTAATTATATTAATTTTAACCATTAATCCCTTTTTCTTTGTAAGAGTTTTATAATTTTTAAGCTTAGCTTCCATTTTATTAAAACTTTCATCTTGAAATTCTTCATAATTTTCGATATCTTTGTTTTCAATTAAATTAAAAATAACTAAGCCATGTTTTTTTGAGACATACGTTGCATCTATTGGAAATGGACCATAAGCCGTACCAATGACTGGATAACCAATATATAAATCTCCTTCATAATTAGCGTTATCTTTAAAGAATTCTGACAATACTTTGCTTGCTGCAGGTTTTGTTGTAGTACCAAAGGTTACAGTTACCATGATAAGACCACCACACTTTCTTTTTTCTATTAACAATTGTATACTATGTTTAATAAGGAGTAAAATGAAATTTTATTTGATTTTCAATAAAGGATAGCAAGGCTCCCTTAAAAGATCGACAAATCTGACATTTCCGTTTTTTCGAGTCTCAAACTCTCTAGATGTTCATATCAAAAGGCTTCAAAAATATTAATATGTTCGTTTTTATTGGGCTGATTTGATCCGAAACTTTTATATCCTAGAAAACTCTGTTAGTTATTTTTAAGGGTGCTGAGAGTGTTAACACTTGATTGTTACACTTCGTTTATTAGTTGGATATCTAATTAAATTAATCTACTACTCAGAAAAAAAACACTTCTACTTTTCTTCTATAAAATCATATCAGTCCAAGGGAATGCAAATAGTGATTATATAACTCTTTCTTTCTATTACTACTGAACAATTCTGCAACTAATTTTAATACCATGTCTTCTGACATCAAATGTATTGGAATATAGAAATAGTTTGTTTTTGCCAATTCAATTATTTCATCCGGTATTTGTTCATTACTCAACAATGAATAGAGTATTGTAAAATTGTATGTATTGATATTTAATGTAGCTCCAATACGTCTAAAGAACAAATCATCACACAAATAATCTGCATTATAATTTCGAGCAATTACAAGGCAATCTATTTGACAATTATGAATTTTCCAATTTAGAAACAATTCTTCATAGCCAATATCTATCCTTTCCTTATCCGATACATCTATAATTTTAAATTCTTTAACCACCGAAAAAATACTATTCCAAAATTCAACTTCTGTCTTATCGTTTGGTATTAAAATTATATTTCCTTCAACTGTCATGGACAAACTTCCTGGCGAAACTACATTCGATGCACTAGCATTTTCAGAACGAGTTCTAATATTATTATACAGTGATTTTGGTATTATTATTTGCTCCTTAATCAGGTCTAATAGATTCAGCCTATTAATGCATTTCAAGACAACAACCGTAGTAAGACTGACGACAATCTTTTTTTCTTTATTGATCATTTCACTATTTATACCTGCGTATAACCCTTGTTCATCATTAAATAGCAAGAATTTGACCGCCCTTAAATACATATCATAATTACAATTCACCAATAATTCTATTGGCAAACCTAGCTCATTGTCTTCAAAATGATACTTTTCTATTTGATTATTTTCTTCTTTTTCATCTGACATAGTATCTTTCAATTGCTGTGTTAGTTCTTTTTGATCACTTGTTCTAATAGTTTTAAGAATAATTCTGCTATTATAAATATTTTGACTAGCTTTTCCTAAAACATACCGAAGTGCATACACATACTTATTGATTATGTTTTCGATTCGATAAAGTTTATTTTGAAATTTAATTCGATCTCCCACCTTTTTATTCAGACTAATGAGATAGAGTAAATTATTTTTAGAAATATGTTGCGTATCAATAGCAAATACATCAGCTTGGTATTCTTCCTCTTGATTAATGCAGAATGATAAAATACTTTTATCTTCATCAGACACAGGCATCAATTGAAACACAACATTATCGATGATTCTCTCTGGATGAATTATTAGGTTTTCAAAATATTTTAAAGCATTCATATGAACGCTTAAAAACGCATCAAAAACCTGTGGATTAATTTCATTTTTTAATTTAAATAACGCTTTGTATGACAATAAATTAGAAATTTCATATTGACCTAATCTACAATATACAATTGCACGTAATACTAATGTGAGTGGATCATCCGTTTCTCTGAGATAATCCAGATAAGGTTGATAATCTTCTGTTGTTACACAATCTTTTTGATTTGTAAAGTCAAGAATGCTAGATGCAATTTTTTTTGAAGGAGCTATGTTAAAGATTTCTTTTAATTGAATCAAAGCACTAATATTTTTTCCTTCTGAAATAAGACAATCAGCTTTAATAGAGAATAATATTTCACTTTTAATACCTTTTTTTATCAATTCATTTATCACTTCAACTTTGAATTCAATATCATTTGCAGTTGACAAAATATTGTACAATTGTATGAAACCAACTTCATTAAAGTTGTTGATACTCAATAAAATATTTTTACAAAAATCCAACTCATCTACTTGTAATGCTAAACTCGCAAAAGTTAATTTGAATTTATTATTATGAGTTTTTATAGTTTCAAGTTCTGGATATATTTTATTGAATATATTTATTTTTGCTTCCATATTATTGCAAGTTGAAATATATGCATGAAAATAAAAATCTATATCGGATTTATGTTTTTCTATTTCTAGATTAAACCTATTCATATATATATCAGGCTTTTCATAATTTATCGCTGTCAAATAGATTCCAATTATTCGATTTGAATCATAGTTAATGCCTCTATCATATTTATCAATAACAATCAGATAATTCTCTAACATCAAGTTTAAAAATAATATCTTGAAAAATATTTCCTCATTTGGTAATTGAATGTATAACTCTTCTAAAATTACCAATGCTTTTTTATAATCATCATTCAGTTCATAATACGTGGACATTAACAATTTAATATTATAGCTATTTTTTTGATTCTCATTTAGTTCATTATATTTTTCAAAGTATTTTTCAATATCACTAAAAAGAAGAGCCCTTAACAAGGTCATTATAAATACCTCACATTGAATTTCAATAATTTCAATGTGTCTTTTTTCCATATCTAATAAATCTTCAACAATTTCAGATAACCGTTCAGGATTAGTTCCTTTATTACGACTCAGTTCATCAATTATTATTGGTACTTCTCCTACTAACATGAAAAATTCATAGCGTTCATCACAATTGAAATTTTGGCATATTTTTAGATACTTGATAGCATTAAAAAGCTCACCTTCATTTAGCAATGTTAGTGCATAAACATAATTATGCCATTCTGTACTAGTATGATTGGGCTTAAATTCATTTATTATTTTTTCGAATTTGCCATATTGGAATAAAGCATCTAAAATAAAAAAAGTTGCTTCTTTTTTTGGTAGATCAATTTCAGCAATTAATTTTTCAATATCTTCAAAGTTATTTAAATACATTTTTGATATTGAGATTAAAATACTTTCATAGTTTTTATCGCAATCCTTTAAAATTTCCAGACAATCATTCAGATTATCTTGTTGGCCTTTTAAAATATAAATTAATCCCCTATGAAGGTACAATTTGTTTAAATTATTTCGATTAATATCAACTAACCCATAATTAAATATTGTTTCAAGTATAGCGTTGGCAGCAGTTATTTTTTTTTCCAATATCAATCTATAACAATCAGAATTTTTCTCTAAAACCAATTTATTTAATAATTTGCTATTCTGTTTAGTTGCTAAAAGTGATTCTAATAAAGCTTTATCAACATTAATATCTCCTCCCGCTTGCATAACTATTGAGTCCTTTATAATATTTCCTTTCATCAATTGGCATATCTTAGTAAACATTTTAATCGCTATTGTAATCACCTCCCACTTGATTAATTCTACTATCTTTAATTTTATTTTCATTCATTTTTTGACTCGTTTTGTTTACATTTTTCTTTATATCATTCACGAGATACAATGCAATAATTGCCACAAAAAAAGATCCAATAGATGATACTCCAACAATAATTTCAAATAATTCCATTTTTTCTCCTTCCATTTGTTAATTCTTTTCTAAATTCACACAGTTACTTCATTAATTGACCTACCAGCTGATATTTTCAAAATTTTCCAACATTATATCCTATTTTTCATGCTCCCAACTCATTAAAAATAACCTCCGACATCATATCCATCACAAATTTCATTTTTGTTTCGTCCCCAAATAAATTCATAAAGAATAGATCATTTGACTCATAACGATTCACTGCCACATCTTTAAATCTTTGTTCATATAGATATTTAAACAAGGATCGATCCTTGGCTTTTGCAGCATTCACAATTTTATCATCTTTCGCAAAATCGTTTTTCATTTGTTCCAGTACCTTGTCCTGTTCAGCAAAGGCCGTGCCAAATCGCTCATTCATTTTTTCAATAATACTGGATAGCGGATCTTTCTTAACTTCAATACCACCCACACCGCCTTTGATATTGGAAATGTAGTCGCCGGAGCTTTCCAAAGAGATAATTCCGTCATGGCTTTTTATAAGTTTATAATATTCCAAAACAATTTTATCCGATAAATCAATCTTCACCGTAACATCCTTTGGTAAACACTTTGCCAGGAATTTTGCATATACATAAAACTTTTGCAGGTCCTTATCATACAATCGGCAAACTTGAATGATAAAAGCATATATACGCACAAATCGAGCCAGTGCGGATTTAAAGACTTCCTGTTCATCGGATTCCTTAGCTTCGAAACGATCCAATGCCGGCTTGAGACACCCTGTCAAAAGCCCCTGGATATTGGTATCATCCTGGTCATAGTAGGCAATTGCAAAGTGTTCCACCTCTGAGGGTTGATAGATCTGATACTGATCCAGGGCATTTTTTAAATCATACACAACATTAGGATCCGTTTCACATTCCAGGACAGCAGCTTCATAATAGGGTTGAAAAGATTTTAGGATATCTTCTGCATCGTTTACAAAGTCAAGAACAAAAGTATCTTCTTTGCCTTTCATGGTGCGGTTGAGCCTGGATAATGTCTGTACGGCTTTAACACCGGATAGCTTCTTATCCACAAACATCGTATGAAGCAGGGGTTCATCAAAGCCGGTCTGATATTTCTCTGCGACAATTAAGACGTTAAAATCATTAGAATGAAACTGTCTTTTGAGTTGATTTTCTTTTATTGTTTTACCCTGTTTATCTTTATTGATTTTTTCTTCGGTTAAATCTTGGTGCTGATCATTAATCGTTCCGGAAAAAGCCACGAGAACCGATAACTCGTCATATCCCTGAGCCTTGATATATCGTCTGAATTCGAACAAATAGCGCACCGCATGAAGCCGTGACGAGGTGACCACCATAGCTTTGGCTCGGCCGCCAATTTTATTCTTTGTATTACTTCTGAAATGTTCCACCATAATGACTGTTTTTTGAGCCAGATTATGGGGATGGAGGGATTCATATTTTGAAATTTCTTTGATTGCCTTACTGGTTTCAAGGTTTGGATCATCCGCCACTTTTTTAGTAATTTTATAATACATATGATAGGTGGTATAGTTTTTAAGCACATCCAGGATAAACTCTTCCTCAATGGCCTGACGCATGGAATAAATATGAAAGGCTCTGAAGGTTTTATCCGGTTGTTTGACCCCAAATAGCTGCAATGTTTTTGCTTTTGGGGTCGCTGTAAAGGCAAAGAAAGATAAATTGCTCAGGTGTCCATGGGATAAGAGCTCATCAACCAGCCTGTCTTCATCATCTTTAGTGTTTTCTTCGGTTTGACTCTCCATTTGCCGATATTCTTCTAAAATTTCCTCACTATTTCCCAGGGCTTTCTTGAGTTTTTGGGCTGCTTCACCGGTTTGACTGGAATGGGCTTCATCTACAATGATGGCAAAATATTTACCTATGACTTCCACTTCTTTATAAATCACCGGGAATTTTTGAAGAGTCGTAACAATGATCCGCTTCCCTGCATTCAGAGCGTCACGTAAATCCACCGCGTGTTTTTTCTCATCGATACATTCCACCACACCAAGGACATGGTCAAACTGATAGATGGTATCCTGTAATTGACTATCCAGCACCTTTCGATCTGTCACCACAATAATGGATTGAAAGATTTTTTCATCGTTTACATTATGCAAACCCGCCAGACGATGGGCCAGCCATGCAATGGAATTGGATTTTCCACTTCCGGCGCTGTGCTGGATCAAATAGTTTTTTCCGGCGCCATTTTCTTTCACATCCCACAAAAGCTTTGTGACCACATCCAACTGGTGATACCTTGGAAAAATCATTGTTTCTTTGGTAGTCTTTTTTCCTTTTTCATCTTCGATTGTCTCTTTTTGCAAATGCATATACTTATGCAAGATCTCCATTAATTGATCCTTAGAGAGAACTTTTTCCCAGAGATAGGCGGTTTGGTAGCCTTTAGGATTAAGAGGATTACCCTTGCCTCCCACATTCCCAGATCCATTTGAACCTTGGTTGAACGGAAGAAAATAGGTATCTTTTCCTCTTAGGCCGGTGGTCATATAAACTTCATATAGATCCACAGCAAAATGAACCAGGACCCTATTCCTAAACTCAAATATAGGGTCTTTAGAAGCTCGGTCAAATTGATATTGATTAATGGCGTGTTGAGCAGTCTGACCGGTGAACTGACATTTTAATTCCAGAGATGCCACAGGGATGCCATTGAGAAAGAGGACCATATCGATGCTATTTTCGTTAAGAAGTGAGTAATGTAACTGACGGGTACAGTGGAGAATATTCTGATCATAATGCTTCACCGTTACCGGGTTAATGGAGGTTTCGGGTTTAAAAAAACAGACTTTAAATTCAATGCCTCTGTCCTTAAATCCTTTGCGCAGAACGGCTAAGAGTCCGTTTGCTTTAACCTCCTTGGAAAATCGCTTAATAAAAGCATCCTCGGCGCTTTTACCATAAATGCCGGCATATCGTTCCCACTTTTTAAGCTGTGTAGTTTTAACAAAGTTAATCAGTGTTTCTTTATCCAAGGCCATCCCTCGATCAAAAGCTTGGGGATTTCCTTTAATATAGCCACCCTGTGTTAATAAATAGTCTTCAATAGCTGCCTCGAAATCTTTCTCTTTGAGTTTATCAGACATATTACACCTCTCTATCCTTGCAATAATGCAAGTGTGGTTGCACCAATCAATCCGACAATTTCGCCGTAAAACCAGCCATGTTTTTCAAGATGTGAGCTTAATTGAGTGAAAAATCTTTTGTTTTTTGGAATATTTCGTGAAGTGACTATGTTCTCAACCAGCTCTTTTGCCTCTTCTAATAAAAGTTTAAGCTCTTCCTTGTCTTTTCCACCATCTTTTTCGATTCTATCCTCGATCCTTTGTACTGAATTATCAATACTGAACGAAGAACCGGTTACATCGCCAAAAAACACATTACTGCCATTCGAAATAAATTTTTCAATATGCACCTTATTACCCTGTCCTTTCTTTAAACTCTGTTCATTTTCATCTTTTCTCTCAAAATATAACCAGGCAGGATTGTTAGTACATATTTCAGTGGGAATTCCATCTCCCCAAAGTATTTGAATTAACCCATAGTCTGATAATTCTATCAGCAATCTTTCTAATTCATTGTTTTCTTCAATTCTATTTGCATCCAACCTATCTAATAACATTTTTTGATAATTATCAGACAGAAGAATTTCTGTTAATAAATCCTCTGCTTTATTTGAAAGTTTTTCAAACATAGTTAATTTCTCCTTCAAAGCACTTTTTTTATCTGGAAAATATGATATCCCATCGGGTGTCAAGTTCACTCTCCATCCATCAAGAATTAATGAATGACTTGCAATTAAACCTGCTAGTTTCAGTTTTAAAAAAACATCCTTAATATTAAAATGCATATACTCTGGAAATAAGCCATAATTCCCATTTACGCTTAATTGAGAATTTCCGTCATACTGTGATAGGATAACAGCTAAAGCTTGCTCCATCATTTTATCAAGTGTTTTCAGCTCTTCTCCTTGCCACGAACTAACTAACTCAGCCTTTATTCCTTCTTTTTCTACAATCTTTTGAATTTGTTTGTTCAGTTCTATTTCAAGTTTTTTTGCATCAAATTTTATTTCAAACTTTGCCATTTATCATACCTCTTGTTTTCCTGTCACACATTCGTAGATTAGGCTTTTTTTGTATTGGGCAAGTTTTTCAATTAGATTTTCTTTTTGACTGATGGCATTATCTATATTAAAACATTTATTATTCAGATAAGTGGCAATTTTATCTTGTTCACATATTTGAGGAATTGGTAAACTAAAATTCAAAAACTTATCTGTTTGTAATCTCCAACGTCCTAAACCAGAAACACCCTGACCTAAACCATAAAATATTTTATTCGTATAACAACATTGGAATATATATTTGAAATATTCTTTGGAATTTTTCTTATTAATTAACGAAAATACTCGATAATCAGGACTTGTAACACCAACATATTTAGAGCAATCAACGAAACCAGTCAAAAGGTCCATATGGTTCATAACATAATCGTTAACATCTACTAGTTGATATTTTGAATAGTTCATTGAAATCTGACCTTCATTATTACTTATATCTTTTATTTTGATTCCCTTTTGCGTCACTGATAAAATATCATAGCCAACTTTTCCCGCAATGTTTTTCTTTATTTTGAACTCATATTTTAATTTTATAGCTTTCCAATGCTCAGGTATATTCCCAATCCATTCGATCCCACTTTCTTTTATTGGCACATTTGGTTCTAAACCTTTTGTCACTGCTTCTCTAATTACTGACTGCTTGTAGGCTTTCAGCTTTTCAATGACCTGTTTTTCCATTTCGATGGTTTCATCAATTTTGGTACATTTTCGATCAAGGAAAGCAGTAATCTCTATTTGTTCATCAATAGAAGGTAAGCTGAATAAAATCTTCCCTTGATTTTCAGTATTTATTATTTGAACCACATTTCCATTTGCATAGAACCAATGTTGTTCTTCGACACTACTCAAATAATACATGCCGAATTTCCAATTATAAAGGCTTTCTTTAAACGAGATAGCATTTATCTGTTGATTGTAGCCAACTTCAAATAAGGAATATCCTATTTTTCCTATTGTACCAATACAACATACTAATGGAGTGCAAGGTGGGGCAACACGTGCAATTATCTTAGCATCATTATTTAGATATTCTTTTGTTGAATCTATAGTTTTAAAGGAATGTAGATTTTCAGGTTTAACCCACATTAACCCAGATTCACAATAATATTTGCTATTAACTGTTTTTGATGGTGTATTACCAGTTTGAATTTTTGCAATTCTCTTTAATCTTATTATTGCCCAATCTTCTGGTATCTGGCCAATCCACTCAATCCCACTATCTTTCATCTTTCTCATTCATCATCACCTGATTCCATTTTGACAAATTCATCAAGATTTAATTCCCGTTTAAGTTCTTCTTCAGAAGGAAGATAGGTCATATATTTAGACACGAAAATCTGTGTATTATCTTCTGGAAGGGTATATTTAACCACTGCTTCGCTTTTATTGGCACAAAGAACAATCCCAATGGGCGGGCTATCTCCTTCATTCATCATCTCTCGGGTATAGTAGTTTACATACATCTGCATTTGTCCTAGATCCTGGTGGACCAGATCACCAAGCTTTAAGTCAATGAGTACGAAGCATTTTAAAATATAATTATAAAAAATAAGATCAATATAAAAATGTCGCCCGTCAAAAGTAATTTTTTTCTGCCTTGCAACAAAAGAAAACCCTCGCCCAAGCTCCAATAAGAACTTTTGGAGATGGTCAATTAATGCCTGCTCCAAATCCTTTTCATAGAAATGCGGATTGGCTTCTAAATTTAAAAACTCCAGCACATATGGGTCCTTGATGATTCTTTCATACTCGGGTTTTGGTTCTAAGGTTTCTATTTCTTTTGCAACACTTTCTTTGTCCTGGCTTGCTAAAATCCGTTCATAATACAAGGTATAGATCTGGCGCTCAAGCTGCCTTGTACTCCATCCGGCTTTTGAGCATTCCTCTAAATAAAAATCCCGTGCTTGATCATTAGGAACACGCATTAACGACCGGTAATGGGTCCAACTCAATTCGGAACGCAGTGCGTTCCGAATTGGAAATGTGGTGTAAAACTGTCGCATGTATCGTAAATTTCTTTCATCAAATCCGCTGCCAAATTCTTTTGTCAATTTTAAAGAAAGATATTCAATTAATTTTTTTCCATAATCCGCTCTATCATTCTCACCACAATCCGCAAATATTTGTTCACCAATTTCCCAGTAAGCTATAACCATTGCGGCATTCACAGCCGAATAGACTTTTGTTTGAGCAACAATAACCGTTTTGCGGATTTTTTCATATGTTTTACCGGAGATCTTCTCAATATTATTTTCCATTGAAAATCTCCTCTAATGCACCATCCAAATTTTTTTCAATCTCCATAATTTCTGCCATAATGGTCTTTGATGGTACTGGTGGAGTATATTTGTAAAAGTAACGTGTGAAAGGTATCTCATATCCTATTTTTGTTTTTTTCTCATCAATCCAGGCATCAGGGGCAAAAGGTAATACTTCCTTATTAAAATATGCCTCAATATTTTCTTTTAAAGGGATACTTTCGGTATCACGTAAGGATGCGTCTGGTACTGGCAATCCTTTTTTCAAAACGGCTTGTCCTTTGTCATCCAATTTTGCTCGTTCCACCACAATCTTTGAATAACCAAAGTCTTCATTATCAAAAATCTTACTTATTTCAGTTTCTTTAAATGCGCCATACAATTTCACAATCTCATTGATGGCAATTTTTGATATATCGTTTCGTTTATTGCCCAGGGATTTTCGACGCTTTTCATAAAGTCCGTTAGCGTTTATGAGCTGTACCTTCCCTTTTCGGAAGTTTTTCTTTTTATTGGATAGCACCCAAATATAGGTGGCAATGCCGGTATTATAGAAAAGGTCATTGGGCAAGGCAATGATGGCCTCTAATAAATCATTTTCTAAAATATATTTACGGATCTCAGAAGGACCACTCCCTGCATCCCCGGTAAACAACGGGGATCCATTATGAATAATAGCGACTCGTGAACCCTGGGGTTTCATTTTCGACAGGGCCGTCTCAAGAAAAAGCAATTGACCATCTCCGATTGCTGGAAGGCCCGGCCCAAATCGTCCGGCATAACCCATCTTGGCTTCTTTTTCAATGGCTGCTTTATCATTCTTCCACTCACGGCCAAAGGGTGGATTGGACAAAATATAATCAAATTTATCCTCTGGAAATTGATCTGAGGATAAGGTGTTGTCATTTCTTATGTTGTCGGCATTGCCGCCTTTGATAAGCATATCAGCCTTGCAAATGGCATAGGTCTGATCATTGATTTCCTGTCCGAAACAGATAAGCTGGGCATCGCTGTTTAATGCTCTTAAATAGTCTTCGGAAACAGACAGCATTCCTCCTGTCCCACAAGCAGGATCATAGAGTGTTTTTGCAATATTACCGGTTAATAATTCACTATCCTCATTAAAAAGGATATTTACCATTAATTCAATGACTTCTCTTGGGGTATAATGCTGTCCGGCATCTTCATTATGGGCTTCTGAAAACCTGCGAATGATCTCTTCAAAGATATAACCCATTTCTAAATTGGAGATTTTATCGGGATGTAAATCGGCATTGGGCGTGGTAAACTCCTGGATGACGATATATAACAGGTTCTTTTCTGCAAGGGTTGTAATGTGATTATCAAATTTAAATTTTTCAATGATATTTCGAACGTTTTCTGAAAACCCATTGAGATATGATCTGAAATTGGCTTCGATTCCATCAGGATCGTTCAACAATTTTTCAAAATCAAAGGGACTGGTATTATAAAAGGAATATCCGGCCTCTCTGGAAAGAAAGGTATCTTTCATTGCAAGATTTCCCAGCTTTTCGTTTTTTTTGAGAACTGCCGCTTTAGTCTCTGCCAGGATACAGTCAAATCGTCGAATAACGGTGAGTGGCAAAATAACTTCCCCGTATTCATGAGGTTTATATACGCCAGTCAATTTATCCGCAATTGCCCATATTAGACTCGCTTTTTCGTTAATATTAGCACTAATGCTCATTTAGTCATCTCCCTATTAAATCTTATGTGAATTATGCTTTCTGCCATATGGTTTCCTCTTTTCGATGTTATTGTTGAGCCTATTCTTCAATCTTACAACTATTCTAGTTTGCTTATTCATTGTTTTTAATTATCATTATATGCCTTATCAATAATTATCTTTGCTTTTTCGAAGTCTTCCTTGGTTTTAATAATAATCTGTAAGTCACCAGTGCCAAAATGGCCAATCCCTCTCATATCTCTTGTAAAGCCAGTCTCAAGTGCTACTTCTTCAGGGTTCAATCTTAAATATAAAATTATCTTGCTAAGATATATTTCTACACAAATGAAGTTTTTTATTTTTTTAAATGCAACATATAACTTTAGTTGATTTTCAGTGATATCATCTCCCAGTGAGAGAATATAGTCCTTAATGGTTTCATATATTGTTTGTAGTATTTGCGGGGCTCCTGCATATTGTTGCAAAAATGTTTTATCAGTTCCAATTCTTGGGGTTGAAATAATATCTGTGGTATCTATTATCGGTTTAATAAGCGGTGCGTTTAAATGTTCAAATAATATTAAATCCTGACCAAATTTTTTATATCTAACAAGCTTTATATTCCGTTGCATCTGGTTGACAGCATGTTCGTCAAACTTGGTAAAGTCGCTGGCAATGCAAATAACACAGGGAATGCCCCAATCAATATCATTCGCCTTTTCTGTTCCCAATACCTCCATAACCAGAAGTTTAAAATCCGCTTTATGGTCAAGCAACCAGTCAAGGTAAAATAATCCTTGATTAATGACATTTTCATTAACACTTCTTTTGTATTCAAAAATTACAGGACAATTATTCTCGTCAATTCCCAAGCTGTCTATCCGTCCATTTGTTATTTGAAACTCACTTTTAAGAAAGGTTATACCAAAAAAGGCTGGCATATTTTTTTCAATCAATATTTGGAGTTCTTTTTCTAACGTAACAGAAGTGGAAGCAAGTTCAGAAACACCACCTTGCATGGAAAATAATTTTATATCAGCCATTTTTAATACTCCTCATTTTTTTATCAATGTTAATCATTTACATTATATATCTTAATACAAAGATTTTTTTCAATATTCATTCTAGTTTTATTTTTATTATATACTACAGATTGTGGATAATAAAAAGCATCACCAATAATCTCCATTATTCTTGACTTATGCAAGATTTTAGAAAGAGATGAAAGCAATTTGATTAACCTACAAAATCAATTGTATCAGATATTTTTAATAATATGAAGATAATCTTCTGCATAAAAAATATTTAATACCTTTATCCTCATTTCATTTGATTTATTTCCTTTAATTCAGTCTTATTTAAAACCTTAAATCAATCAAGTGAAAAAAATCAAAAAAAAAAAAGCTCGATAACAATCAGAGCTTTTTAAATATTATTTTGCCTGTGGGATTAAAAGCATATTTTCTAAGGCGTTACTCGCTTTTGCATCCATAGCTTGTATTGCATGGGTATAAATATCTCCGGTAGTGGATAAATCAGCATGACCTAAACGACTAGAGACGGTCTTTAAGTTTACACCACTGGCAATTAAAATAGTGGCATTAGTGTGCCGGAGTGAATGTAAATGAATATCCTTCAAATTATGCTTGGTTGTCAGTTTCTTTAAATATTTACCGAAAGTATCCAGGTTAATAGGTTCACCATTCCAGCTGGAAAAGACATAATCGTGATCATGCCATTGATCACCTATTTTTAACCGATCTTTGAGTTGCCATACATGATATTCTTTCAGCATTTTGAATATTAATTGCGGTAATTTAATACTTCTTAATGATCCTTTCGTTTTTGGCACTCCTTCGAATGCTTTCTGACCTGAGATATACTTTAAAGAACGATTTATTGTAATAATATTGCATTCAAAATCTATATCGCACCATTTTAAACCGCACAACTCGCCACGCCTTAAACCACTGAATATAAGCAAATTAATAGCTGTTCTATATTTGATAGGTTCCCCTTCAAGTAAATTCAACAATATTAAAGCTTCTTTGTCATCCAGATAGGAAGCTTCTTCTTTTTCAATCTTTGGAAGTTCTACACGTTTTTCTATTGTGTTAAAGGGAATAACTCCCCATCGTACCGCTGTGTTAAAAACATTGTTTATAAATTTGTGATAATGCAAGACGGATGTATTTGAAAGTGGTTTCTTTTCATTTGTAGACTGGAAGAGTTCTTTAAAGGGATAACTTAAAGCATTTGAAATCTTTTTAGCCGTTACCAGTGTCGTGTGACCTCCCTTTTTTAGTTTTCTGAGCGTATCATCATTAATGCCAGCTTTACAGGAGATATCTTTTTGCTTTAAACCGCTTATGATTTCAAGGTATTTTTCGGTTGCTTTAAATTTTTCACCGCCTCTGACACCATTACTATATTTTAATTTAGTATAAAAATCTTGTACTTGTTTTGGAGTAATTTTTCCGATCTGAATGTGGCCTAATTCTTCAACCACCTTGAGTGATAGCCTCTTATATCCTTCAACGGTTACCGGAGAAAGGTTCTTATTTCCAACATAATTTTTGAACCATATTTCAATAAAATCAATGAGCTTAATATTGCTATTAAGTGAATAACCCAAAGCGCATTTTTCTTCGAACTCGACTTCAATTTTTTTTAGTTCTTTTTTTATCTGACTAGGTGTCATGCCTTCTTCCGGCTTGTAGGTCATTGAATACTTTATTTGTTTATCATTGGTGTTATAACCAGCAGACACTACAATTCGATAAGCTTTGCCTCTTTTTTCAATATTTGCCATAAAGTACCCCCTCAATTAGCAGATATTTTTTCGTGATCCTATTCTTTATATTCTTTTTTCTTTAATTCTTGTAACATATTTTCGATTTTTGTCAAACGTGCAGAATCGATTAGTTCCATCACTTTTAATTCCTCCAAAACTGTTTCATTTATTCCATCACAAATTTCTTCTTCCCCACTGAACAAATTTATCTTTACTGTTCCAACTGTATTTCTTGTGAGAACAATACGTACTGGATCAGGACTTATTAAATCTATATTATGAAAATCTAAGAACATTCCAATTTCTGATAAAAGATCAAAATGATTTTGCGTAAACTCTCTATGTGCTTTATCAGCTTCAATATAATTATTTAAAACCTCTTCTTCTTGAGGTGTTCTTTTAATTTTTTTTATAACCTCTCTAAGATTACTATACTTTGATTCATCCATTAAATCTTTAGGTAAAAAAACTTCATCTAATAACTGATTTACCGTTGAATTAATACCAAAGCCCTTATGAACTTTATTATATCCCTCCAAAACTTTAATAGATCTTTCTGATAAACCCAGTTTTTTATAAATTTTTTGATCTTCAACATCATTACCCCTGAAATCCGTTCTTCCTAATAAATAATCCGATGAAACGTTAAAAAAATCACAGATTTTATTTAAAATTTCTATATCTGGCATTCTCTTTCCATTTGCATATAAACTAATTGATTGTTTTGTAGATCCAACGTATTTAGCTAATTCTTTTTGGCTACTTTTTTCTTTAATCAACTCTGTTAATCTTGTTGGAAAATCATTTCTATCATTTCTATTTTTCATGATTTTTCTCCCTAAAAATACGTTCTTGTTGACGTTTTTTTATTTTTTTTATTTTTGTTGACATTTATTCGCTTTGTTGTTAACATTATTTCACACCAACAATTTGTTGTCAATAATCAAAGTAAAGAAAAGGAGTTTTTTTGTATGGAAAATATGCAATTAGAAAAGAAGGCAAAAGAAATATTAAAAACGGAGGCTCAAAAAAATGAAAATTCCCAGAATGCGCATTGCTAAAGTATTGGTGGACGAACTTAAAATTTTAGATCCAGCCACACCGATAACAATCTGTTGTATCAAAAGACTGGTAAGAGAAGATAAGCTTAAATATGTAAAAGTTGGTAAGAAGGTTCTAATAAATCTCGATTTTTGTATAGACTACTTTAATAATCAATTTGACCTAGACGAGACAACATCTCCCCCATCCGAAAAAAGCACACCAGAAATAAAAGCTGATCGAATGGAACAATATAGGCGTAATATCGGATTACCAATAAATGGAAAATAAGCTAATTCAATTTGACACAATAGAGCCAACTGAAGTGAAATGGTTATGGTATCCATATATCCCATTAGGAAAATTAACACTGATGCAAGGCGACCCCGGCAGTGGGAAAACGATGCTTTGTCTAAAAATAGCATCTATGATAACAAATGGGGAGCTTCTTCCTTGCGAAAATGAGGAAGAACATCCAATAGTGCCAAAGGACCCTGGAATTGTTGTCTATCAAACAGCAGAGGATGGATTAGCTGATACGATTATTCCTCGATTAATGACAATGAATCCAGATCTCGAAAAAATTTATACAATAGATGAAAGTGATATTTCATTATCTTTATTGGATATAAGGATTGAAGATACCTTAAAGCAATTAAGACCTAGGTTGATGATTATTGACCCATTACAGGCATATTTGGGCTCAAAGATTGATATGCACCGAGCCAATGAAGTAAGACCTGTTTTAGCGCAAATTGGAAGGCTAGCAGAAAAATACCAATGTTCGATTATTTTCATTATGCATATGAGTAAAATGACAGGTGCAAAGACGATGTATAGAGCATTGGGGTCAATTGATATTCCAGCTGCTGCAAGAAGTATGCTGACAATTGGAAAAAATCCTGAAAATGCAGATGAACGTGTTATGTGCCACATAAAAAGCAGTTTAGCAATTGAAGGAAAGAGTCTTTGCTACCAAATTGATTTTGACAATGGTGGAATTGTATTTGGTGATTTTTGTGATTTGACATCAGATGAAGTTCTTTTAGCACCCGGCAAGAAATCAGAAAAAACAGGTTTAATGATCGATGAGGCCAAAGAATTTTTGAAAGAGATCCTAGAAGAAGGATCTGCCAAAGCAACTGATGTTATTAAGTCAGCCTTCGCAATCGGCATCAAAAAACGTACATTATCCTATGCAAGAACTGAACTGGGTATAAAAACCAAACGAAAGGGATTTGGTTCTTCTGGTATTCAATGGTGGTATTTTGAGGGAAAGGAGATCCCTGAAAAAAATTACGAAGAACTAAACACATAAAGACATCAAAGTATTTTGCACGTATGGTGAAATGATTGATATAAGGGTGATTCACCATATATGCAGACTGCATTCATGAGAAAATCTATTCATTCTTGCAAACCTGCAAACATGAATTAATCCAGCAAATAAAGGGTTTTGCGCATGCTTGCAAAAATAAATGAGATGCTCTAGGAGAATGGTAGTAATATCTCATGACGTTCAAAATATTGTATTCTCAAATTCTCTTAGTATTCTGTAACACAAGAAAGGAACAAATAAAATGATACTAATCTATTTTATAAAAGAAAAACAGGCTATTGATATTGAACCATTAAATAATGATTTTGTGAAATTCAAAAATGATAAAACTGACATCTGCTATGAAAACACAGAAATTTTTTTAATGGAATTTTTCAAGCAACATAATCTTAAGGTTGAAGCTCTAGAAAAATTCGATGATTCTGGAGGTGTCTATTTCATTTTAACAAATGGTGGTGAATTTATATATTTCGAGAAATTAGATGATACCAATGAAGCAGTAATGGAGCAAACCCTAGATCGATTATTAGTAATCAATGATAATGAAAAAAAGCATAATATACCAGAAACAAAGCAAGAAGACAAACAAGAAACAGTACAACACCATATACATCACCTGAGTCATGAATATGACAATGAATGGGTTGATGAATGGGATTATGAAAGGTAGATTAGCGTTGTAAAATCAGGGCGATCACCTGCCACCCAAAAGAAGAAAATGAGGTAACCCATTTCTCTTCACTTGGGGTCTGGGGTTTTCTACCAACCAACGGAATCTAAAGCCATTACAGGAAATAAAAAATCTATCGAATTTTTATTTTCAGTAACCTGCTGTCTGTAGCGGTTGGGCAAGTTACCGAAATGGCTAGCCGTTGGCTACCATTCCGAAACTTGCAAAGGGATAATTCCCTTTGAACCCTTTAGTTCCATCCATTAATTGGATTTAAGAACAAAATCAATGTTAAGAAATAACGTATTATTTCATTATTGTGAAAGGCGTATCTAATGGCGAGAGAAAGAGATAAACAAATTCTAATTCGGGTTACTGAAAAAGAAAAAGAAATCATTTTGAAATATGCTAATAAGTCAAAATTAAATGTTAATGATTTTTTGATCAAGACAGGAATGATGAAAGAAATCACTGTTGTTGAAGGACTTCCCGAAATGACGATTGAAATTATCCGAGTCGGTAATAATGTCAACCAGATTGCCAAAGCCGTCCATCAAGGAAAAACGGAGTGTGGTCTTGAATTAAAAATGGTAAAAGAGGAGTTGAGAAATATTTGGCAATTATTAAAGCGATTAATTCAAGAGCAAGTATAGCAAAAGCCATCAACTATATCACAAAGGATGAAAAAACAGATTTAAAATTAATCACTGGAAAGGACTGTATGCATGAAAATGCCATCGATGAGATGAAAGCTGTAAAAACACAATGGCGCAAAGAATTAGGGAGACAATACAAGCACTATGTTCAAAGCTTTAACCCACAAGATAATATTAAGCCGGAGAAAGCCCATGAGCTGGGATTGAAATGGATTGAGCAAGAACGATTTAATGGTTATCAAGTAGTAATAGCTACACACATAGATCGAGAGCATATCCACAACCATTTTATTGTAAACTCAGTTTGTTTTGAAAATGGGAAGAAATTCTCTGAAAGTAAGAAAGACTTGCAGGCTTTAAAAGATTATAGTAATGAATTGAGCAGAGCCAATGGCCTAACTGTTCCGAAAAAGAACGAAGATGTTTTCACCGACTTTCATATGAAAAAATATCAAACGATCAACGAAAAAGCAATCAAAGGAAATATGAAATCTTATTTACTGGAAATTGGTAAAGCTGTCAATGACTGTAAGGGACAGGCAGTAAATAAACATGACTTTATTTTGAAAATGAATTCAAAAGGATATCAAGTGAACTGGAAAGCTAATAGTAAACATGTTACTTTCCAGGATTCTGAAAACCATCGAGTAAGACTTGCTAATTTGCAAAAAACATTTAAAGACTATAATTTCACAAAGGAGATGTTAGAAAATGGGTTTAGAAACAATGCTGAAAACCACCGAGGTGGAAATCAATGTGAATCAGAAATCGAACTTAGAAAAAATGTCGGACGAACAATTTCTTTCGCTGACATTGGCAAAGAACTTAGAGAAAATGCAGGACTACGACATACAATGGGAGATCCTGCGGCGGAATTCCGATCAATTAATGAGCAATTTCAGGAAATACATGAAAGAGTCCCAGGAAATCAAGGAAATAGAACAAGAGGAAAACAAAAAATGGCAGCAGAACATGAAAGATCAGATGGGAAAGTTCCTGATCTGTCAAGAGACATCAACCAAGACGACCTTGACTGGCTTCAGCGAGAAATTAATGAAAGAGACAGAGGTTTCGAGAGGTGAATATAAAAATTTAATTGAGGCTACTAAGAATGATATGGATGAAATCTTTAGAGGAACAAAAAAAAGTTGTAAAAACATGGTGAGTGATCTTCAAACGTGGGCATATGAATTAAAAGAAAGGCACCAGGGTATTATCTCAAGAGCTAAATTCCTCGATTTTATTTGTTATATGTTTATGGGAATTGCTTCAATATATTTTATTTTTCTATTCATCTCTTGGATACTAAGCACCTTAAATGGTTCTGCCCCACCACCTCCAGTAATATAATCTAGTAAAAAGGAATTTTAATTCCAAAGGTAAATTTAGAAAGCATACAGAAACACCGGTTAAATTTCACTGATTTATCCGGTTTTTTAATTTTATAGTTCAACGGTCTCAATAAAAATGGATCATTTATATTAATCGAAATTATTAAGTAAAACTAACGTTTTCATTTTCTCGATAACAATTCATTTGGAGATCTATATCTTATTTTATTGCACTAATGCTCCTGGATATTTCTCTCAGCTCACTATTTTTTTGTGTGGAAAATAGTATATCGACAAAGAAAAAAGTATGTTTAGAATTCATTCTGTATTTTTGCACGTATTTCGAAATAATGGAAAATCTATTCTTTTGCATTGATTATTCTTTATTGTATTTCTTTCTCTCTTCTTCATAAACAGAAAGGTTTAAATTGATAATTATTTCCCTAATATACTTGAACATTTCAAGTGTGTTTTTTCTCAACTCTTCTTCTGAAATATGGAACGTTTTTTCTTGGTTTGTTACTTTGTAGGTACCATTAGAAACTACAACATGTCTATGTTCTAAGGCATTTCGCAAAACATCAATTTCAAATATTTCTAAAAGTGTGGATTCAGAATTATAGAATAAGCTCTTGCTCATATCCTTAAGAGCCCAATAAATTGCATTAATATAATAATTTATTTGGGGATTCAATTTTTTTTCATTAGGTTTCAGTTTAGTTTTACTATCTTGGATTTCCCAAATTGATTTAAAATTAATTGATCTTGACTTCATATTTAATTCAAAATAATTATTAAGGAAGAAAGCAATTTTATCAAGTAATGCATAAAGAATGCGAAGTGCAGTTTTCATCTTTTCAATTCTAATCGAAAAGAGCAAATTTTCTGAAATATTAATATTCTTTGTATACCTATCAGCAAAGTGCGTTTCTTCAACATTTTGTAATGCCTCATAATACAAATACCGAGCAAAGATAAATTCCTGTTTTATCTGACTATGCATATTATGAAGTTCCGGTGATACCAATATTCTAGGTAAATTAATTTGATCATTTGACAAAATCTCACTCGATTTTGGTAAATCATTTAAAGGATCAAGAAATAATTTATTTTCAAAAGTCCAAGCCCTATATTTTTCTTCTTCTTGATTATTGTAAATTGGTTTGTTAGATAAAATTTCTTCTAATTGAATCCTATAATCGTCATTCTTAAATATATCCTTTATTTCTTTGGGATAGTATCTATTAATAAATTCGATACAATGTTCTATATCTTTTACAGTCAACTTATCAATACCCTCAATTGTTAGGGCTCTCAGTAAATAAGTTAACCCAATATATATGATGTAACAACCACAATTATTTTCTATCCCCATCATTGTTCCATATTTATTTAGACAAATTCCAATTTCCATAATTGACCAAGCGCATTTGGGGTTTAAATCTAATACTTTAGCATAATTCTCTAATGCAAGACTTGTTCGTCCCAAATCGTCTAACAAATTAGCATATTGTGTATATACAATATGTTTTATATTATCAATTTTTTTTGTTTCTTCCCTTGATGTATTAGAATCTACTTTGCTAATACACAGCATACTTTTACGATAGCTAAATAGACATTTCTCCATACATATTTCATCTTTATAGAATTTAAGACAGCTAATTTGAGAATCTACACAATCAGTATTAATGTTTGTAGGTTCTATCTTCTGAGCTAACCTTCTATATGCTACTGCTAAAGAATAGTACAATTTAATTCTCTGCAATAATGTAAACTTTTCAATCTCGTCCTCCATAAAACTCGTTAAATTTCTTAGAGTTGCAAGATCATCCCGTATAATTGCATCATCTATTTTCATTGCAAATTCATAGGCTTTTAATTCTAAGTCTGTTTCCAAATTATCTTTCTCCTTTTTTATTTCAAATTACCTTAATATCACACTTGCTATTTCTTCCGCTATTTCCTCTACTGTATTCACAGCAGTATTACGAGCAAGCTTATCCGCTAATGATGGACTGTAATCAACCACTTCTTTTTTTGTGATATTATGCCAAATCGGAAGCAAAATTTGATCGCCTGATACTGATCTTGTTATTAGACCATCCAGTTCATAGTTTGTCCAACCTTTACTTATAAAACTCCGCGAAATTACAACTATTCCAAAATTGCTTCTTGACAAACCCGCATCAATTTTTCTACGCAAACTATCACCAATTTTAAGTTCAAATTCATCATACCAAACTGACAATCCTTTTCCTTTTAAAGCTAGGGTTAGTGGTCGAACAACCTCTTCTTTGTCTTCCGAAGCATGTGAGATAAATACATCATACTCTCTACTACTTTCTACAAAACCTTCCGGTGTATCTTCTCTCCCCAAATATAATGAAGGCATAGATGCTAATGATTGTTGTTTAGTGGGAGGTAATAAACCTGGTAGTATTCTAACCGATGAACTAACCTTCCCAGCATGACCGCCTAAATCAACTGCAACATACCAATGTCCACTATTTGGAATAGATACCTTATAAGGTGAACGCTTAACATAACCTCCTATATAACGATGCTTTGCGCCCTTTTTATAACTGGCATAATTTGAGCTATCCATTATTTTAACATTGGCCGCATATCCGAGTGTAACTTCAACAATATTCCCTTGTTTAATATTACCTAAGTCATGATATTGATATTCCACTATATTCTCCTTTTTATATGTTTATTTTCAAAAACGCATTTTCAAATTACTTATCAATGCGTCCAAAATATCTCTTTTATCAATAGTCTAAATGTATCACTATTATCAACATTTTAACACAATGTGTTACTCATTTCATCGCTTTCATTTTATAAGTCGAATATATATAAACAAATTTATAGCCGCAAATATGACAACATGAACTAATTTCAGTACTACCTATGCTTGAGTGTTTAAACTTCATTGTTGAGCACCCGCACTCGAAAACTTGAATATTAATTTTTTACTTGCAAGCCAAATATCAAAAATTTTCTTGTTAACAAAGATAAAACCCGTTTTTGGGGATTATTTAGGGATTATTATCACAAAAACCAATGAAGCATGCTTGAATTTCATTGGTTTTAATAAAAAAACGCACTAAAAAAACGGCATAATATAGCCGTTTATAACGTTTAATTCAAAATTATGAAAAAAAATATTGTTTCTGGCAGTCAGAAGGCCAGGGGTTCGAGTCCCCTCATCTCCACCAATAAGAATTGCATAAGAGAGCCGTTGAGGTTCTCTTTTTTTATTGTCTGCAAGTGTCATCCTACCAAATACCCCACGTGTTGGGGGACTACTCGCAATATAACAGGTGATCGTATCATTATTGATTTTTCGGGGTCTTTGTATCCGTTTTTTGGGTTTTTGGGTCTTTTTGGTTTTTTGTATCCGTTGTTGTTTCCTTTTTTTGTATCTGTGATCGTATCTTTGGTTGTCGTTCCGGAGTCAATGGATTTTACAGGGGTTGTTTACTTCTTGGTTTCAAGCAAATTCTGGTTAATTATTTGTCTCAGGTAAGATCCGTAAATCCCTGCCGCCATAGAACTTGCCCCGCCGATAACATAATTATCAGGGCTCCCAAGCCACACCGCGGTGGTCAGGTTTCCAGTCATCCCTGTAAACCATAAATCTTTTTCATCATTAGTCGTCCCTGTTTTACCAGCCGTTGGATAAATCTGAGCTGCATTGCTCCCGGTTCCGTATTTTACCTCATCCGTCAGAATACTTATCATATCGGTTACGGTGGTGTCGGACATCACCTTACTGGTTACTAAATTGGCTGAATCCTTGGTATAAATTTCTTTACCATTGGTTTGTTCAACTTTTGTAATGAAATAAGGCTGGTTATACACGCCATTATTGTTAAAGGTGTTAAACGCCGCTGACATTTCAAGAGGTTTTATTCCGTAGGTCATCCCTCCAAGAGCTGTTGCAAGGTAATAGTCATTGTCGTCAAAGGTTGAGATTCCCATTTTCTCCATAAAGGCAATTGCTGCGGTCGGACCAATTTTATCAAAGATCTTAACTGAAGGAATATTATAGGAATAGACTAAAGCCTGTCTCACTGTAACATTTCCGTGATAAACTCCGCCGTAGTTCTTAGGGGCGTATCC
>Ga0209540_10000575_pt1 | contig 33791 bp, 31 predicted proteins | sample BarGraIncu01121A_FD_184501 | JGI IMG/M metagenome (GOLD analysis project Ga0209540, IMG submission 184501) | Arctic peat soil microbial communities from Barrow, Alaska - Barrow Graham LP Incubations 011-21A (SPAdes) (version 2) | ecosystem: Environmental > Terrestrial > Soil > Wetlands > Peat... | reverse complement strand
GCCGGTATTTTTCTTGCCGGTGCATGTCAGGCGCCTAAAGATATTCCGGAAACAGTGTCACAAGCTTCAGGGGCAGCCAGTAAAGTGATCATTCTGTTTTCACAAAATGAGTTGAGCCGCGAACCGATTGTTGCTGTGGTGAATCGTACCGCTCCACCTGTATATTCAACGTGTGTCGGATGCTTTTTGTGTGCTTCGGCCTGTCCTTATCAGGCAATAGGCGAAGAGTTGATTACCAACCGAAAAGGTGAGGTCATCAAAAAAGTGGCTAAGGTAAATCCGGGATTGTGCCAAGGTTGCGGAACCTGTGTCGCATTCTGCCGTTCGAAGTCGATAGATATTGATGGTTATTCGAACGAACAGATGTACTCAGAAGTAATGGCCTTACTTAATAATGATTAATCTATCTCCAAAATGACTGAATTTGAACCCAAAATAGTAGCATTCGTCTGTAATTGGTGTACTTACGCAGGTGCAGATCTCACAGGAACAAGTCGCATTAAATATGCACAGAATGTAAAAATAATCCGTTTCCCATGTACCGGAAGGATTGACTTTATGTTGCTCCTAAAGGCTTTTGGCGAAGGGGCCGACGGAGTCATAGTCTCTGGTTGTCATCCGAATGATTGTCATTATACTTCAGGAAACTTCCATGCCAGAAGACGATGGATCATGTTCCGTGGCTTGCTGGACTTGCTCGGCATAGATATCCGTAGAATCCAATATTCGTGGGTTTCGGCAGCCGAGGGAGCCAAATGGGCAGATATTGTTAATTCGACTGTAAATACTATACGCGAATTGGGACCATATACCGACTATGCAAAAGTGGCCGGTTATCTTGAAAAGGAGGCAAACAATGAATGAACTAATACAAAAAGCAGCAAACCTGCTTGAAACGAATTCTGTTCAAGTTGTAATAGGCTATGGTAATGGTTCGGCGAACCGTACCCGTGCAATTTTTATTACACAGTCTTCTGATTGCGAAAAACTGATTTTTGATAGTCGCTGCGTTCATAACCTGGCGGTTTACCTTACTAAACAAGAGATCAAAAATCTTGGAAAGCCTGCGATAATTGCTCCGATTCCCGTTTTGAGAAGCATACTTCAGTTGGCTTCGGAAAAACAAATTACAGAAAATGACATTGTCGTTTTGGGTGTTACTCCGGAAAGTACGCTGGTCAATTTTGATTCGTTCGCGGCAATTGAAGCGTATCTGTCCACTCACCGCATTGAGATTGAGGAGAAATACAAGAAGACAATTGAGATAATAAGAAGCATGCCTGTTTCGGAACGGTTTGCCTACTGGGTTAAAGAACTGGAACCTTGCTTTAAATGTTATGCCTGCCGGAGCGCCTGCCCGCTTTGTTACTGCACGCGTTGTACGGTCGAAAACAACCAGCCACAATGGATTCCGGTAGCCTCTCATTCGTTGGGAAACCTGGAGTGGCACATAATGAGAGCCATGCATCTGGCCGGAAGATGTACCGATTGCGAAGCCTGTTACAATGCTTGTCCGATGGGTATTCCAATTCATCTGCTGACGAAAAGTATGCTTCAGGATGTATCTGAAAACTTTGGAACGTATGGCCCGTCACTCGACAGAGAAAATACACTTTCGAGTTTTAACCCCGATGATAAAGAATCTTTTATAAGATAACTATGCAGACAGAAAATTATCTGATCAGAAAATCTTCCCTCGAAAAATTGTTCAACAATTTGATCGGGAGCGGGAAAGTTGTTTATGCACCCAAAACGAAGAGCGACCGGACACTTTTCGATAAAGTGCAGGCTTTTGGTGAAATTGCAGAAAACTACATCGTTACAACAAATTCTGCAAAGGCGGTTACCTTTCCGCGTACCGAAAAGCTGTTTTCCTATCACAAATCGAAAGAAAGCACAGAAATTACTGATGCCGCTAACAGTGCCTTTCCGGATGTGGTTTTGTGGGGAACCAGGCCGTGTGACGCCGCAGCCTTTATTCCTATGACTAATACCTTTAATGGTGAATTTCAGGATATCATATACAATAAACGCAGGGAGAAACTTCTGATACTGAGTTTCAGTTGCAAACTCAGCGATGAGTATTGTTTTTGCACTTCGGTAAACAGCGGACCGGGAAATACTGCCGGAAGCGACATTCTGTTTACGAAACTGTCTGATGGGGACTATCTTGCTGAGGTGATTACAGAAAAAGGGCAACTTCTGGTTAAAGAGAACAGCGTTCTGTTTGAATCCAAACCCGAGGAGGCCAAAGAGCCTAACCTTGCCGTCGTGGCTGCAAAATTCAATCAGCAGGAGATACAGGCAAAATTGCAAAACCTTTTTGAAAACCCTGTTTGGGACGAAAAGTCAAGAGCATGCCTGGGATGCGGTTCGTGTTCGTATGTCTGCCCGGTTTGCAGCTGTTTCGATATTCAGGACGAAGCACACGGTAATAAAGGAACCCGACTGAGATGCTGGGATTCTTGCGGTTATGGCTTGTTTACAATGCATACATCGGGGCATAACCCGCGAAATTCACAAGGAGCCCGCTGGAGGCAGCGGATTCTGCATAAATTCCTATACATGCCAAACAAATCTAAGGTTGCCGGATGTGTAGGTTGTGGGCGTTGCTCACGGTCCTGCCCGGCCGACATCAATATTTTAGAAACCTTAACTTTTTTACAGGAGGGTTAACCAAATGAATAATCAGAACATCTATATTCCTTATCTGATGCGTATCGAAAAAATTACTCAGGAGGCTCCCGGTGTAAAGACCTTTCGATTGAAATTTGAAAATGAGCAGGATGCCCAGACATTTAGCTTCAAGGCCGGTCAATTTGGGGAGTACTCCATTATGGGAGTGGGAGAGTCTACCTTTTGTATTGCTTCATCACCAACTCGGAAAGGGTATATTGAATGTACGTTCCGACAGGCCGGAAAAGTCACTTCGGCATTAGCTTTGGCAGAAGAGGGTGATGTAATCGGATTTCGTGGGCCTTACGGAAATACTTTTCCGATTGACGAATGGAAAGGTAAGAACCTACTGTTCATTGCCGGCGGTATTGCTTTACCACCAATGCGATGCGTGATATGGAATGCCCTTGATCTGCGTGATGACTTTAAGGATATCACTATACTTTACGGAGCCCGTTCTGTTGAGGACCTGGTCTATAAAGAAGAACTTGCAGAATGGAATGACCGTAAGGATGTCAAGATGGTAACAACCGTTGACCCGGGCGGCGAAACTGCCGACTGGAAAGGGGAAATTGGTTTTGTGCCTTCTGTCCTGGAAAAAATGGCACCATCTGCTGCCAATACAATTGCTATTGTTTGTGGTCCGCCGGTTATGATAAAATTTACTTTTCCTGTACTCGAGAAGTTGGGCTTTTTGGGAGAAAACATCTTTACAACACTTGAAAACCGCATGAAATGTGGCTTTGGAAAATGTGGCCGATGCAATGTGGGGGAGTTGTACGTATGTAAAGACGGACCGGTGTTCAGCTACAAACAATTAAAATCACTTCCGGCTGAATATTAATATTATGATATATCAGACTATCTTGAGTATAATCTTTTCCCAAGAACAAGAACTGGCCTATCGAACCTTTTCTGTTGTTTTTTTCAAGAGTTTAGTCTTGCTATTCAGATAGATTTGAGTGGAATTGATAATGTTCTGCCAGACACTATATGCCGCAAGTCCGATAGAGATGAGAGGATTGAGGTAAGTGAATGCCATCCACATAGCAATTGCAATATTCTTCTGACCAAGGCCCTGAGTGCCTACAACTGCTTCCTTATAGTGAGCACCAAGTGCGTGACCTACACCAAATTGCGTCAAACACATCACGAGTGAAATGATAGCCAGGCCTATCTCGGTTGGAATCATATTGTTCGGTTGAGCAAGAACGAATGTTGTCGACTTGCCAATAACCAGAATAAGAGTAATGCCCCACAGGTAGAATGATATACTTTGACTTCTCTGCAAAACTGCATTGATCTTTGGCGCAGACTTGCGGATTATGAGCACAATGACGAGAGGAAGGAGAATGAGTGGAAGAATTTGCCTTGCTATCATCCATGACGATGCGAAGAACGATACACCTTGGGCACCTCCTACAAAAGGAAGAATAAATGGAGCAGCGACAGCAATAGTAAGGTAACACAATAGAGTGTAGGACACTAAGGAAGCAATGCTTCCACCCAACATGGCGGTAATTACCGGAGCTGATGTAGCCACTGGACACAACAGGCAGATAAAAGCCTGTTCGGCAAAGAGAGGATTCCATCTGAAAAGAGCCAGGTATAACAGGAAAGACCCGACTACTTGCAGGACTATCATAATGACAGACATTCTTGTAATCTTCAAATCCTGAAAAGAGAGCATGCTATATGTAATGAGCAGCATCACCCCAATAAAGTATGGGATAGCTTTGTTTGCTATAATTATAAAATTTGGAATCAGGCAACCACAAATAATGCCGACTACCAATGCAATAGGCATAACTGTGCTTTTGACCTTCTGGGAAATAATCATATCTTTTTTTTGCGGGCAAAGATACAAATATAGCTGTATTATTCAGGAAACTTCGTTCCTGCAAGCTAGATTCAGCAGGACATGGTCTTTCAGTACTGCTGAAAAAATGGTTGGAATTAATAATTTTTATTACGCAATTCGCATAACGTAAAATACGTAACGCAAAAAACAGAACAGTATAAATACAAACAATCCGTACCTGGAAACAAAAATATAAGTTGTTAACGTAATATCACGTTCGATAATTGCTATTTTAGTTGCATAACTGAAAAAACAGTTATATCTTTGCAAAAACAGTTATGACAATGAAAAGACTTACCAGAAAAGAAGAAGAAGCAATGAAGATCCTTTGGAAAGCAAAAAAGGGATTCATTAAAGAACTGATTGACCTCCATCCTGAACCCAAACCTCTTTATACAACTTTTTCATCGATCATCCGAGGACTGGAAGATAAAGGCTATGTAGACCATAAAGCTTATGGAAAAAACCATGAATACTATCCCAGTGTCAAGAAGGAGGAATACAGGAAAGTATTTATGAAAGAGGTCGTAAGCGATTACTTTGGGTCATCTTACAAAAATGTTGTTTCATTTTTTGTGAATGAGAAAAAGTTAAGTGCAGAAGACTTAAAAAAGCTAATAAAAATAATAGAAAAAGGAGAAAATGATGGATAATTTGCTTTTATATCTGCTAAAGGTTTCAGCCGGGACAATGCTGTTTTACCTTTCTTATCTTCTTTTCTTCAGTGGAGATACTTTTTACCGGAGAAACAGGGTATTTCTTATAGGGATATTGCTGCTATCAATAATATTCCCATTTCTGAAAATTTCCAGTTTTTCCTCGGTAGAAGCTGCTTCAGTGGCTACAAACACAATAAATGAATTAATTGTATCGGGGTCCAATATTGGAGTAACAGTTTCAGATAAGATTACCTCTTTTGATGTAAACATTTTTCTTCTGTGGCTCTATTTCTCTGTTGCAAGCCTTATTCTGTTGAAAGTATTTATAAGTCTTACAAGAACATACATGATAATCATGAGAGGAACGAGACTGGGTAAAGACTTTCCAATGGTAATTTTGTCAGACATGGAGCATCCCCCATTTTCCTTTTTCCCATATATTGTAATTCCCCAAAAGATTTATGACAGTGGTGATTTTCCTGAGATACTTAGACACGAAAAGGCACATATCAGACAAGGGCATACTTTTGACTTGCTCTTAACCGAACTGCTAATTGCTTTTCTATGGTTTAATCCGTTTATCTGGCTTATAAAAAGATCTATGAAACTAAACCATGAATATCTGGCAGACAGTTTTACATTAAGAAATTCAAGTAGTATAAAGGAATACCAGTATAAGCTCCTGAATATTCCCAGAAAACCAATTAATATCACATTAGCGCACAATTTTTCAAGTTTAATTAAAAATAGAATTATCATGATCAACAAAAAACCAACTCGTAATTATGCCATTCTTAAGAATTTATTGATTCTTCCGGTAGTAGCAATTCTGTTTGTAATGTTTTCATTCAAACCAGAGTCAAACGCAATAATGAATGGAGCCCAAGAACAATTGTTCTCAAAATCTTCTGAAACAGAGATTTCTAATTTTCTAGCACGTAATATTCTATATCCTTTGGAAGCAAAAAACTCTTCCGATACTGGAAAAGTTTTTGTTGTTGTAAAAATGAAAAAGGGAGGAATAATAAAAGAGTGTAAATTTTTCTCTGAGAAAAACAAAGTAAAAGTTCCGATCCTGGAGGAAATTGTAGTGACAGCCTATAAAGATAATTCTAAAAGCGTAGCCAAGAGTGAAACAAAAACAGATAGAGAACATCTGGCACTTAAAACGGAATGTCTTCGGGTTGCAAATAAACTCGTTGAACTTCAAATCCCTGAATGGAAAGATAGAGATATTGAGTTTGCGCTGGCCATAGATTTCCGTTTACAATAATCAGAAACATAATAGGTAGTCATCGGCATACAAAGTAAAAAGCCTATCCATCAGCTGATTGAGAGGTTTTTTGTGTATGGAAGATAATTTTATATTTATAAATGAAACGCTATCGCAAAAATTAAATAGTTTACGGTATACATGAAATAATAATTATATTTGCATAAAGTTTACGGTATACATAGTTAAAAAGTCAAACCATGAATTACATCAATCGACCTGCATACACAGACAGAATAAAGCCTTTTATCGGAAAGCAAATAATAAAAATACTTACAGGCCAAAGGCGTGTGGGTAAAAGTTATGTGTTATACCAGATTGCCGATTATATAAAGGCGCAGTATCCCGATGCAAATATTGTCTATATCAACCGAGAATATGCAGAGTTTGAGCATATAAAAACTCATACTGCTTTATTGGATTATGTAAGCGGGCAGTTTAAAGAGAGTACAAATAATTACCTTTTTATTGATGAGGTGCAGGAAATAGACTCTTTTCAGCTTGCGCTCAGATCTCTTTTTGCAGAGAATAAGTGTGATATATTTTGTACCGGGAGCAATGCAAAAATGCTATCGGGTGAATTGGCAACTTATCTGTCCGGACGCTATATTGAGTTTAAAATTCATAGTCTGAGTTATGTTGAATTTCTTAGCTTTCACAAACTTGAAAACAGCAATGAAACATTGCTTAAATATTTAACATTTGGCGGAATGCCTTATCTGACAAATATTGGTCTGGATAATGAATTGCCATTTGAATATCTTAAAAATGTCTATTCAACTATATTACTCAAAGATGTTGTGGCCAGGGAAAGTATAAGGAACATTACATTTCTGGAGAATCTGGTTTTATTTCTTTCCGACAATGTTGGAGGACTGTTTTCGGCTGCCAATATCAGTAAGTTTCTAAAATCTCAGAGGGTTGATATTTCACCGCAGCTTACGATTAACTACTTAAAAGCACTTACTAACGCATTTTTTGTGCATAAAGCTGTCCGTTCGGAGATTGGAGGATTAAAGATTTTTGAAATAGGTGAAAAATATTATTTCGAAGATCTAGGGCTGCGCAATTCATTAAAAGGATTTAATAGGGTTGCCGATATGCATAAGGTACTAGAAAATGCTGTATATCTTTATCTTATTCAAAAAGGTTATACTGTTTATGTTGGTAAAATCGGGGATAAAGAGATAGATTTTGTTGCCGATAAAGAGGGTAGAAAAATATATGTTCAGGTTTGCCTTACATTAAATTCTTCTCCCGAAACGGCAGAAAGAGAGTTTGGAAACTTGCTGGAGATAGGGGATAATTATCCAAAATATGTAATTACCCTTAATGATATGATTATTGGCAAAGACTATCAGGGGATAATACAATTAAATCTTGCCGATTTTATAACCGGGGAACTCGGTGCGTTGCAGTAGTATTAATCTACTGCAACGGTAAAATTCAAATTCATTTTTCTCAATGGCATACATCGGACTGCCATGTCCGACAAAAAGTACGGGCATACGACTTTACCGATTACAGCTTTGCGAAATAGCCTTATCATACATTGAATTAGTATAACTATGATTAAAATAATTGTTATATTTGCAGAGAATTATAATCGTAACTATAATAATTGAAATATGAAAATTCCAAAAACAGTTAAACATAGAGATGTGTATATTGCACGCATAAAGCCATTTATGAAAAAACCTATCGTAAAAGTTATGGTAGGTCATAGACGTGTTGGCAAAAGCTATATTCTTTATCAGCTTATGGAGTTAATACGAAAAGAAGAGCCGCAGGCGAACATTATCTATATAAACAAAGAAGATATTGAATTTTCGGACATTAAGACCTATAAAGATTTGAACGACTATGTTTTGTCGAAGTCATTTGCCGACAAGATGAACTATATCTTTATAGATGAAATACAAGAAATTAAAGATTTCAGAATAGCAGTCCGCTCACTTGCATTGGACGATAATAACGACATTTATTTGACGGGCAGCAACTCTCAAATTTTTTCGAGCGATCTGGCAAATGAACTTGGAGGCAGGTATGTTGAATTTACTATATATAGCCTCTCATATCTGGAATTTCTCGATTTTCAAAAGCTCCCCAACGACGATAAAGCACTTGAATTATACATTCACTATGGTGGTCTGCCATATTTGATACACCTGCCATTAGAGGAGGAGGTGGTTATGGAATATATAAAAAGTATATACTCAACCATTATATTGAAGGATGTTATTCAGCGTAAAAATATACGCAACACAATCTTTCTGGAGCAGCTGATAAAATTCCTTGCAAGCAATGTAGGTAGCCTGTTCTCATCGAAAAGCATAAGTGATTTTCTGAAAAACCAAAAGGTTGAAATCTCACCCAATCAAGTAAATGAATATGCAATGGCTCTTGCCGATGCTTTTGTTGTACATCGTATAGGAAGGTACGACATTGTTGGAAAACGACTTTTTGAACGCGGAGAGAAATATTATTACGAGAACTTAGGCATTCGTAACGCTATAGCCGGGTACAAGCTACAAGACAGAGCCCAGCGATTGGAAAATATCGTTTGTAATCATCTACTCTATTGTGGATATGATATAAAAGTAGGAACTATTGCCACAGAAGAAATCGATTTTGTTTGTACTCGTGGTGGAGAAACGCTGTATGTGCAAGTTGCGGTTGAGTTGTCGAAACAGGATACAATAGAAAGAGAGTTTGGCAATCTGCTTAGAATCAAAGATAATTATCCCAAGATAGTCGTATCGGACGAATGCTCCTTTGAGAACAGTTACGAGGGTATCGAACATATTTATATAAAAGATTTTCTATCTTCAAACCTTTCTCACACAATTTTATAAAATTTACCCAGTTGTCTGAATTTGCGGGAGCATTATAATATTCCATGCTGACTTTTAACAATCACTTCCATATCTTAAATTTCAACTGAAATTTTTTCTTCTGGATGAGTGTGCGCCAGTCAATGAATAAGAGTGCGCTAATCAGAATTAATCCAACCACCAAACTTGCAATTGATTTCCATGATAATGCTCCTTCGATCATGCTTTTTGCATGTTCTGATGCATACTTGCCTATATGCACTGTAATGGCATCGCTCGTGAATTTGCCTACAAAAAACGCCGGGATAATATACAAAGGTTTTATTTTCGCCATACCAGCTGCCAGGAATAGCGGTGTTGTTGGAAGCGGCAATAAAGAGTAGGCTATGATTGCCAACTGGCTTCGCCATCCTTTTTCTTTCATCTTTTTTCCAAGGAACTCGACATCCTCGGTCTTTGACAGTTTAAAAATTCTTCCAGCCAGAAAAGGGATATACAAAGTGAGGATAAACCTTCCCAGAATGGAACCGGCAACTCCGAATCCAATAACAATCCAAATGTTCAGACCAAACATGATCTGCAAAAAAACCATGATGGTAAATGCCGGAGGAAAGGGAATAGGCACGACATCAAATAAAAAGGATCCGATAAAAACCAACAGATATTGCCACCACATTTTTTAATGTTTTATCCAGTCAAAAGGAGTTTTCCTGTCAAGACTCTGATGAGTTCTTTGGTTGTTGTAATAGTTTAAGTATTCTTTAATACCCTATAGAGCGTATTACCGTCTTCAGCAGGATTAATGTAAATATACTCTTGTTTAAGCGTTCTCCAAAATCTTTCTATTATGGAAAGTAAAAGATTATGTAAAGAATTAGTAAATTTGTTACAATAATGTAGAAAAATCACCGGTATGAAAAATATAGAATTGAGAAACGAATTCGTTTCCGACATCCGGAACATACCTGCTGCAAAATCTTGCACAAAAGATAGAAGCTGAGTTTGGGAGCGGATTTTCGTATCGTCAATTAGCATTTTGCAGGCAATTTTACCGTGCTTACCCAATTATGAACGCACTGCGTTCACAATTTAACTGGTCACAATATAGGCTTTTGTTGCAGATAGATAACAAAGATCAGCGAGAGTACTACGAACACGAAACACTAAATAACAACTGGACTGGTCGGGAGTTAGAGAGGCAGATAAATTCGGGGCTTTATGAACGCTTGCTACTGAGTAACGATAAAAAGTCAGTATTGGAAGTTACTCGTAAAGAACGTATGCCCCAATCACCAACAGAAATCATAAAAGATCCTATGATATTGGAGTTTCTGGGGTTGAAGCGCGATGCAGGCTATTGCACTGTTTCGTAGTAATCGAGTTGAAAACACACAAAATCACACACGAAGATATAGGGCAATTGCAGATGTATGTTAACTATTACGACTAAAAACAATACGTTGGTAAAATACACTTTGCCGGAGAACAACAGCACAATTATGGCAAGCAAATATCAACTTTATCTTCCATCTGAAAAACAACTAGTCAATGAATTGAAACGGGAATTGAAAGAATTAGATTAAGCTTTTTGCAGTAATGGGACAACAAAAGCAGGCTATTACACCTGCTTTTCCAGCACCCCAAACCGAACTTTTTTCCGAACCTTTCCTTACAAACATAGAACTGATCTGGAATATTCGATAATTAAAGGAGTAAATCCAAGTATTATTATGAGATCAGTCGGAATAAAAAAATTGAAACACTCCGCCGATATGAAAATATTTCAGAACAGGTAATAGTTGAACAAATAAATTAAAAGAATCCAAAACCAACCCCCCCCCAAAAATAGGCATAAAAACAAGATTTGTTTTTATTAAATTTACCCAGTGGTCTTAAATTAGGGTAGTATTATATTTTATCATTTCAGATATCTCTCAAACCATTCTTCGGTTCGTTTATTAGCATCCATTCTGGTTTCTTTTCTCGACCAGCCGTGCCCTTCTTTTTCGTATTTGATGAAATCAACATTTTTACCTTTCTTCTTCAATAAATTATAAAATTCTTGCGATTGGCCAATAGGAACAACAATATCTGAATCCCCATGCATCAACAGAAGCGGGGTAATGATCGAATCGGCATAGTTAACGGGCGAAGCTTCAAAATACAGGTCAGAATGCTCCGGTTTGTTTCCTAAACGGTTAAGAAAGAAATTTCTAACGACCGGATGCAGCTTTTCAAATTCAAAAATTGTATTCCAGTCAGAAATGCCGAACGAGCCCACGGCTGCATTGAACAGGTGAGGGTATCTGCCTATGACAAGGTTTGTTAAATATCCACCATATGAACCTCCCATGACTCCTATTTTACCAATCTCAGGTTCTTTTAATGATTTCAAATATTTTGCTGCTGTTGCAACATCATCGCAATCCTCTTTCCCAATCCTGTATAAATCCGCTTCTTCAAACTCTTTCCCATACCCGACACTACCAGTATAGTTGATGGCCAGCACTGCATAGCCTCTCGTTGCAAAATATTGAAAAGTACTATTCCAGTTCAACCCATCCTGCATTGAGGGCCCACCGTGCAGTCTGATAATGGTAGGTATCTCTCCCTTGAAATAGCTTGTATCTGGAAGATATAAAATCCCCTGTACCTCATGATCACCCGATCGAAAAGAAATAACTTTTGGCCGAATAGCATAGTTTTTTAATTTTTCACTTGAGTTGGTTGATATCTTTATTAAATGTTTCGAATTGAGATTTAATGTATATAACTCAAAAGGCTCAACCGGATTTGAATAAAGAAATGAAACCCATTCTTTATCAGGAGATACAGAGACACTACTTATAAATCCCCCTTTACCAAACACAGGTTCAGCATCCCGGCCAGGTTTCTTTATCCATAACGACCATTCCTCAGATCGGTTGCGATTTGAAACAAACAGAAGTGCTCCGTCTGATAAAATGGTAAAATCCCGGTCATCACCATTACAAAAGGTTTCTTCTCTTGGATCTTCGCCATTCTTATTAACGCTGTATATTTTAGACCATCCGCTTCTCTCGGAAATGAAATAAAGCCTTTCTCCATCCGGAGACCACTCAATTGGAGAATCATATGGAGAGAAAATCCACGCTATTCCTTCTTCTTTCGCGATCATTTTATCATCAATATACAACTCATTCATGCCGAACCATTCTTCTGATTTCCTTACATAGGCATGCTGATTGTTTATTGAGACTGCTGACCAGATATTCCCATCTCCGCTAAAAACAACTTCGTCCGCATTGGCTTTAAGGTTCCATCCCGATTGTATGTCCCCTTTGATCTTGTTTACAACCGATCCATCTTTCAATTGCATAATCCAGATTTCTCCATTTTTAACAAAAGCAATCCGGGAGTAATCGGCTGATAGCTCTGGTTTTCCCTGGATATTATTTAAATCGGTAATTGTCTTTTTTGAATTACTTTCTAAGGAATACTGCCATAGCATTCCTTTTGCACTATAATATAATATTTTACTGTCTTTTCCCCACACCCCACCGGAACATTGTTTGATGGATTCGCTTAGTTCAAAAGGTAATCCTTTTGATGAATGACAACTATCATGTGTCGTGAAAGAGAATAATAAGAGTAACGAAAGGGAAATAATACCTATCGCCAATTTTGAGATCCTGTTCTTCATTTTATAATCTGTCATCATTAGTGTCCACTAAAAATTAATTTTCGTTCTTTGAAGTCGTTATATTTTAGCAAGTTATAAGCTTTTTGGCTCCGTGTCGATTTGAATTTATATTTTTAGCTGAGATTAATTTTCATAGCTATGAATACAGGTAAATATGTTTTTGCTCAACTAGTTGAATTTCTTCCAAAGCGCATTTTTGATGGTATTGCAAAAAAATCTGGAGGGAACAAGTATGTGAAACATTTTACTTGCTGGAACCAACTGCTTGCCATGATGTTCGACCAACTTATGAGGTATTACAATTGCTTGGAATATCACTCCTTGATAAAGCACCCATTATCGAGCTTTTTAACAATGCTGAAAATAACGATTTCAAAGAACTTTTTTATAACCAACAACTGTCCTTAAATTTTTAGTGGACAGTCATGAAAGCAATTAATTAATAACATAACAAATATAAAATTAGCAAGTATTTTCACTCTTGCAATATTCTACAATTTTATTATGTATCTCAGATCTTTTTACAAGAATCACTTTAATAAATAATATTAATAGGTTCCCCAAAAATAGTATTGAGTGTTCAAGGTTTTCAGGGGATATATCATGACTTGAAGGAAACATAATATATCCATCAACCTTTTTATGGTTTTTCTTTAGATTTGAAAAAATGTATTGAAGTAATATACTCATTCCCAAATGTTGAACACTTCCAAAGTAAAGAAAGCAACATGGTTGAAATACCGGAGGCCTTAATAGTAACATTGAATTCTATATCTTTATCTACAAGCCGTGGAGTTATGTTTGCCTTATTTAGAGGTACGTTTTTACATAATATTATTTAAGTTTCGCAAGTAATTAGGCGGCGATTTGCATAGCCTCGAAGGCCCGTTTCACTGCACAAATTTCTTTATTGTTGTTTATGATACCACGGAGCAGTTCAACCGGATCAGTTGATAAAACTTCCGATATCGTGTTTACGATATCTATGATAATACCCCATATTTTCTCGGTCACTGAGAGTTCAATTGACTTCTTTGATACTTCCCTGAAGAGGCCGCCGATGGTCTCGTATGACTCGAAGGGTTTGACGTAACCGAGGATGTTGTACTGCATCATGCAGAGTGATATGCTGGCTATCTGGGATGCGAAGTCACGACACTGGCATTTTCCGAGATTAAGAAGCGATTTGCATTCCTTGAAGGCGACTTCAATAGCCCAGCGCATAGAATAAATTTTATATGCCTTGCAGGCATCCAGAGTGAGGTCTGTGGTGAGCAGGGCATTCCACGCACCATTACGGCCTGTCCTATAAAAGAACAACTGAACATCGGTTCCGGCGAACTTCGCCCCAATTGAAGCATAGTAGAATTTATGACGACGATTGTATCTGACGACCTTTTGCCTAGAGAGTCTTGTTATGATTGCGCCTGCAGTCATAACTCCGCAAATCGTCTCATACTTGGTCTTGCCCATCTTGACCATGCTGAGAAGATGGCAATCGAAGTGGCGGGATTTGACGAGCCTAACAAGGTCCTTGCAAGTGAACCAACTGTCGACAAGCAGATAGTTAAAGCGGACACCCTCCAGAATAGCCCTTTTTATCATTTTGATGGAATTGGATATCTTGTCCTCATGGTATTCAGCCATCCTTGCAACTGTCTTGGAATCGCCATCCCTATCCTTGGTGTAACGCTTTGCAGCAACCTCCTTTGTAAGACCCTGCGGCTTAGATGCATTCTTGCCTAGTTCTCCATGAAGAGATTGATCAACCATAGTCTGTGTCTTACCGTCAGTCAGACACAAGAAGAGGCCCTTGAACCCAAGAATGCTTCTTTGTTGGACGTGGAAGTGGATGCGGCCGAGAAGTTCTGCGCTCTTGCCGGTCTTCGGAATGTCTGTATCGTCGACAATCAGGCAGGTAGGAGTGTCATCCTTCTTGGCATCGGAACGTAAGGATATACGCTGCAGAAGCCTCCTGTTTACAGAGAATACAAGTTTACGCCAATCGATATCAGGATTTGACATAAAACGATAGAACATGTCCTTATGACAAGAGAAAAATTTTCTCAAAATACTGTCGACATAGTTGTTGGCATTCTTAAGAGCAAAGAACGGAAAGAGCATCATCAGTTGGTACACTTGCTCACAGGTGAGCTTGCAGTTGGCGTTCTTGTCGCATCCCATCTGTTTCACTCCAACTCTTATGTGACTCATCACGTTCATAATGCTTGTTATTGCTCTTTTATTGTCGTTTACTGTAAAAAAACTCTGGAGTTCAGAAATAATTTCTCTATTTTTGTTCATAAGCTAAGGTTTTATATTTGGTTTTGCAACACTAATATAGTGACTTTTATTGGATTATAAAAATCCCCTTAGCTTTTTTTCGTTATTTTTTACTTGCGAAACTTAAATGATATTAATACAAAGGCGCTTGTTAATAAGGTTTATGTAGGAACAGATGCAGAAGGTATCGCGATTTATGGAAACAGGCTTTTTGTTGCTCTAAAGGAGGGGGTAAGAGTGTTTGACATATCCAAACCAGAACTTCCGACCCTTATCACTATTAGAAGCAGTGCTGCAACCGGACCGGCCAAACACTTGACTTTTGATGAATCCGGCAAACTATGGTCTTCTTTTCCTGATAAGGGTCTGGTGCAGATAGATCCTGTCTCTTACGCTGTCCTTGCAGTAGTTGATGTGCCAGTTGATGGTATGGATGGTTACATTACGAGTGACTCAAAAGGTGCAAACATAATTACTTACTATACAAAGTTCAACGACCAGTACATGCCCGAAAAGGCAAGTGTTTACTCGGTAAACGTGAAGACAAAAGCATTGACCGAACTCTACAGCGGAACATATTTCTATGGTGTTGGTGTGAGCCCTGCTACAGGGAATATTTACACAGCAGAAGTCAGTTTCACTTCAAATTCCTTGATGAAGGTAGTGGATTCCAACGGAAGCCTTATAAATACAGCTACAGCTGGAATTGGCACCTGCCGCTTCCTGTTCTTTAGGAGGATTCCTCTGCCAGAGTTTCAGTTTAATATTTAGTAACTGCATTCTGGATATCGTTTCTGTATTCTCTAGGGGTCTGGTTCCGGTACTTTTTAAAAGTATGGTTGAAGTTGGACAGATTATTATACCCGCAAGAGTAAGCAATATCCGAAATGCTTCTTGTAGTCTCCTCGAGTAGTCTGGATGCGTTTCCGATTCTCACATCATTTATATATGTAATGAAGTTACGTGTTGTCCTCTTTTTGAAAAAATGGCTGATTGCAGATTCCGACATATTAACTAGTTCTCCTATCTCCTGGAGAGTTATTTCTCTATGATAATTCTGGTTAATATATTGACAGATAGTGTTTATTCGCCTGCTTTGAGAGGTTTTTACTATAGATAGGGAGCTGTAGTTGGTACTAGCCAGTACTCTTTGCTTTTGAGAGGTTGAAAGATCATAAAGAATAGATAAAAAATCCAGAGCAGTAGAAAAGCCCTGAGATTGACTTAGTTTTAAAAACCTATCTGTCATAGTATTGATAGTCTCTTCTGAAAATAGTATGCCTCTTGAAGATCTTTCAAGCATCTCCTTTATTGGTTGTAAAAGTCTCTTGCGCATTATCCAGGAATCAATAATTTCTGCTTGAAATTTAATATTAATAATGTGGTTGTTTTTATCGAAGGGAGCCTTCCAGGCATGAGGAAGATTGCTTCCTGTAAGAACAAGATCAAAATTTTTGAAATTTTCCACGGAGTCGCCGATAATACGTTTACCCGATATATTCATTACAAGATTAATCTCATAATCTGAATGAAAATGAATGGGATAATCGAATTTTGCGGGCTTGTGGTTTGCCAGCAAAAACATATCTTCTGGGTTTAAATTGGTTATTTCGGAATGAATCTTTGACATCGTTTTGAGAATTTGATGGCAAATTTAATAATTTCTTTAAAAGAATCCATAAAAGTTGCTTCAAAATAGCATTAGAATAAAAACATGTAATATGTAAAAAATAAGAACAATACGATAATTATTTCTATTTTGTTCAAAATATTGTCAATAATAAACAGAAAACATTAAAAATATTTGATCCTTATATCATATTTTTACACTACTTCAAAATTATTGTAAATGAATAAAATATTACTTTCGATTATTGCTGTCTTTATGTCGGTCTCGTGCTCGAGTACGCTTACTGAGGTTAAAATTACAAATAGTGTAATTAATGGAGGATATCTTGGTAATGGAGCCGAATGGGATCCTTATTGTGAAGCTGATATGTGGGGTGCTCCAATGACACCTGAAATGTGGAATAAGATTTTTGAAAGAACGGATTTTATGAAAATGTCTATTGTACGTTGTATGATTAGCAGTCCGTTCAGATATTTCAACGCTAAAACCCAGGAGTATGAGAAAGAGAGAAACAGTGAATCATTAAAGACTTTGCTATCATATTGTCAAAAGAACAATATCATCGTTATGTTTGGAGAATTTAATCCTCCCAACAGAAAATTAAAACTCGATGCTAAATGGGTCAAAATGTCGGTCAATTATTTAAATTATCTGGTAATTGAATCTGGTTTTACTTGTATTAAATATTATATTCCTACAAATGAACCTGACGGTTATTGGTCGGTATATGATGGCGATTATAATGCCTATCTTGAATTGGTAAGGATGTTTCAAAATGAGATTGCTAACTATCCAAACCTTGCGTTACATATTAAGCTTGCAGGACCGGATGTGGTTTTAGATTATAAAAACTCGAAATATGACCTAACTACAAAAGATAGAGTGGATTTGGCTGCAAAACAGATTGATAGTATAATCGGAATCTATGAAATACACGCATATCCCGGATATTATCAGGTAAGTAATGGAATCTTTACCAAAATGTTAAAAGAGGTAGTTGCCAGTGTGCCTAAAGGGAAGAAACTGGTTCTAGGCGAAGCCGGATACAAAACATGGAGAAAAGAGGATTCAACCAGAAACATGACTCATCTTGAAAAACTAAGTAAAACGCCTCTTATTGTAAGTAAGGAAGGAGCTGATTGTAATATGAATGTTTACGATTTTCAATATGGAATAGATATGTCTCTACTTGCAATTGAGGTTATGAATAACGGTGGCTCAGGAGTTTGTCCTTGGATGCTGGATGATTCTCACTCATTTGGCGACAAGGGTAATATTCATAATGTTAAGATTTGGGGTATGTGGAATATTTTTGGTGGTAAATTGTGGAAAATGCCTCAAGAGGAAAACATTAGGCCTTGGTATTATGCATGGTCGCTCATGTGTCGCTATTTCCCGTCGGGAAGTGATATTCTTAAAGTAGATATGCCGGATATTGCCGGATTGAAAATAACAGCTTCTATTTCAGACAATAAACTTACAGTTGCATTATTGAATATATCTGATCAGAAGCGATTTTTGAATCTTGCACTACCGGTTGCACTCGCCAATGCTAAACTATACCTTTACAAAGAGGGAAATAGAAATCTCTTTGAAAATATGCCGCCTAAACCAGATAAAACCGGAATTAAGGCAGAGAATCATCTTAAGGTTGAAATAAGCCCGAATTCATTGATCGTAATTTCTGATTATGATTAATTCAATAATATCAACTCAGAATATGAGAACAAACATTCTTCTGCCCTCGCTGATAATCCTTGCAATACTTTTTCACTCCTGCAGTAAAACAGATAATCCTCCACCTTTACCTCCTCCTTCTGCTACAAATCTTACAATTGTAGATAAGAATGCCACTCAGGAAACCAAGGCTCTATATGCAAATTTGTGGATCATTCAAAAAATCGCACCAATGTTCGGACATCATGATTATTCTGCGTATGGAGTGGGCTGGAGAGATATTGATGGAGCCAGTGACGTAAAATCACTTTGCGGAGATAATCCGGCTTTGTTCAGTGCAGACTTGTCTGGGATAGAACAGGGAGAGACTGTAAATGTTAATAATATTTCTGTTGACAGATTAAGAACACTAATTAAACAGTGTCATGGAAGGGGCGGTGTTATTATGTTGTGCTGGCACCAGGACAATCCACTTACAGGTGGTGATGCCTGGGACAATACCAAGGTTGTAGATAAAATTCTAATAGAAGGCAGCACTATAAATATTAAATATAAGTCTTGGCTAGACAATATTGCATCATTTGTGCAAACGCTCAAGGACGATAATGGAAAGCTTATTCCTGTGATATTCCGACCGTTGCATGAACATACCCAGACATGGAGCTGGTGGGGCAGTAGTGCAACTACAGATAATGAATTTATTGCACTTTGGAGGTTAATTGTAAATTACCTGAGAGATACCAAAGGAGTACACAATATGTTATATGTTATATCTCCGCAGCTTGATCTCAATTATGGAGCGGGAACTACTGACAGACTTCTGTACAGATGGCCTGGAGATGAGTATGTAGATATATTGGGTATGGATTGTTACCATGGTACAAACTCATCTGCATTTGCATCTAATCTTGCATACTTATCCGCTCTCTCAACAAAAAAGAAAAAACCTGCCGGAGTTACAGAAACAGGAATTCCTTCAGGCAGAGCTTCTGACTACTGGACAAAGCAGATTCTGGAGCCGGTAAAAGGAGTCAATTGTTCCATGGTTGTAATGTGGAGAAATGAAAGTGAAACACATGCTTATGGTCCTTATCGGGGCGATAACTCAGCGGCAGATTTTATTAAGATGTACGGGACAAAATCATTCAAATTTGAAAAAGACCTGCCTCCTATGTATACAATGCCAGCTAATTTTGAAATAAAATAAATTGAGCAGAATCTTACAATTATATTCAAAAAAACACCAGTTTGCTTAGCAAAATTCTTTAGTTGTAAAACACATAAAATCAGGCATATAACAAAATATGTCAAAAATATGTCCAAAAATAATCAAAAATTAACTGATATTATCAAGTAAATTCACATACTCGCTAATATCTTTACACTGTAAAGACTAATTATTAACTAAAAACTTGAACAATGACAAAATTCAGACTAAGTCTATGTTTGCTTTTATTGATGAGCATTACTTCCATTGCTCAGAATATAAAAGTGACCGGTAGTGTAAAGGACGAAAAAGGCGAGCCTGTCACAGGTGCTAATATTTTCGTACGAGGGACAACTGTAGGAGTAAATTCTGATGTTTCAGGGAATTACTCTGTTACCGCAGCTAAAGGTCAGACGCTCGTTTGCCAGTTGCTTGGATATTTCACTCAAAAAGTTGTTATTTCAAATGCCGTCAAGATTGATTTTGTACTCAGGGAAGATGCCACTTTGCTTAGCCAAGTGGTGGTTCTCGGATATGGTAGTATTAAGAAATCTGATCTGACAGGTTCTGTTTCTTCTGTCAAATCGGAAGTTGTAAACCTTCAACCGTCTCCCTCTTTTGAGAAAACGCTACAGGGTCGTGTTGCCGGTATACAGGTTGTTAACGATTACTCCCCAGGAGGAGGAGCTACAATAAGAATAAGAGGCGGGAGCTCAATATATTCAGACAATTCACCATTACTTGTTGTAGACGGATTTCCTCTTGGTAGTGCAGGGGGATTAAAACAAATCTCTCCTGATGAAATTGAAAGAATTGACATTCTTAAAGATGCCTCTGCTTCTGCAATTTACGGTTCAAGGGGAGCTAACGGTGTTATTATTGTTACTACAAAAAGAGCAGCGGAAGGTACTACAAGAGTTACTGTCAGCAATCAGACTACAATGAATCAGCTGACTTCTAGGCTTGACAGGTGGTATGATATGCTATTAATGGCTCAACTGAGCAATGAAGCTTCAATTAATTCAGGTCTGAATCCTCGTTATATTGGAAAAACAGATGCCTCCGGTATATATTATCCTTCTCTTGGAGATATTTCATCAGGGGCATGGTCATATAATACTGCATGGGAAGATCTGGTATACAGATCGATTCCTGTAACTAACGATTTTAATGTCAATATAAGCAGTTCAAGTGTAAAGACTCAGTTTAATCTTGGAATATCGTATTTGAAAGAACAAGGTAAATCAATAAGAGACGATTATAAAAAGGGAAATATAAATTTCTCTATTCAACATAAAATTACTGACGCTATTACGATAAAATTCAATGAAATTCTCTCCAGGGATTATCGTTATAACAACTCATTATGGTTAAGAAATCCTATATTTCCGGCATATAATGAGGATGGTACATATTATATGCTCAACAGTGTAGACTATTCTCACCCGATTGCCGTGTCTGATAACAGTTATAATTATTCAAATGGCTTTGACAATATTACCATGCTTGGACTTGAAGCCGAAATTACAGACTGGTTAAAATTCACAGGTCAGGCAAGCTATAAATACGGAAATTCAATAAATGATTATTTCCAGCCTGCAATATACACTTCTGAGGGTAATCTTAGAAACGGATATGGAAAGATTTCAAACTGGACTGGCCAGAATGCTGCAGTTGATGCTTATTTGACATTCAACAAGACATTTGGAGAAATTCATAATATCAATGCTATGGCCGGTTATTCTTATGAGTATTCCACAGGAAGAAGTTCGACCCTTGCAGCGGAAGATTTTATCAACGCTGCTCTGGGAAACGAAAATTTGTCTTCTGGTAGCCCGGAAAAGATGAGAGTTTCCAACTCTTTATCGGAGTCTGAACTTGTATCTGGAATGTTCAGAACCAATTACTCTCTTATGGATAAATATCTTGTTACTTTCACCGCTCGTATGGATGGTTCTTCAAAATTTGGAGATGACAATAAATATGCATTCTTCCCTTCAGGAGCAATAAGCTGGAAAGCTCATAAAGAAAAATTTATCAAGAGTATTAATACTTTCAATGAACTTAAGTTCCGTCTCAGCTATGGAACTTCTGGAAATCAGGGTATATCTGCTTATCAGACTCTTCCAAGATATGGACAACAGTTGTATTATTATGATGGTGAGTGGGTTAATGCAATAGGTCAGGGATTTGTATCTGCATGGACAGGTCCAGATGGCAGAATCAGAATCTTTGAAGGGCTCGGTTCACCTTCACTTCGTTGGGAAACAACTACTCAGACAAATCTGGGAGTAGACATGTCTATGCTCTCCAATAGGATAAGAATGACATTCGATACTTATTATAAACGTACAGATAACCTACTCCGTGACGGATATCTGCCGCCATCATCGGCATTTGACCGCAAAAAAATTAATGGTGGAACTGTGTTAAATAGAGGTTTTGAAGTTACTATAGGAGGCGATATCACAAACAGTAGTGCGCTTAAGGTCTCTGCTACTGCAATTTTAACGGTTAACAAAAACAGGCTTACAAATCTTGGTGATGTGCAGAGTATAGGTTTTAATGTCGATTCAAAAGATAATATGCAGTATCAGTACTGGGGATCCGTACCTTCCGGATTCCGCGAAACCGGGTTGAATATTCTTGCTATAGGTCAACCTGTAAATGTATTTTATGGTTTTAAAACAGATGGAATTATTCAAACTCTTGCAGAAGGCATAGAGGCTGGCCTTTCCGGAGATCTTGCAAAACCAGGGGAAATTAAATATGTGGATCTTGATAAAAATGGTGTTGTGGATGACGCAGACAAGACTATTATTGGAAATCCTAATCCCGATTTTCTAGCGAGCCTCTCTGTGAATTTTGCATGGAAAAACTTTGAAGCCGAATTATTCTTTAATGGTTCATTTGGTAACGATATTATTAATACTCAAAAATTTGGGACACCGAGTACAGCTCCTCTCAGATGGACCCAGGACAATCCTTCTGAAAAATATCCAAGCTTGCGTGAGTCACGCTATGAATACCGCTTTTCTGACTTTTGGGTAGAAGACGGATCGTATCTTAAGCTTCAGAATGTGAACCTTTCATACAATCTTAACTTTAAAACAAGAAAATATGTAATTAAAGGTGCCAAGATTACGCTTAATGCCACAGACTTGTTTACTATAAGCAAGTTCACCGGTTACGACCCTCAGAAGACAGGTCTTGACGGAATCTACTGGGGAGGACTTCCGGGTTACAGATTAATCACATTAGGATTGAACTTAAAATTTTAATTACGAACTAAAATGAAAAGAAATATTATATCAGTATTTATTCTCTTTATTCTTCTGATAAGCTCTTGTGATCTTAAGGAGAATCCTTACGGAATTTATTCGAAGGAAAATATGTTTTCCAACGAAACCGGTGCCCAGTCGGTACTTCTCTCTGCCTACAGATCTCTCTGTGACATTGACTATAGTGTCATGCTAATATATTTTGGCGATATGACTACAGACATTGCCTATAATAATCGAATGGATGATCAGCCTTATCCGGAAATTACAGAATGGCAGATAAGTGCATTACCTAATAACATTTGGATAATGAACTTTTACAAAACTCTTTATCGTACAATTAATTCTGCTTGTGACGTAATTGAAAATGTTCCCGGAGCAGAGTTTTCACAAAGTTCAAAAGACCGGATTCTGGGTGAAGCCTATTTTCTCAGAGCGTATGCATATTACCAGCTTGCATGGATGTACGGAAGAGTTCCTATGAAGTTAACTACTACAGAGTCATTTCCTAAACTAGCTAAAGATCTTGATGAGGTTTACGGACAAATATTTAAAGATTTGACTGATGCAGAAAAATTGCTTACAATTAAACGCTCTCCTGGTTGTGCAGATAAAGTTGCTGCTTGGTCCATGCTAGCAAAAACTTATCTGTTTCTGGCTTCTGCTAAAGAGCATAACGCCCTTCAATATAAGGATATGACGTCTGTAAATGTAACCCAATATTATACTGAGGCAGCTAAATGGGCCAAAAAAGTTGTGGATAATCCAGAGCAAACCACTTATTCACTGGATCCTAATATATACAATGTATTTAACTGCAATAAGCAAAATGGTCCGGAACAGATATTCCTGTTGGCACACTTTAGAGAAGGCAGCTCAACCGAGGGTGATTACTCTAAATTACCAAGATATTTTTTACCTGGTAACGGGGGTGCTGCTTTCTATGTAAAAAGCCCTGTGGATGGGAGTTATGGGATAACTTGTGACGGATGGTCTGTTTGCGTGGCCACAGATAAACTCAGAGCAGACATGGAGAGTGCTAGTGCCGTTGATAAACGTCTCTCATTTTTCCAAAATGCATATTATAAAAAATCGGGGACAACTTACACTTCTGAACCTATGATACCCCAAAATCTTACGCACTTTATTTTTACAACCAAATTTCTGGACGTTGATGCCAGTGGTACTGAGAGAACAAGTGTTCCTTCTTATTTGATACGGTTTTCGGAAATAGTTCTTGTATATGCTGAGGCTCTTGGTAAAAACGAAGGTTTGGCATGGTTGAACAGAGTTACCTCAAGGGTTAACGGGAAACAATATCAGACATCCGAATTTGCCAACGACGAAGCCTTCAGGCTGGCAATTCTTCAGGAGAGAGCTTTTGAACTTTGTTTTGAGCATAAAAGACTTGAAGATTTGAGAAGATTCAATTTGGTTCGTGCAAAAGTACAGGGTAAAAAATGCTATAACAGAGCAAATACAGATTTATCTGCGGTTACAGATGCTCAACTCGCTTTCTTTCCTTTACCTCAGAGAGAAATTGATCTGAATCCTAATTTATAATAACAATCAAACTGAACAGACATGAAAAAGACAAATATATTAATGATATTTTCTGTTCTTTTCGCTATCGCACTTACTTCCTGCCAGAAAGATCTTTTGAAAACAGTAAATGATGGTAAGTGGAACAAAGAAAGAAACATTACCGAGATTAAATTTGAAAATCAAATCGGATTAGCTACTATAAGCAGGAGTGGAGAGACAGCTTCAATTACATTTAAATACAATCTGGATGCCACAGGTTCTAAAAAAATTAAAATAGCCTCTCTGGTACCTTCATGGGGAGCTACATCCAATGCTAAGACCGGTGATGTGCTTGATTTTGACAATGCAAACAATCAGGCAAAAGTTGTAGTTACAGGAGCCGACGGAACACAACTAGAGTGGAACATAAACATGATACCTTTTGCAGAACCAATTAAAGGTACCTGGAAGCTCTCCTTGATGATGGTTTATGGCGGAGCTGACGGCGGAGCTTATGGAGGGGATGCTTGGGTCAATATGGGAGCACTTATAAGTGAATTTCTGGATAATAAACCAAGCTGTGAAATGGATAATACTTATACTTTTGAACAAGTTGGTTTTACTGAATCGGGAAATTCATACGGAAATATTATAAATAATGCGGGACCAGACGGCAAGTATGCAGATTTTATGTGGAAAAACGGCACAGACAATGCTGCCAGAATTTACAGACAAATTCCTAAAAGCGGTGGAAAATGGGAGCATGATGCTGTTACCGATGCATATCTTATTAAAGATGTTAATGGGAATCTCATTATTTCGGCCACTTTCAGACGTGATGTACCGTTTGAATTCAAACCTAACAATAAAAAAGGCTATACATTTACAAGTAACACATTGATATTTAATGTTAAGACATTAGGGCTGTATGTTAATAACTGGAATTGGCTTTACAATGGGTATGACCCTATGATTGCAAATCCTTGGTGTTATTGCATAAGCCTGATCAGATAGAAAAATGATTTTAAGGTTAGGTTAAGGTAACTAAATTGATTAGTGGGAATTGCCTGCTCTTGTCAATACTAAAGAGCAGGCTTTTTGAAATTTTAAATAAGACAGTAATATATGATATCAGGATCACTTGACATTATTGATGGAATTGTAATAGTACTATATTTCGCATTCATTGTAATACTGGGAATAAAATACAGAAAAAGCAATACTGCAGAAGGATATTTCCTTGCTAACAGATCTGTGAGCTGGCCTGTTGTCGGATTCTCTATGTTTGCTGCGAGTATATCTTCCTCAACACTAATCGGACAAAGCGGAGATGCTTATTCAACAGGAATTGCAGTTTTCAATTACAGCTTTATGGCGATTATTGTAATGCTGGTCTTTGTCTGGTTCATACTACCGTTTTATATAAAATCCGGTGTTTATACAATACCGGAATTTCTGGGCAAGAGATATGATTCTAAAAGCAGATACTATTTTTCTGCAATTACAATAATTATAAACATATTTCTGGATGCTGCTGGAGCCTTGTATGCCGCTGCACTTGTGATGAAACTGGTTTTTCCGGATGTCTCTATGGAAGTATTTATTTTAATATTTGCCCTGGTTGTTGCTGCATATACAATACCGGGGGGATTGTCATCGGCTATCAGAGTAGATCTTATTCAGGGTATTGTTCTTACTGTCGGGGCTATATGCCTTACTGTAATAATATCACTTAAAGGGGGGACTTCCTATATTCTCGATATGATGAGAAATGATGATATGTTAATGAAACTCGTAAGACCTATGGACGACCCATCTGTTCCTTGGTTGGGTATGATTCTGGGAATACCAATTCTGGGATTCTTTTTTTGGACAAATAACCAACAGTTGGTTCAGAGGGTGCTATCAGCAAAATCTCTTGACGATGGAAGAAAGGGTGTTTTGATGGTTGGATTCCTTACTCTTCTTACACTTTTTATTATTATAATACCCGGAGTCATGGCCAGAAATTTCTTTCCGGATCTTCTCAAGACGGATATGGTATACCCATCATTGGTAATTAATATGTTACCAGTTGGGGTAGTGGGATTTCTGTTGGCAGCACTTATTGCGGCACTCACCTCTTCATTGAGTGGACTGCTAAACTCTGTAGCAACCTTGTTTACCATGGATTTTTATAAAGCCTTTAAAAAGGATGTATCTGCCAAGGAACAGGTTAGGGTAGGAAGAATTGTTTCGATATTAGTACTGGTAATTGCTGTTTTGTGGGCACCTCAAATAGGAACAAAGTTCAGTTCTCTAGTTAAATACTACCAGGAAATGCTCTCCATGTTGGCTCCCCCGATTGTGTCGGCATTCATGCTGGGGTTATTCTGGAAAAGAATTAATGCAAACGCTGCTTTTTATGGAATGATTGCCGGTGCTGTTCCAGGATTGGTTAATATGATAGTTAAAATCAATACCGGTGTATCAATTTTCGGTTCCATGCATTTTCTGAATACTGTTCCTATATATATGGGATTCAGTATGTTGGTTATGATTGTATATTCAATGTTAACTCCTGCGCCACCCAATGAGCAGACAAAAAATCTTGTGTGGAACATAGAAGTTTTCCGTCAGGATACTTTGTCGCTGAAAGGGATACCTTTTTATAAAAATTACAGATTTGTGTCATACGTTCTGCTTGCAACGTTTATTGCAATTTTGATAGTTTTCTGGTAATTTATATTCTAATGAAACTTTAATAATGAAACTAAAAAAATATAGTGGGAATCCTGTGCTTAAACCACATGGGGAAAACAGATGGGAAAATTTGGTAGTATGTAATCCGGGTGCCTGGTACGAAGATGGGGTTTTTTATCTTTTGTATAGGGCTGCAGGTGAAGATGAGGGGCATGTAATAAGGTTCGGTCTTGCCACCAGTACAGATGGTTATAATTTCAAAAGAGAGATGAATGAACCATGTTTTGGGCCGAGTCTCCAGGGGCCTGATTCAGGATGTACAGAAGATGCCAGAATAGTTAAATTTGATGATTATTATTATGTAACATATGCATTTAGACCTTATCCTCCAGGCCAGTACTGGAAGTTCAGGCATGACGAAGTTCAGACACCACAGGTTGGCGAAAATGCACCAAGATTTCTTAAAAACAATATTGCTAATTCTGCTCTGGCAATGACAAAGGATTTTAAAAATTGGATAAGGCTTGGACGAATTACTCAATCTGGGCTTGATGACAGAGATGTTATTTTGTTCCCGGAAAAAATTAACGGTAAATTTGCAATGCTGCACAGGCCAAAAGAGTGGATAGGTGAGAAGTATGGTTCCGATTACCCTGCTGTCTGGATAAGATTCTCAGATGATATTCTTGACTGGACAGAACCTAGTAAAGTGCTGATTGAAGGGATACCGGGAAGTTGGGAAGAGAAGGTTGGAGGCAGCACGCCACCTATCAGGACAGAAAAGGGATGGTTTGCGCTATATCATGGTGTCGAAAATGGAGGGAACGGATATTACAGGGTAGGTGCTGTAATGCTGGACCTTAATGATCCTTCTAAAGTAATTGCAAGGAGTAAAAACTTCATTATGGAACCGGAATTCGATTATGAACTTGATGGTTTCTACAACGGATGTGTATTTCCGACAGGGAATGTAGTGAAAGATGGAATACTTTATGTTTATTACGGAGGGGCGGATAAATATATTGGTTTGGCAACGGCCGATTTTAATGAATTAACCGATAAACTTCTCAAAGGGGAGCTATAGTGAAAAAAGGATTATTAATTTTATGTGCCTTGCTTATTTTTGCCTGTACAAAAAGTGGGGCAGATGAGCCGGAAGTTATTTTTTCAAGTAATTCAATTATTGATGTTTCATCATCTCTAAAGAGCAATATGGTGCTACAGCAGAATTCTACTTTTAACATTAAAGGAAAGGGAACTGCGGGAGAACTTCTAAGAATAACTTGTTCATGGGAGAGTAAGCCTCAAACAATAAAAGTTGCACAGGACGAAAGCTGGACACTATCTGTATCAACTCCATCGGCGAGTATGAATCCCGTTAGTGTTACAATCGAGGGGAAATATATCAAGACATTTTCTAATATTCTTGTTGGCGAGGTATGGATTTGTGCAGGACAATCAAATATGCAGATGTTCCTCAGAAGTACGGAAAATGGCGCGCAGGCAGCTGCAGATGCAAATTATCCAAAGATAAGGTTGCTTAACATGACCAGAAAAACAGCAACAACTCCACAAGAGAGTTTTGATGCCGAGTGGATTCCTTGTATGCCCTCAACTGCTGGTGATTTTAGTGCTGTAGGTTACTATTTTGGTCAGAAACTTTATACGGAATTACAGGTTCCCATAGGACTTATTGCAGCCAACTGGGGAAATACCGCAATTGAGGTGTGGATGAATTCTCAGTGGGTATCTGGAGATACTCAACTTGCAGCAGATGCAGACTTGAGAACGACCGGTCACACAGATGGAAGTCCGTACTTAGCTGGGAGTGCCTATAATGCAATGATTTACCCTCTTAAGGGAATTCCTATAGCTGGAACTATATGGTATCAAGGGGAAAATAATCAAGGTTCTCCATATGTCTATCCAAAATTTTTAAAGACCATGATAGATGGCTGGAGAGGGATCTGGCAATTGCAGTTTCCTTTTTATATTTCGCAAATAGCACCATACCAGAGAATGTGGAATTACATGACATATTATTCCAATCCTGCAATGCGATATTCACAGGCAGAAGCAACAAAAAGTATAGCAGGAACAGCAATTGAGATAAATGACGATATTGGGAATATTGCTGATATTCATCCAACAAACAAAAAGGATGTGGGTAATAGGTTGGCGTATCTGGCTCTTGGGCAGACCTATGGTAAACAGAACTTCTCTACATTAAGATCGCCGGTTTATAAGGACATGACAGTATCCGGGAATAAAATCATTATAATTTTTAATTTCGCAGAGGGTGGCCTTAAAACGGCAGATGGATTGTCACCTTATATGTTTGAAATTTGTGGTGCGGATAAAATATTCTATCCTGCAACAGGAAAGATATCCGGATCGTCTGTTGAATTGACAAGCTCTTCGGTTACTGCCCCTATTGCAGCAAGACTTGGATGGAGTTATACAAAAGTGACAAATTTGAGATCTTCCAACGACCTCCCTGTTAGTGTATTTAAAACATACCAATGGGCAGATTCCTCAGAAGAAAATTAGTATATAATGTATAGATTTTTTGTTTCATCTGTTTTGCTCTTGTATTGTATATTGTCTCAGGCACAGGAGCTAAAACCAGCATCAGTATTCACAGACAAAGCTGTATTACAACAAAACAGCAATGTCAATATCTGGGGTAGATCCAAACCATCTGCAAGAGTTCAGGTAAAATCTTCGTGGGGAGGTTATGCAACTTGTAACGCCAATAGAAATGGTGATTGGTGTGTTTCCATAAAAACACCTGCAGCTAGTTACAAGGCCTATAGATTGGTAATTGAATCCGAAAAAGAGATAATTATTCTCAATGATATTGTCTGTGGAGAAGTTTGGCTTGTTTCCGGGCAATCGAACATGGAGATGACCTTCTACGAAAATCCGCTAAATACTCTTAGGGTAGAGGGAGCTCGTGATGTTATTAACGGGCCTGATGATAAATTTTTGAGAAGTTTTAACGTGGCAAGAAGTGAAAAATTCTATCCACAAGACGATATTACTGCTAATGGAGGCTGGAAAACTAAAAATAAAAATGATGCAATATGGTTTTCTGCAGTAGGGTACTTTTTCGCTAACAGGTTAAGACAAGTTCTTGATATACCTATAGGAATAATTAATTCTTCTTACGGGGGTACACCTGTAGAGAGTTGGGTCCCGGAAAATTTTACCGGCAATAAAGTCTTCGATTCCAAACGAGATGAGAGAAGTGAGGAGATTCTTCTTAATTCGCTTGGCAGTGAGGCAGCCGTAAAGAGATTCAACGACTGGATAGTGTGTTCTCAAAAAGCAAATAGTGAAGATCTTTCAGTCAAAATGGAAGACAATCTACCAAATCTGGAATTGCCAAATTATTTCTACAATACTCCGCGGGGGGAGTCACTCGGAGGGACATTCCTTTATAAAATCATAAGGCTATCTTCATCGTCTGAATTGACCCTTCATCTACCTCAGATTGACCGCAACTGTCAAATTTTCTTCAACGGAAAACTTGTACATCAGGATATTCTGCCATCTCAGGCCTATAGACATCCAATTGTGAAAATATCTGCAGAGTTAGTAAAATCAGGTAATAACATACTGGCTGTTAATATGATCACTACATTGTGGAATGGTGGTATTGTTGGAGATCCTGCGGAAATGTACTTAAAATCTGTAGATACACTCATTTCTCTGGCAGGCAAGTGGTATTTTAATAAAACATTCGATCTAGGAAGTTCTGCCAAAATTCCTCGTGAAGGGTTGCCAAATGCATTCTTGCTTTCTTCCCTTTACAATGGAATGATTGACCCCATCAAGAAATTTAATATTAAGGGATTCCTTTGGTATCAGGGAGAATCAAATATCAGCAATTCTGAGCAATATCCCATAATGCTCAGTTCGTTAGTTAATGGATGGAGAGAGGCGTGGGGTGCAAACTTACCGTTCTATTATGTACAGATTGCTCCATGGAAATACTCGGGCCATGAAAATACTGAGGGAGCAATAATGAGAGTAATCATGTCTGATTCTTGTAAAAACCTTAAAAATTCGGGAGTCATACTAACTGTAGACCTGGGAGATTCTTTAAATATACATCCTCCAAAAAAGAGAGAGGTGGGGGAGAGGCTTGCTTTAAAAGCGTTGTCAAAAACATATTATAAAAGGGATTATGACATTGATTATCCTTTCGTAAAGAGTATTTCTATAAAAAAAAGAAATGTAATTCTTAATATTTCAAAGACATACGGTAAAATTATTGCAGTGCCGGGCGAAAGCAGGTTCGAGTTATCTGAAGATGGCGTGAAATTTTATAAAAGCAATTTTGAAATAGTGGAAAATATGATAATTTTGAAATGTGATAAAGTACAAACACCCAAATTTGTGAGACACGCATTTGGGAACAGTTCAAAGGTCAATATTTTCAATGCCAGAATGCTGCCATTGAACCTTTTTAGTTTAACTCTTTAAAAGTCCTTTTATTTCTCCGGAAAATGATATGTAATGGTTTTGATTACATCAGGGTGGATGCTGTTTGTGACCGGGCAGGTTTTTACCGATGCATCAATAAACCGCATCTGCTTTTCTGTATAATCGTTCCTTGGGAAGTAAATATCCAACTTTAATTCTGCTACTCGGCGAGGATTTGCTGACATAATTTTTTCTGTCTCTATGCGGGCTCCGTCGATGGAAAATCCGTGTGTCTGTGCAGCAATACCCATAATTGTGAGCATGCAGCAGCCAAGAGAGGTTGCAAATAAATCTGTTGGAGAGAAGTGCTCACCTTTACCGTTGTTGTCCTCTGGGGCCTCGGTAACAAGCTTACTGCCCGATTTAAGGTGTTCGGCTCGTGTCATTAGATTACCGGTGTAGATTGTTCTTATTTTTGTCTGTCCCGTCCTGAAATAGGTTTACACTGTTTTGACAAATATAATTAAATGAGTTCATTCAGCAAATTACTTTTTGGTGGATGAACTTTTTCTTGTATTCCTTCCTTGGCAGTTGGTTTTGCAAGTGCATTTTAAAAGGGGTCAGCAATGCACAAGAAAGATGTGGCCTTCTGGTGTTGTATGCATTAATAGACTGTTTGACAATGAATTTTAATTTTTCAAAAGAACAATGTCTGCCCTCAAGAGAAAACTCCTGTTTCAGTATCCCGTTTACTCTTTCTGCTATTGCGTTTGAATAAGGGTCAGAATTTTGAGTCATGCTTGTACGTATGCCCATACGCCGGAGTATTTCCTGGTATTCATTGCAGCAGTACTGGGAACCACGGTCCGAGTGATGGATTATCTTTTCCCTGTATTTTCTGTTCTTCAATGCCATCTCGAGAGAGTCTATCACCAGTTCAACATTCATGTTTACATTAATGCTATAACCCATGATAAGCTTCGAATAGGCATCTGTTACAAGTGACAGGTAATAGTGTCGATCCCGACTGTAGATATATGTTATATCGCTTACCCATACCTGTTCCGGTCGGGTTATCTTCAGACCTGAGACCAGATCCCTATACTTTCTGAAGTGGTGATGCGAGTTGGTTGTAATTCTGTATTGCCTTAGTGGAGGAATGAGTAGTCCATTGACCCTAAGTATTGTATTCAGCATATCCCTGCCAACATTTATCTCTCTCATTTGTGAGTAAAGGAGGTTGTATAGCTTTAATGTTCCGGTGCGTGGCAGCTCCTTGCGTTGGCCTTTTACCAACGCAAGGGCCGTGCATGCCTTTATCTGCTTTGTCTTTAATCTATGCTTCTGCTTGTAGTATGCCTGCCTGCTTTTCCCGAGTAATTGACACCCTAGTCTTATTCCTCCTTCGCCTCCTTTGAGGATATACTTGTCAACTGCCCGGGCATAACTTTTTTTGACAGATCAATGTTGTAGTCTTCCTTTACAATTTCAATCAATGCATCTACCATAATACCCTTCTGTTTATTCAGATAGACCTCCTTCTTGAGACGGGTGATCTCATCGTCCTTTGCCTTTAGAAGCTCCTTAAGCTTCTTTACTTCCGTGTAATCGTTTGTTGTGCTCATTTGATGAACTACTATATAATCCGGATCAAAAATACCATATTTCCTTATCCATTGGATTAATGTAGCCGCATTTTTTACATGATACTTCTTTGTTGCCTCTCTCAGGTCCAGCTGCCCTTTTTCCAGATAGGATACTACTCGTCTCTGGTAACGTTCATTAATGAAATTGCTGTTTGTAAGTGATGGGTGACTTGTCCTTGTTTTCATATGTTTATACTTTTTTTGTGTAAACCTATTTCAGGACGGGACAGTATGTAACTAAAGTTCTCCAAAATACCTTGTTAATTCTTTTATAAAAGACCAATTCCTTCTCTTTAGCGAAGATAGATATGGATATGGTTGTTTATGAACTGCTAGTTGTTTTAAGATTGTATTGATTGTCTTTTAGTTGCAAAATATTTCTCCACTGAAATCTTTGGAAATATTCTTGTATATAGCTGATTATCTGAAAATTCATAAAACAACT
>Ga0209540_10000571_pt1 | contig 33899 bp, 41 predicted proteins | sample BarGraIncu01121A_FD_184501 | JGI IMG/M metagenome (GOLD analysis project Ga0209540, IMG submission 184501) | Arctic peat soil microbial communities from Barrow, Alaska - Barrow Graham LP Incubations 011-21A (SPAdes) (version 2) | ecosystem: Environmental > Terrestrial > Soil > Wetlands > Peat... | reverse complement strand
TGATAATAATAAGTATATTTCCTAAAGAATATAACAGTTAATATTAAATACTATAAAAACACGATTAATCATGCTGTAGGATCAGGCGCCTAATGCCTTTAGTACCCTCAGTCTCCTTCGACCCATCATTTTTATTAGGCGCCTACCCTGCACTTATTCATTTCTGTTCTTTGATTTTTTCAAGCACCCTTATATTTTTTATCGCTGTAAAAGGATAATTTCCTGTTTCGTCTTTTTCTGCAGATTTTACCATATCCCATATCGTGAGAAGCGCAACACTAACCCCATGAAGGGCCTCCATTTCAACACCTGTTTTTCCGATCGTCCTGACATCGACTGTCACTTTTACGTTATCATGATCCAGGTCAAATTGCACATCGATGCCAGTTATCGGGATCTGATGACACATCGGTATCACAGAAGATGTATTTTTTATTGCCATTATTGAAGCGATCCGCGCAGTTTCAAGCACCGAACCCTTGATAATTTTTTTGTTATTTATGGCTTCGATCGTTTCGGGCCTTAATTGTATCTCCCCGGAAGCTTTCGCACGTCTTGAAACCTCTTCTTTGTTGCTGATATCGACCATCTTCGCCTTATCCCCTTCTATGTGTGAAAACTTCATAATTTCATTACCGTAGGAATGCAATCAATGACATCAGTGGCAAGAAGTCCGTATCCGAATTCCTTGAATGCAAGGTCACCAGCCGCGCCATTAATAAAGGCACCACTAGCTGCCGCTTCAAGGGGAGAATCACACCTGGCAAAAAGCGCACCTGCAAGACCTGCCAGGACATCGCCCGTCCCTCCGACCGTCATTCCAGCATTTCCAGTCCTGCTGACGCGGACCTCTGCGCCGTCTGAGATGGTATCAACGGCGCCTTTTAGCAGAACCGTGACCTCATGATCGTTTGCAAAATCCTTTATCATTTTCACCCTTTGTTTCAGGTCTTGTGGGACGTCAAGACCACACAACCGTTTCATTTCACCCGCGTGGGGCGTTATAATTATTTTCCTGCTAAGCAGGGGAACCAATCGCATTGAGAGCGCATCGGCATCAATAACAGCTTTTTTGCATAATGGAACGATTTTTTCAATTGCATTTAGGGTCTCATCCGCAGTCCCCAGCCCCATCCCCATTACGACCACATCATGCCTGGAAATTAGCTGGGAAATAACCGCAATATCCTCTTCCAATAGAATATCACCCGAAAGAGCACGAACGATTAGATTTGGAGAGAACGAGGCAATGATGTCTGAAACATTTCTGGGCGCGGCAACTGTTACGATATCGGCGCCGGCACGAAGTGCGCCAAGTGCAGCCAGCGCGGGAGCGCCTGAATATGGTCCTCCTCCAATAACAAGGACTCTTCCTGCATCGCCTTTATGGCTTGTTGGGGTTCTTTTCAGGAAAGGCTGGATGTCGCCGGGACCCACATAGAATTCAGCATCTAGCGGGATCCCTATATCTTCGACCCTGATCTCTCCGGCATATTTTTTTGCATCAAGGCTCATGAGGCCGACTTTCATTTTATGAAATGTCAGCGTAAGCCCAGCTTTCACTGATCTCTCGAATTTCCCGCTATCGGGATCAAGACCGGATGGCACGTCAACAGATATCACAAAAGCGCTCGAGGTATTTATGAGATCAATGGCAGTTGATTCAGGTTCACGGATTTTCCCGCGAACACCTGTTCCAAATATCCCATCAATTATTATGTCTGCATTTTCTATCAATTTGCGATCAAGTGCCTTTGAATCCACGACTTGAGTTAGCTGAATGGATATTTTTTCCAGCACATTCCAGTTCTGCAGCGCTTCAGGGGTTTTGATCTCTTCTTTTCGGCCCAATAGAATAACCCTGACATCATACCCGCTTGAATGGCGCGCTGCCACAAAAGCATCACCCCCGTTATTACCTTTTCCTGCAATGATCACAACTTTACCTCTGCTTATCCTTTCCTTTACCGCTCGCGCTATTACTGCACCCGCATTTTCCATGAGCTGGAGGCGTTTAATCCCCAGGTATTCACAATTGGCGTCGATAGCTGCCATGCGGGATGAAGTGATTGATTGCATATATTGATATTAAGCGTGTGAAACCTTATAATTTATTAAAAGAATTTGAGTACAATATAGATAAGTGTTCAACGCCTTAATAGAAAATAAATCATGCCACAACAACCCCCCCATTTAAAACGCGTCCGAACGATAGCAGATTACCAGTTCGGTCACAGCGCTGGCGATATACTTTTTCCCGATAATGTGGAATTCAAGTTCTCAACTACTAAAAGAATACGCCAGATACTCCTTGATAACGAGCGACTAGCAACGGTCAGGGCAAATGACGGCATGCTGACCCTGAGCATTAAAGGAGCAGGTAAGATACATGGATTTATCAAATATCCGGGTCACAGGGTAGTGGTAAATAGCGATGCTGCACCTTTTGTTGCAAAAGGAAAGACCGCTTTCTCGCGACATGTAGTTTCTATTGATCCCCAGATAAGGGCCGGGCAGGAAGTTCTTGTCGTAGATGAAAACGACCGACTGCTTGCGACTGGAAAAACAGTGCTTTGCGCTCTTGAGATGCAGGTATTTAAAAAAGGGACAGCGGTGGAGGTAAGAAGCGGAATTGATACAAAAGACAGGCCAGATACTGATTGAAACACCTTTTTATGCAATAATTATTACTACAGGTTATCAATGCCTATAGAAAATATTATATATGGTAATGTTGTAGTATGCAGAGGTGAAGTTAATGAGTCGCGTTATCGGATTAAAATGCAGGGAATGCGGAGCCGAGTACCCTGCCGTTATCCAGAATACATGTTATGAGTGTTTCGGACCTCTTGAGGTCAATTACGATTGGGATTTTATTTCAGATCACATAGACAAAAAAAAGATAGAGGCGGGTCCAAAATCCATATGGAGATACGCCGACCTCCTGCCGCTTGAATCAGAAAAACGTATTGATCTTGGCGCTGGTTTTAATAAGCTTCATCATGCGCAGCGCCTTGGCGCTGTGCTTGGGCTGGATAAACTTTATATTCTTGATGAGTCGGTGAATCCCACGAATTCATTTAAGGACAGGGTTACATCCGTTGCTATTTCAAAGGCGATCGAATTCAATGTTAAAGCCGTGGGATGCGCAAGCACAGGAAACCTTGCGGCAGCAGTAGGAGCCCATGCGGCAAAGGCTGGGCTTCCGGCATATATTTTCATTCCTGCAACTATAGAACTCGGAAAGATCGTTCAGATGCTTATCTACGGACCCAATGTCATAGCTGTTGAGGGAACTTATGATGATGCAAACAGGCTTGCAAGCGAGGTCGCCGATTCACATCCCGACTGGGCTTTCGTGAATATTAATATCAGGCCCTATTATACGGAAGGCTCAAAAACGCTGGCTTATGAAACTGCCGAGCAGTTAAACTGGCAGGTTCCGGATCATATTGTGGCCCCCATGGCAAGCGGAGCGCTCCTGTGTGCAATTTCGCGCGGATTTAAGGAATTAGAACGTGTAGGGTTTGTGGATAACGCAGATGTCAAGGTATCAGGTTCACAGCCCCTTAACTGTTCACCTATCTCAAGTGCCGTGCAAAAAAACAGCGAAGTTATCCCGGTAAGGAACTTTGAGACCGTGGCTCACAGCCTTGCAATAGGCAATCCAGCAGACGGTTACTATGCGAAGAAGACCATCCTCGATTCGGGCGGTTATGCAGCAACACCGACAGACACTGAGATCATCGAAGCTATACATCTTCTTGCAAGGACAGAAGGCATATTCACAGAACCCGCTGGCGGCACAACGATAGCGGGTTTGAAGAAGCTCGTGGAAAGCGGGCATATCCAGCATGATGAACGTGTTGTGGTCTATGTGACCGGAAATGGTCTTAAGGCACAGGATACTCTTCTTAAATCACTACAGCGCCCGCCGGTTATCAAGCCCATGCTAAGCGAGTTTGAGCGTCTGTCAGCGCCTTCGATCGAAATTCATAAACAGCATGTTACTCCTCTTGCTCATTCATAAAGGTGATTAAAATGGTAAAAGTTAGATTTTCTTCAGCATTAAGCAATGTGACCCATTCACGCGAAACAATAATTGAAGTCGGGAATACGACCGTAAAAACCGTACTTGATAAACTTGTGCAGCAGTTTGGCCCTGATTTTGAGAAGCGCATCCTGGAAAAAGGCGAAGTAAGGCGGTTTGTTAACCTTTACGTCAATGGTGAGGATATAAGGCATTTGAGCGGTCTTGACAGCCCCGTAAAGGATACTGATGAGATCTCGATCCTTCCTGCCGTGAGCGGGGGATAACTGTTTTTCTTTTGGCTGGAATTTATTATGGACATAAAAGACCTGAAATTTGAAGATGGACTTATCACAGCTATAGCCCAGGATCATAAGACAGGTGAAGTGCTCATGGTAGCATTCATGGATAAAGAAGCCCTCCAGAAGACCATCGAAACAAAAAGAGGATACTATTGGAGCAGGTCACGCCGTAAACTCTGGAAGAAGGGGGAAAGCTCAGGCCATGAGCAGATCGTTCACGATATCTTGATAGACTGCGATGCAGATGCTGTTCTGCTTAAGATCGAGCAGATCGGAGGTGCCTGTCATACCGGCTACAGGTCATGTTTTTACAGGACTATCGAAGGTGACGTGATTGGTGAGAAGTTATTCGAGCCGGATGATGTTTATAAAAAATGATACCATGTTTAAATTAGAAATTCCTGATGGGTTCTTGATGACATAGCTCGGAAACTACATTTATATATATCCAAAACATAGAGGAAAAAAGGAGAAAGCAAATGATCGAGATTACAGATACTGCTGCGGCAGAATTGAAAGAATTGCTTGAAAAAGAAAAGAAAAACGACCATGGATTACGCGTTTTTGCAGCCGGAATGGGCTGCAGCGGAGTACAATATGGTCTGACCCTTGAAAAAACAGCAAAAGAAGATGATGCTGTTTCAGAAAGCAATGGAGTAAAGATATTCTTCAAAAAAGATATCCAGGAAGATATTGAGGAATTCAAGATCGATTTTATCGATAATGAATATGGCAAAGGGTTTGTCATCGATAATCCCCATGCTTCAAAATGCGGTTCAAGCTGCGGCTCCTGCGGATGAAATATGTTTCCAGGTCTTGGTAAGGGTATAAATCCACGTAAGATGGCTTCTATGATGAAGCAGATGGGGATAGATGTAGAGGAAATAGAGAACGTGGAAGAGGTTATCATCCGTACCCCTCAAAAAGATATTGTTTTCAAGGATGCCCAGGTCAGCATAATGGATGCCAGGGGGATGAAAACATATCAGGTAATGGGAACGCCGCATGAAGTTTTGCGTGAAGTTACTGAAGTTACGATACCAGAAGAAGACGTAACACTTGTAATGGAACAGGCAAAATCAAATAATGCCGATGCCCGAAATGCCCTTAAGGAGACAAAAGGAGATATTGCTGCGGCTATAATGAAGCTGAGCAAAACGGGTTAATTTTTTTTCTAATAAATGAACCGACTCGTACGTTCTGATACTGACTCATGCTACTGGAATTCGATTCAGTTAGTATAAGTTAGGTGCCAATTCCTCCAATACAGCATTAGCGTATAGTGTGATGAGACAATTCATCGAATTTTGTGGTTTTAAGAACCAAACTCAACAAAAAGGGCTAATAAATACAAATTTGATTAATAATATTTTAAAAAAAAAGAAATTGTAAGAAGAATGTGAATTCTTCTTAACCGAATAAGGCTCCGAGGCCTTCCATTCCGCTTTCTTCAGCTTTCTCTTTGGCTTTCTCATCCACTACTGGAGCTTCTGCCGTGGCTGCTGCGGCTGCTGCTGGAGCTGCTGCGGCTGCTGGGGCTGCGAATGCTGCCTTTGCGATTGCCTCTTCAATATTGACGCCATCAAGGGCTGCTACCAGGGCTTTTGCCCTTACTGCATCAACAGTAATGCCTGCTGATTTTACAACAGCAGTTATTCCTTCTTCAGTCACTTTTTGTCCTGCGCTGTGTAATAAGAGCGCTGCATATACGTATTCCATTTTAATCACCTATTTATTTAATTAACCGAATAACGAGCCTTAGCCCGCTATAAATCTTCTTGCTTTGGTATTCCATCATCTTTTCTTATTTTGGCGCCGCTGCAAGTTTTTCCTTTAGTTTAGTACTGGTCGAGTTTGCATCTTTTGCATTTGTCAACTTTGCTATAGACATCATCTGCGCATTAGCTTTTCCAAGTAATACATCGATGATCTCAGGCATTACTATTTCAGCATTGATCGCAAGATTCCTTGACTGGGACGCTGCCTTTGTAAGCAGTGTGCTGATCGTGAATTTAGTCGGATATGCTGAGTTGACTGACAAATTGAATGCATGCTGGACTGCCAGTGTTAGATTATTCTTATAGATCGTTTCATCGACCGACAGGATCTTTGACTCATATATCATGCCGTTTTGATAAACAGCGCGAAGGTCAAGGCCCAATTCCATTGGATGGATTTCAAGCCGTGAAAGAATGGATGCAAGTTTTGCATCAACAACATCGCCTTTCTTGGCTACAATTTTAGTCTGGCGGATTACGACTTTTCCACCTTCAATGCCTGCTGCGATCCCTGCACCGGTCAATTCTCCGACAATTGGCCCTGGTGGGAAAGATGTTGGTCCTTTCTCTACTACAATATCCTTTGGCGAAACTGCTCCGGCTTTTATAGGTGCGGAGGTCTTGCCCTGTTGAAGTATTTTTTGTAGCTTGAAAGGGTTCTCGTTCGTGAACAATAGTGCAGTCTGATCTTCCACATACTTATTTATCTGTTGTACATCGGTTGAAGACTCATTAAGTGCACGGTCAATAAGCGAGTTCCTGCACAGCTTCAGGTCAGCGATGCCGCGAAGGCTCTTTCGCATCAATTGAAGCTGGTTTGAGGGAATGCCACGGATTCCCACAACACCAATCGATGAATATGTAGTGATATTTTTCTTTATTTCCTCAATTTCATCTTTTTTCCATTGGGGGATATGTATACTGTGATGTGCAACTTCTGTTGACATTTTAAATCACCTTCACTGCAGGTCCCATAGTGGATTTTACATAGATCGACTTAACGTTATAAAGACCGCGTTCATATCTGTGCTCAATGCGGTTTATTATTGCCTCGATGTTCTGTGCTAATTTCACAGGATCCATGTCCTTTTTACCTACTAAAATATGGAATGTCAATTTATCCTTGGATCTCACTTTTATTGAGTTCTTGGATTTGTTGATCACCTGGACAATATCCTTGTCAGCAGTAAGGGGTATTGGCATTTTTCCCCTGGGACCAAGCACCTGTCCAAGGGTCTTGCCTATTGCAGGCATGTAGGCAGATTCTGCTATGAAGAAGTTTACTTCTTCTGCAAGATTTTTTGCCCGCGACTTGTCTTCACCAAGAACGCTTATTTCTTCGGGATCAAAAACGTAATCTGCGCCTGCAGCCTTTGCTCTTTGCGCAGTATCACCTTTTGCGAATACAGCGATCTTTATGGGTTTCCCAAGGCCGTTTGGCAGAATAATCTCTTCATCAAGCCTGTTGGTGGGCTGGTTCATATCAAGATTCTTAAGGTTGATAGCGATTTCAACACTTTCTGAAAATTTTCGCTCGGGAGCCTTCTCCAGAGCTTGCTTAACGGATTCAAGTACTTTTTCGTGTTCCAATATAATTCCTCCCGTAGTATTCGACTACTGTCTCCTACGGATGATAGGGGAGTACTCTTTTCTACTAGATAGTACTTTAAGCTATCGGTCGATTGGCTTCTGGATGTTTATCAGCAATATTATTTATGGAGAGAGTAAGTATCGAGGGGATCACATGGAAAGGTTTAAGAATCGAAATATACTGGTCGTTATTCTCATTGGGGCACTAGTATTTGCGATTTTCACAAACGCAATCGGGTTTGAAAAGTTCCTTGGTTTGTTAAGTAATGTCAAGAAACAATTCCTCCTTCTTGCTATCCTGTTCAATCTATTAAATATCATCACCTTCACCATTTCATGGCGGTTCCTCACACCAGGTAAGATCAGCCTCTATAAATTATTCAAATTCTATACGGCAGGGACATTTATCAACAATATAACCCCGTCATTCGGAACTGCTGGCGAGCCGATAAAAGCCATGTTCCTCGGAAAAGAGACGGGTTCAAACAAGTCTGAATGCTTTGCGGGGGTTGTTTCTGCCAGAATGCTCAATATGTTCCCATTTGTAACCATCGGGATGCTGGGTGCCGGGCTCATGTTCTCAAATCCAGGGATAGAACTTGGTTTCTGGACTATTTTTGGTTTGCTCTTCTCTCTCGGGCTTGCATTTTCGATCTTCGGTCTTATTATTTATTTTTATATGAGAAAGGACAAACTATCATCGTTCGTCCATTCAAGCATCCGTTTCCTGGCTCCTTTTATCGGCCTTGTTAAGAAGGGATTTGACCATACAGCTTATGTGTCTGCGGTTGATGAATCCATTAACTCGTTCCATGGTGGTCTCCAGAATATTCACCAGGATAGGTCCGGCCTTGCAAAAGCCACCTTATTTTCCTATCTCGGCTGGGTCTTTGATATTCTTGCAATATATATGATATTTCTCTCTATAGGCGAAACTGATATACACATAAGTGTCCTGATCATTTCCTATACTATATCAATGATAAGCGGCTGGCTTCCTCTTTTTCTTCCCGGGGGTCTTGGGATCGTGGATGGCACTATGGCACTGCTTTTCTATTACGGCGGAGTTCCATGGGAGATAGCAGTCCTTGCCACATTTCTCTACAGGCTGGCATCCTACTGGTTCAATACGATTCTCGGAGCTATTTACTTCTGGGCGGTGCTAAAGCCTAAATAATTCATCCTTTTTAAATGTGAAACATCCATCCACTTCAATATTTTGGGGCAGTTCCCCGAATACCGACTTGAGGATCAAGTCAGAGATTTGTTCTTTCATGACCCTTGTTATTCCGATCAGGGATGTTGTGGGTCTTGGATTTACATCCACAACATACGGTTTATCCGCAAGAACAATATCCACACCCGCATAACCACGGCATCCCAGGACTTTTGCCGTTTTTTTTGCGATATCAACGATCTCCTTTTCCCGGTCACATAGATATGGCACCATGCTGCCCTCGTAAGATATTTTATCGCCTATTTTGATCAATTGCCTGTTAACCGTGAGGAAAAGCTGGGTTTTTCCTGTTATTATACTCGCGCTCAGGTTCTCCCCATGAATAAATTCCGTTGCGATAAAACCGTCCTTCAAAATCCCTTTTTTACTTCTTTGGATCCCTTCGGATGCACAACCAAATCTTGGTTTGATAACAAAATCGCCATTGTATTCACCCTCTCCTATGGTCAATGGAACCGGGATATTCTCCCTCGAAAGCTTGCGTGTGCTTTTTAGTTTATCTGCACAGAGGCGCACGGAATCTGATGGACATCCAAGGTTTGTTGTATTTTCTTCAATGATCTCTGTCAGGTCGCCAAGGATCTCATCAGGAGCAATTACAAGTCCTGCCTCACACTTTTTCGATAATGACGCCAGTGTTTCCTCAAATCTTCCCGTTTCCACAGCCGTTCCTGAGTCAATTATGGTGCCGGCTGAAGGATATAATACTTCATGACCGCCTGCAACAAAACTTCTGACAAGTGTTCCAAGCATTGCTCGTCCTTCAAACATGTATTCATCAATACCTGCGCCGACAGCGTATTCCGCGACCAGTATCTTCATATGATCCTTAAATGAACTACCGTCCTCTTGACTGAAGCACTTCTTTCTCGCTCAAGCTGCGGATATCGATCCCTTTCATCGCCTCTCCAAGTCCCTTTGAGATATCGGCAAGCGCGGATGGATTATCGTAATTATTAACAGCTTCCACTATGGCATTTGCCATCTTTTCCGGGTTTTGCGCCTTAAATATCCCGGACCCCACGAAAACCCCATCAGCTCCAAGGCGCATCATGAGAGCAGCATCCGCAGGAGTTGCAATTCCTCCGGCTGCAAAGTTCACGACCGGAATTCTTTCAAGCCTGGCTGTTTCTATTACAAGCTCGATCGGAGCTTCTATCTTTCGCGCCACCTGGATCAATTCCTCTGAGTTTTTACCTTTCAGTTCCCGGATCGCACTCATGATTGTGCGCATATGTCGCACCGCTTCTTTTACATCTCCCGTTCCAGCTTCGCCTTTTGTGCGTATCATTGCTGCGCCTTCATTAATTCTTCTTAGCGCTTCTCCAAGGTCGCGTGCGCCGCAAACGAAAGGAATTGTGAATTTTGTCTTGTCTATATGGAACATCTCATCGGCTGGAGTGAGCACTTCAGATTCATCCACCATGTCAACTCCAAGCGCCTCAAGGATCTCAGCCTCCACAAAATGGCCGATCCTTGCTTTTGCCATGACCGGAATAGTCACAGAATCTATTATCGCGGAAATAACCTGTGGGTCAGCCATTCTTGCAACACCACCAGCTTTCCTTATATCCGCAGGCACCTGGTGGAGCGCCATTACTGACACAGCGCCTGCACGTTCTGCGATCTGTGCTTCTTCTGGTGTTGTAACATCCATTATTACGCCGCCTTTTTGCATTTTTGCAAAACCGCGTTTTAACAATTCAGTGCCATGTCTAAGATTCTCAAGCTGCATAACGTCTATCCTTCTTAATGATATGAGATATACTTTGCGTACATCAGAATCTCTTTACCCCAACCCGGCCCCCGTTTGCCAGGATGCTTATACCGATTTTTTCAAGGTATGACTTAGAATGGCCTTTACCATGAATTAAAACTTCAGCAAGATCACTCACTTCATCTATATCAGTGCTTAGATTAAATGAATCAAAAACCTCAATGCACAGACCCTTTGCGATCTCAAGGTGCTTGAGAAAACTTGCCCCGTAATAATCCACATGGAAACTTAGGGGATTTCGGATAAATACTGCATTTGTGCCACCCATTCTTCCAGGCGCGATAACGATATCAGCCTGGGACGAGACAATATCCTTTATATTCTTTTTTGAGACAAGGGGGATGTCAGCCATTATTATTAGAACAGGCTCATTTAAATTGTGAGATGACATTTTCCCCAGATATTCATTGAGCGCTTCGTTTAAACCCATCTCAGTTAACACGATATTGGTATTTTCAAGATAGATGGGTGACGTGGATAAAATATCGATCACGTCAAAACAATCAGAATCCACAAGCATACCTGCAACATCGGCAAGCATTGCCATGGCAAAATCTTCCCGTTCTTTTTCGTAAAGCAATGTTCCCAGCCTTGATTTTGCGTTGCTTTTCTTAAATGGGATAACAGCTCTCATAGCCCCCAAAAGACAGGTTATGGGGATAAAAAGCTTTGGAAATGAGTTTATGAAAGTTGTTTTCAGATACAAAAAATCTATTAACCCCCAGAACAATAGAAAAAGCCGAGGTAAGACCATGAAAGAAATACTCGAAATAATTGAAAGTAATCCAAAAATCCCCCCAAAAGAGATAGCAATCATGACAGGGCTCACGGAAGCACAGGTCACCTCAAAAATAAAAGAAATGGAAAAAAATGGAATTATCCGCAAATACAAGACCGTGATCGACTGGGAAAAAGCAGGGGAAGAATATGTTTATGCCATAATCGAGTTAAAAGTCGTTTTGCGCTCAAGAACAGGGTATGATGCCATCGCAGAAAGGATCGCAAAATTTTCGGAAGTAGTATCTGTTCGCCTCATTTCAGGAGGTCATGACCTTTCATTGACCGTGAGGGGAAAATCCATGAAGGATGTAGCATTTTTCGTTGCTGAAAAAATAGCAACGCTTGAACAGGTTCAGGGTACGGTAACTCATTTTGTCCTTCGTACATACAAACAGGATGGAGATATCATGTTTGAGAAAGAACGCTCAGAACGCCTTGCTGTCTCTCCATAGTGAGAATTTATGTCAGGAAAATTCGTAGCGGCAAATGTAAGGAATATCCCTCCTTCGGGGATAAGGAAATTCTTTGACCTTGTTCTTGAGATGGAAGGTGTTATTTCATTAGGGGTGGGTGAGCCAGATTTTGTAACGCCGTGGCACATAAGAGAGGCGTGCATCTACTCGCTTGAGAAAGGATTCACGACCTATACTTCAAATTACGGTCTTCTTGAATTAAGGGAATGGATATCAAAATCTTACAAAAAGGACTATGCTGTTGATTATGATCCGCGAAACCAGATCCTTGTCACAACGGGCGTAAGTGAAGCCGCAGATCTTGCATTCAGAGCAGTTATAAACCCGGGTGATGAAGTAATAATACCTGAACCCTGCTATGTTTCATATAAACCAAGCGTTTCCCTGGCAGGCGGGAAACCGGTTCCTGTTCCAACTTTCAGTGAGAATGAATTCAGGGTCACGGCTGACCAGATCGAAAAGAGCATCACCAAAAAGACAAAGGCGCTGGTTCTCAGTTACCCCAATAATCCCACAGGCGCTATCATGAGAAGAAAAAACCTTGAAGAGATCGCTGATGTAGTAAATGAATATGATCTCATGGTAATTTCAGATGAAGTGTATGGCAAATTGACATATGAAGGCACACATACATGTTTTTCCTCAATATCAGGAATGAAGGAAAGAAGCATAATATTGAACGGTTTATCAAAATCACATGCTATGACGGGTTTGCGCATCGGGTTTGCGACTGGAAGCGAAGAACTCATAGCAGCCATGACAAAGATCCACCAGTATGCCATGCTGTGCGCGCCAATAACCGCCCAGATGGGCGCTATTGAAGCCCTGAAGAACGGCGACGGTGAAATGGAAAAAATGGTAAAAGAATATGACCGAAGGCGCCGCCTGATCGTTGATGGATTCAATAAGCTTGGTCTTGATTGCTTTGAACCCCTGGGGGCTTTTTATGCATTTCCAAGCATCAAAAGTACGGGAATGACTTCAGAAGAGTTCGCAGAAAGGCTCCTGAAAGAAGAAAAAGTGGCCGTTGTTCCCGGTGATGTATTCGGGGAATGCGGCGCAGGGTATCTTAGATGTTCTTATGCAACCTCGCGCGAACAGCTTATTGAGGCGCTTTCACGGATCGAAGCTTTTCTGGATAGGATTTAGTTTGAATCTCACCCAAAAGTTCGCATATTGCATCTACGCTTTGCGCGATAAGATTTCTAACTGACAACTAAATGTCTTTGAACCGAAGGCCAATTTAGACATACTTGATACCCTGCTTCTCAAGATCATCAGGATGGGCAAGGAGCTCATCGAAATATACTTTCTTATCCATCCTTACCATATACAGGCGCACCCACCACACGGTCGTAAGCGGTGTGATAACAATTAATGAAATAAAGAAGCTTATGAATGACCACAGGATATTGACGACGGGCAGTGATCCCATTACCTGATCAACCATAAAAAAAATAAAGCTTACGACAATAAGAAAGATGAATAATAGAACTACATCACCCTTATTCTTTTTAAAAAATTCAAATGCTGCTGAAATACTTTCTATCGGTCCGAGATTTTCTGCAACAAGCGCATACCTGAAAATCACAAGTACAATGCTCAAGACAATAATATATAATACCCACAGCATCAGTCCAACGATGAACAATGCAGCAGCCTCGGGATTCTTGGAATCCATAATTTGGGATATATCGATCTTCATCGCCCCAGGAACAATGAAAATTATACCAGCAAGGGAAATCAAACCAAAGAGAATCTCAGCAAAAAACATGTTCATAAAGTTCTTCTTTCCAGCTTCATTCATCGTGGACAGGCTTGATTTTCCAGATCCTGTAGCCTGTATTGCCATGCCAATAGCTCCTGATGTGAAATATGCTTGAATGAGAAGGATAACTAATAAAATCGCAGCTATAAGGATAACGATCTCAATAATATGTTGTTTTATGAGTGGAAGGATTACTAAAGCCATAGCTTCAGGAGTCTTTGCATTTTCAATGCTAGATAAGGATGAGCCAAAAATAAAAAAAAATCCGAAAAATGTTATTATTATGGCAAGTAAGACCGAAATAAAAAAATCCAGAATAAACGGAACACAGATGTTAAGGTTTTTCGTATATGTCCCAAAGCCGTTCCTGATTATTTTTCCGATATCTTCCACCATGTTCATTATCCTCTGCACTGTATTTTAATGACCTTATTATTTATTAATGTATCTTACATAATTTTTCAATTCATGAGTTTTTCAGGATGATTTATATTTTTATTCGAATAGCCGAAATACTATTGCAAGCACCATAAGCATAATTGCCAATAAAATCGCAATTATCGCATATCGTTTATCTGAGCCAAAAATGATAGGTATCGGACCGATAAATATTACGCCACCACCTTTTACTTTTGTTTCTGGTCTTTCTTTTGTATCCCGGGCAGAAATGCATTTCTGTTCCATTTTTTCATTAGCTAGCGAAGAACTCATCAAGCCAAATGCGATAGACAGAAAACCCAAAATTATCAGGCCGATTCCAATAGTGACCAGGAGCCCCATATCAGGCATTTCTCCTTCTGATCACGAAAAATAGGATCATTAATAGAACACCGAGGATCATTGCCAATATTGCAGACTCAGGTGATGTGCCAAACACTATGGGTATCGGACCGATCATAATAAGCCCGCCAATGTTTGTTTTTTTGGCTGAAAATACCGTTCCAATAAAAACGACCGCCAAACCAATAATTATCAGGATCGCCCCAATTTTTATAAAGTTCATAAGCTTTTTGTTTTAACAATATCCCCGTCGATATCGTCTATTTCCCGGATGAAGGTCTCTGCTATCTCTTTTGCAATGGGTTTCCAATCATTTACTCCATTATCAAGAAGCGCAGCTGTATGGACGTCGGATGGCGTTCCCTTCGTCGTAATATTGATACCGCAATGTATTTTCTCACTTGTTACCCCGGCGCTTGCTATGCTAACGGTAAGTTTCCCGTCACCCACAAAAAGATCATCACCATTTCGTGTTGTTCCTATACCATATTTTTCCAGTACTTCTTTTACACTAACGATCAGAAGACGCTGCATGTAATAAGCAAGGCGCATGCTGGCGGGTGAATTGAATCTCTCTACAATGATATGTATCAGGTCATCGCCCTTGATGGTTTTTCCCGCTTTTTCATCCTCAAGATCCTTCATGTTATCAAATGTTACATCCATCGGACCATGGAAAATAACCACAGAATCGCCTTTTATTCCCATACTATATGCCCACAATGGCGCTATCTGGGAGCCATCATATTTGATCGGATATTTTAGGATTATTGAGTTCATGATTTCTGGTTTATTCTCTCTTCCATCGGAGTTTTTTATTCTTTTCCATCTAAAGTCAGCGAAACTATTAAAAAATTACCATTCTTGAAATATATAAAACTAAATCGAAAGAATAATATACATTGCCCAACACGATTAAATTAAAAACGGGATAGTTTGAGGCTTAGCTATGAGGATAGGAAAAATAATCATTCTTTTGAATTTTATGTCAGTCGTATTTACGACAGCAGCGTATGCTGCGGAAGCGAACTTTTCAGCATCTTTGCTAACAGCCAACGATGTCAATTGCAAGAAATGCCATACTGATACTCCCCACATTATCCATGCTAACAAACCTGTGGAATGCGTCAATTGTCATGGTGATAAACTAACCGTATCTACACCAAAATGCACAAAATGCCATGACGGGCCGATTCACCAGGTGCATGCGGGGAAAGTGAGTACCCAGAAATGTGAATATTGTCATAAGACGATTGCCGGAGTACATAATAATCTTCTCAGCGATGCAGTATGTTCCCACTGCCATAAAGACCTGATAGAGGTTCACGGGAAGGAAGCTGCCTGCATAAAATGCCACAAATCCCCACCAGGGATCGTAAAACCTGTTAAATCTGAAGGAATGGTGCTTATTTGCCAGGACTGCCATGCAAATTCCAGCGTTGCAACGATCCATGGAGCAGTGGATGATAAGAAAGGATGTTATTTATGCCATGGAGGCACCTCAAAAGCAGCAGGCAGCGAGATACCACATGTGATCCATGCCACAAAGGTGGACTGCCAGGGATGCCACCAGGAGAACGGGCAGGTCGTGGTACCCAAATGCACGCGATGCCACGATATCGATAAACTGCATGCATTCAGCAAGATTGGAAAATTGACTGCGCAAAGCGGGTTGAACTGCGCGGCCTGCCATTCTGAAGAGACAAAAATGTCAGCGCCACAAACTGCGCCCGCACAGGTTGAAAATACACCAGTTTCACCTGTTCAAACCACTAAGATAGAGAACACTACGCAGGGACAGGGAGAACAGGCGCCGAAAACGCCAGGTTTTGAATCCATATCTGCAATAGGATTATTGATGTCAGGATATATGATCAGAAGGCGTGGTTGAATTATAACCCTTAACTCAGACAATTTAGGGAATAATTATTAAATTCTAATTTTTAAATTTGTTTTTCAAAATTATTGAAGAGCATATCTATTTTCTCATAATAATTGGCAAAACTCTTATCAAATCGTTTAGCTCTTGGCAGTGACTTGGTTTTCATGAATATCCATGCAATTTACAAAGTTAACCAGAAAAATCCACTTATTGATGTTGATTCAATAAAATCTACTTCGAGCGAAAGAGATATATATTTCTTATTCCCTATAGTGAATACATGGAACAATGGATAAATAATTGGCTCGAAGAACAGAGACAGAAAGGGATACGAGGATACGAAATAAAGAAATCTTACAAATCGTATTATGTCTATAAGTCAACAACAGTATGGAATAAAGAAACAAAAAAGAGGGATAAGACCTCTACTTATATCGGAAAACTGAATAAGGAAAATGGTCTAATAATAGAAAGTAGCAAAAAAATTGTCACTCAATGTAAAGTTGAAAAAATCAGGCAATATGGCAATGCTGCACTTCTAGACATTGCAATGAGAGATCTCCAGAATCCTCTTAAAGAAGTGTTCGGAGATGTCTGGGAAGAAATTTATGCTTTAGCTTTAGTAAGAGTTACAGGATATGTACCCCTAAAAAGAGTGGAAAGTGTATGGGATAGACTTTATAACATTACAGAAATTTCTCCATCTCTAAATCCAAAAAATCTATCCTCAATATTGAAAGAGATTGGATCGAATCGAATAAAACAAGATAGAATTTTTGAAAGGTTATCAAAGACTGAAGAACAACTGATATACGATCTCAGCGTAGTATTTTCACGTTCAGAAGGAATAAACTTTGCTGAAAAAGGAGTAAATAAAGATAAAATTCATATCCCACAGGTAAATTTGGCTCTTCTTTGTTCAGCAAATGATGGTATGCCTACCATGATAAGAGCCATACCTGGTTCCGTAAGGGATATCACGTCCCTCTATAATTCGATTAAAGAGATCGGTTTGAAAGGAAAAACTTTGATACTTGATCGTGGATTTTTTTCGGATAAACTGATGAATTTTTTGGTGGAAAAGCACCTCTCTTTCATAATACCAGCAAGAAGGAATAGTACGCTGTATAATTATCTAGTCAAACTCAAAAAGCACTTTTTCTATCGTGACAGATTGATAAAATGTGGAAAAATGAAAATCAACGATTATTATATTTATCTGTTTGAAGATCCATCAATGAAAGTCGAAGAGCAAATAACATTATACAAAACATTTGATAAAAATAAAATTAATAAAATTGAGCTTGATGAATTTCTTGAAAAAGCTGGATCCATTCTTATTGTTTCAGATCTTGATATTGAAGAGAAAGAAATTTTTCTATTGTATAAAAAACGTGATGGGGTGGAGAAGCTTTTTGATACCTATAAGACTACGCTGAATGCTGATATTTTGTATTTGCAGGATGATGAAAGTGTTTTTGGACATTTGTTTGTCTCTTTTCTATCCCTCTATGGATATTGTAAACTTGAGAATATATTAAGAAAAGCGGCCCTCATCGATAAGTTTTCACCTCTTGATTTATTAGAGTACTATTCAAAAGTTTATAAAATGAATTTCGATGGACAAGGTTTGATTTCTGAGGTACCTAAAAAAGTTCATGACTTGGATAAGGCATTGGGTTTGAATGTATTCCCTAAGTGAGCAGAGTTAAGGTTATAACTCCATTCAAAAAAAAAGTCAAAGGCAGCTTCAGGCTGCCTTTCGCATGATCACTGGTTTGTTAGCACCTATCTTGCATGAATCAGTACACTTCATGCATGCCATGCAATCTGGAGATTCTATAGTCTTGGTTTTTCCAGTCGAGATTTTGCACAGGTCAAGATTGCATGATGAATGACATTTCCTGCAATCCTCTATTGATATTTTAAGTATCTTATTCTTTGACAGGAAGGATTGAGCATATCCAACAGGACAGAAACCGCACCATGTCTTTGGCATATATAGGAGCCCCAGGGGGATCGATATCAATAGCGTAGTCACTATGCACATGAATACAATGAATCCTCCAAGTGATGCAAGCTCATCAGGGGAAGTAAGCAGCTGATTCATATCGAGGAGCACTATGACGAACATGACCGCTAATATTGAAGCGATAAAAAATTTGAATGCCTTTGACCTGAGTGTATCGGGGATCTTTCTCTTTTTCGATACTTTCTCAAGTGCATATTCGAGGAACGTACCTCGTGGGCAGAGCCATCCGCACCAGAATCTTCCAAGTTTCGGAGAAATAAGAATACCTCCCACTATTATGAACCCGATAAGGAGAAGACCTATTTCAAAATAGGAATCGTTGTGGGTCATTATTCCATACAATGCTATGATGAAAATCACAGAACTGACTGCCAGCGACATGAATTGTGTTGCTTTTCTTATTTTTGAGAAGTTATCCATTCAATTGCTCCCTTTTGAAGTTGCTTTAACAACAATGCTCAATTATCTGCTGATATAGTTAAAGGTTTTGTCAAAACAATGCACAACTGATATATCACAAAATGCGGTTCATAAATAAACATGAAAAAAACAAAACTATTTAGAAAAATAGGAACTAATACGAACTGAAACAAACACCGGTAGCGTGAGTTCGTACGAGTTCGTTGTTATTTTTCTTCACTTCAAACGCTCCATTTCTCCCACATCACGATCTCATCAAGCCTTTTTCGCCCCGTATGGCCTGGCATAATTGAAGGGTACCCTAAAGGCAAAAGCACAACTACTCGCACATTATCCGGGATAGCTAATATTTCTTTGACCTTTTTTTCGTCGAATGCACCGATCCAGCATGTGGCAAGTCCTTCTTCAACTGCCTGGAGAGTCATATGATCCACGGCAATTGCTGTATCAATAGGATAAGCCAGCTGCCCGCATGACATCACATATTCGGATTCAACGGAACATGCTGCAATTACTACAGGCGCATATGCCACAAATGTCTGGTTCCTTGCAGCTTCCGAAAGCAGTTTTCGCGTCTTTGCATCCTTGATTATGATAAACCTGCGTTCCTGGCGATTTCCGGCAGAAGGTGAGAGCCTTGCGGATTCAAGGATCCGCATCAATTTTTCATCTTCCACTCCACGCGTGTCATATGCCCTTATACTTCGCCTTGATTGAATTGCTTTCATTACATCCATAATATCTCCATCCTTTTTTAATAGTCAAGAACATAATTTATTTTGCATATATCCCGAACATTTTGCGCTCTTTGTCCCTTTGGGTGTATGATTTATTTCACCGCAAAGATCGCAAAGATATGATAGAATTGTTTGGTTTTCAACCATAATTAAGATTTTGTTGATCAAATCACTGCAGCGCAGCTCTCACAAATGCCAGAAACGGCGGCGAAGGCTTCCCAGGCCGCGATTTAAATTCGGGATGGAACTGGGAGCTAAAGAAGAACTTGTGCTCCGGTATCTCAGCGATCTCCATCCTGTGATCGTTCCTGCCTGTGAATTTCATCCCCTTTGCCTCGATCTGTTTTATATATTTTGGGTTTACCTCATACCTGTGGCGATGGCGCTCGATAAGGGTTGTGCCCCCATATAATTTGCTTGCAAGGGATCCTTCCACAAGCACTGCATTGCAATTCCCGAGGCGCATAGTGCCCCCCATGTTCTTTACATTTTCCTGCTCAGGCAAAAGGTCAATAACAGGATGCTCTGTTTTTGCAAGCTCTGAACTGTTCGCATCCTTCAATCCAAGTACATCCCGTGCAAATTCAATAACTGCAAGCTGCATCCCTAAACAGAGGCCTAGATATGGCACATTGTTTTCGCGGGCAAATTTTATGGCAAGGACCTTTCCTTCTGTTCCGCGCACGCCGAATCCACCAGGAACAAGAATACCTCCGTATCTACGAAGCTTGTCGATCTCCGAAGGATTTCGCTCAAACTCCTCAGCATCAAGCCAATCCACTTTTACACGGCAGCCACATTCGATCCCGGCATGTTTGAGCGCTTCGTTTATGCTTATGTAGGAATCTCCCAGATGCGCATATTTTCCGACCACTGCAATACGGATCTCCCTGTCGATGGAAGCCATCTTTTTCATAAGAATATCCCATTCATGGGAAATTTCTTTTTCTGTCAGTTTGAGTTTCTGCATTAAATAATCAGAAAGCCCTTCCTTTTCCATAAGAGTTGGGACATAATATATATCGCTTGCATCATGGGCGCTCACAACTGCGCGAACAGGCACATCGCAAAATAAGGCGATCTTTGATTTCGTGTCGGGAAGTATGGGTTCTTTACACCGCGCCACTATTGCATCTGGCTGCAAACCAAGACTCTTTAGTTCTTTTACTGAGTGCTGTGTAGGCTTTGTCTTCTGTTCGCCCTGTGTATCAAGGGGAACAAGGGTCACATGCACGAAAATGATATCCTCTTCTTTTTCTTCACTATGCATCTGCCTCAACGCTTCAAGGAAAGGCATACTTTCGATGTCCCCCACCGTTCCACCCACTTCTATGATACAGATGTCAGCGCCGCTTTTTTTTGAAACTCTCCGGATCCTTTCTTTTATCTCATTCGTCACATGCGGGATGATCTGTACAGTTTTTCCCAGGTAATCCCCGCGCCTTTCTTTCTCAATGACAGTCTGGTATACCTGTCCGGTCGTTATATTATGCTCCCGTGTCAGTTCAATATCCAGGAAACGCTCATAATTGCCAAGATCAAGGTCAACTTCTCCGCCATCCTTGAGCACAAATACCTCGCCGTGCTGGTAAGGGCTCATGGTTCCTGCATCGATATTGATATAAGGATCGATCTTAATTGCGGTCACATGAAAGCCCTTGTTTTTAAGTATCCGCCCGATCGAAGCTGCCGTTATTCCTTTACCAAGCCCGCTCATCACACCGCCTGTGACTATGATGTACTTCATGACCACAATTTAGGCTTGCAAAAGGGATATAATTAATGGAGTGTGCCTTCCACAATTATTTTCACCAGATTGGTAAAACTTATTATCCATACCCGCTTAAATGAATAAGGTGATCAAATGAAAGTATATATTTGTGAAAAGAGTTGTTGCCCGGCAGTTGAAACTGTGGGAGATGACGTATTGATAGGCGAAGATACGAATATTGTCAGATTAAAGAAAAACGAGTGGAATAAACTGGTTGAGAAGATCCATTCTGGCGAGCTTCACGTCCTGTAATTTTAATATTCAGGAAAAACCTTTTTTTCCGATAAGGGGGACAAATACGACGCCCCCTTTAGCTTCTTTTTTTATCCCATCGTTTTTTGTTACAAGATATAACTCCTGGTATAATCTGCCAACCGGGATCACGAGTTTCCCACCAGCCTTGAGCTGTTCCGTGAGGGTATTAAGTATTTCAGGAGAAGCTGCTGCGACACTTATCCTGTCGTAAGGCGCAAATTGAGGAAGCCCCAGTGTTCCATCCTCTACGATCACGGTCACATTTGTGATCCCTGCCTTTTTCAGGTTATCCTGTGCTGATAATGCCAGGGCTTCTATTCTTTCAACAGTATATACATGCCCGCTGCCTGCAAGTTCTGCCATGACGGCTGCATGATATCCAGAACCTGCTCCAATCTCAAGTACTATCATCCCGTCCTTTATATCGAGAAGGTCGCACATTATTGCCACCATATGTGGAGCAGATATCGTTTGTCCGCATCCTATCGGCAAAGGATAATCTGCATATGCGTTCGTTTGCACATTCTCAGGGACAAAAAGGTGTCTTGGGATGCGTTCCATCGCAGCAAGAACACGTTCGTCTATATTATGCTGTCTGAGTCCTTCGATAAGTCTTTTCCTTTTGATCTCAAACTCCATACAGAATCACGCTTCTTGATCACGATCCGTTCTCCCTTTGCTTTTGAAAATCTTTTCGGCTCTTTTCTTCCCGAATCCGCATATATTCGTTTTATATTCTTTGCACAAACTGCAACACCTTTTCTGCTTTTGAAACCGCCGTCACGTATTTTTATACGGATGATCTTCAATTTGCGGTTGTTCACTTCCACTTTATCTCCGATCACAAATTCCTTGTCACCAGGAACGCGCATGGAGACCGATTCTGTGGTTTCTCTGTGGCTTATGGCAAATTTGACAATAGCTTCATCTATAGCTCTTGACCATATCGTTTTTATGTCTTTAGCATCTGCTTCATCAGGTCTTTTATCCCCCATCTCGATGGAAGTTACCTTAACAAGGAACGCTTCTCCTGTTTTTTCATCATCTATAAGCAGTTCATCTTCTTTTCGGACAATGCCGGAGAGCATGGCTTTTGTATGAATGGATTCCTTCCCCTTATTAACGATAACTCTAACAAGAAAATTACTCAGTTTCTTCTCTTTATGTACTGACATGCATTCATCGCACTGCAAAAGGACATTTTTTTTACCTTTAAGTACCGTATGTGGAACGGGAGTGTCAGGTGAACATGATGGGCATATTGTTTCTATATTTTCCATATTGTTAAAATTGGGGGCTTGATAGATATAAATATCTGGAGGGGAAGGATTTTACAAATTAATATAAGATATATTTAAATAGAAAGATAACATAAAAAGTCTAATCGGAGGCATTAAGATGAGGCTAAGCAAACAAAGTTTAATCATGGCAATAATTGTGCCATTAATTTTTGGATTGATAATAATCTGGAATTTCATGAGCGCAATCAATACACTGGTAGAGGCTGTTCCCCAGGGATCAACAGCTAAAATCTATGACCAGCTCGTTTATATCGGTATTTTTTCATTCCTTGGTCTTGCAGTATATTGGTGTGTAATGGTTTACCTGATATATTTGCTCCAGGAGAACCTAGCAATACTGGATGCAAACCTTGACAAGGCAGCAGATATTGGTGCAAAGCACCTGTCTGAATCAAAGAACCTGTTGAACCAGGTAATAAGTATCCTGAAGAGATACGAAACAAGTCAGTAATATGCTTTTAGCATATTACTATTTTTTTTTTAGTTTAATATCTGGAGTTTTGTTTCTATGATAGTATGCATAACTGCAACTTAGTAGAATTAAATTTGTTTTTTTAAATAAAAAATAATCACAAATTACTTATATATTATCATCTCTTTGTGGACGAGATATTATGAAAAAGATATTCTTTCTAATTATGATGGCTGCCATATTGCTGAGTGGCTGTGTTGATAAAACCGTGAAAACAGGGGATAATATTTCCGTTAACTATACGGGAAGCTTTGTGAACGGGAAAGTTTTTGATACGACCATTGAAAAAGTGGCAGAAGAAAATAATCTTCCTCCTCATGGCGGGGCATATAAACCTCTTAATTTCACCGTTGGAAAAGGACAAATGATTAAGGGATTTGATGAAGGTGTGATCGGAATGAAAGTGGGGGAGACAAGAAAATTAACGATTCCTCCTGAAAAGGCATACGGCCCAAGTAATCCGGAGATGATCCAGGCAATTCCGATTGTATTCACTGTACCTGCAATAACAGAAATGCCAGCAACAACAGAAATACTAAAAGTTTTAGAGGTCCCGGTCAGTGACTTTGAAGGAATCGTCGGTCCTGGCCACAAAGTAGGAGATAATGTGAAAATTCCGGATACGAATATTAACGTTACCATTCAGAATATTACTTCTACAGTTAGTTTGATCTATAATCTCAAAGTTGGAGACGAAGTATGGTCACAGGGATCCCCATGGAATCAAACCGTTGTGAAAATCGATAACAAAAATATAACACTCAGAGCTAATGTTAGCAAGAATGAAATTGTTCAGTTGCAGGGTGCCCCATGGAATCAGACAGTTGTCAAGATCGATGATAAGAACATCACTATAAAACCCAATGTGACAAAGAACGCGATCATCCAGTTCCCTAATGCTCCATTCAACACAACAGTGATTGATATCGATGATAAGAACATCACTTTAAGGCACAACCCTATCCCCGATACAACGATAACTGTCCCTGACATGTTCGGCCAGATGGAAGAAATGAGACTAAGCTTTAATGAAACATATATGATCATGGACAGGAACCCTGAAGTAGCGGGAAAGACCCTGATCTTTAATGTAACTCTTGTGTCAATAGATAAATAAAATGATGCAGAAGGAAGAAAAGATAGTGGTCGTACTGCTCGTGATGGCAGTACTATCACTTATCATCGGCTATTTTGGTTTTGCTCCGTGGCAAGTGCATATTCGCCTGATTCAAAACTAGGGGAGAAAATATATGTGGAAGGAACAATTCTCCAAAAACAGATGACGGAAAAAGGTGATAATCTCATACTGACGATCTCAAATGTGAATGTCAAGGTTTTTATTTCCAAAGACAACGGCGCAAAGGAAGTGTACAATACTATAAAAAAAGATGATAAAGTAAGGATCGATGGTAAAGTAGCTGAATTCAGGAACGCCATGGAGATAGTGGTTGAGAACGCAAAAGATATAAGAAAGCTCTAATTGACCCTGTTAATCTTTTATCCTTTAAATACATATTAAATATCATGGTGATCAAGACCGAAGCCCTCACAAAAAATTTCGGCAAAATAACAGCAGTTAACGATCTGAACCTTGAAGTGGAAGAAGGTGAGATTTTCGGGCTCCTTGGGCCGAACGGCGCCGGGAAAACCACTCTTATTTCAATGTTATGCACTATGTTAAAGCCCACATCAGGAAGGGCGTGGGTCAATGGTTTTGATATTGTCAAAGAACCGGGAAAAGTACGAAAATCAATAGGCATCGTCTTCCAGCAGGCAAGTGTTGACGACCTGCTCACAGGGCGTGAAAATCTCCAGTTGCATAATCTCCTTTTTGGAGTCCCAAAAGCAATAAGAAAGCAGCGTATCGATGAAGTGCTCTCGATAGTGAACCTTGAAAAACGTGCAGATGACTTTGTAAATACCTATTCGGGCGGGATGCGGCGTCGCCTTGAACTTGCACGCGGGATAATGCATCATCCGAAGATCCTATTTCTTGATGAGCCCACGCTTGGCCTTGATCCCCAGACAAGGGAACATATCTGGGAATATATAAAAGAACTTGCGGTAAAGGAATGCATGACAATAATGCTTACCACGCATTATATGGAAGAAGCGGAACAATTATGTGACCGGGTCGCGATCATCGATTACGGTAAGATCGTAGTGCTTGATTCACCTGATGCGCTCAAGAAAAATGTTGCCGGGGACATCGTCAAGATCAAACAGAAGATCCCGGATATTGAAAAAATAAGAAAGCTCGAATATGTTATGAAAGCAGAAGAAAAAGATGGAACGCTATATATTTCAATAAAAGATGCGAGCAAACATCTCCAGGACTTGCTTACAAACACAGGTCCAATTGATTTTGTGGAAGTAAGAAGAGGAAGCTTAAGCGATGTATTCCTTCATTACACGGGCAGGGAGATCCGTGAGGGTGAGGCTGAAGGGGGATTCTGGGAGAGGATGATGAAACGATGAGTGAGATAGAAGGAATTTATGCGGTCTGGCTTAGAGAGGCAAAAATATATATTCGCGAGAAAGAGCGACTTGTCTCGGCAGTTATATCGCCGCTTCTGTGGATATTCGGATTCGGGGCAGGTGTTGGCACAACGGTCGAAAGTATCAGCGGATACCCCTACCAGATGTTTATTTATCCCGGGATTATGGTCATGACAGTATTGTTCACCTCGCTTTTCTATGGCATTTATATAATCTGGGACCGCAAACTTGATTTCCTGAAGGAAGTGCTTGTAGCGCCCGTTTCTAGAGCCAGCGTATTTGCCGGGAAGATGCTGGGCGGGGCAACGGATGCGATGGTGCAGGTAATTTATCTCATAATAATAGGATTATTTTTCTTAAATGTTCCTTTTACCCCCCTGATCATCATAGAAGCGTTCCTGATGCTTCTTCTAATATCAATTGCCATGGTCAGTATCGGTCTTGTGATAGGCGCGAACCTTACAAGCCCCGAAGGTTTCAGCCTTGTGATAAATTTTGTCATGTGGCCAATGTTCTTCTTTAGCGGCGCACTTTTCCCGGTAAGCAATCTTTCGCCATGGCTTGCTGCAGTCACTAAAATTAATCCGATGACTTATGGGGTGGACGCAATGCGCGGTATCATCCTGGGAATTAACCATTATCCACTCCTTTTAGATACTTTTGTGTTGATGGTTTTTACGGCAATGATGATCGGGATTGGGATTATCAGTTTCAAGAGAATGTAGAGGATGTCGTTGTGCGGAGACTGTTTAATTGTTGTGAAAATTAAGCAGTCCATGAAGTATGGGGATTTGTGAATGGATTGGATTAATTATTAATCCACCCTCGCATCCACCACCACATGCCAGACTCCGGGCGCGTATTTTTTTATTCTGCGCTGCTCTGTTATTTCAACATTCCTTCCCATCTTCCTGGAAACCTCGATTATCCGGTCAGCAGGGCGGCTCTCTATCGCCTCTGGCACTGCTTCATGATAATGCAGTATCCCACCAGGAAGCAGGGCGCTGATCCCTGCTTCCAGATAATCCTGTCCATCCAGATATCCCATAATAACCCGGTTCGCTATCCTTCGCGGCGTTACTTTTGCACAGTCTCCTGCTATTGGTTCGATGATATCCCCAACCCTGTTAAGAGCAATATTTTCTAACAAATAACCAAAAGAAACAGGATTTATCTCAATAGAAATCATTTTTTTGGGTTTTGCATGTACAGCTATGGGAATTGAAAAATACCCTATGCCTGCGAACATATCGACCACAGTCTCATCTTTTCCCAGTTTACTCATGCGCTTTTTTTCAGCCAGATTTCCCTGCGAGAACATGACCTGAAGGGCATCAAGTTTGAAAAGGCAGTGATTCTCTTTGTGTACTGTTTCAGTAGTACCTTTCCCGGCGATTATCTCGCGATCAGGCTGTCTCATTTGACCGCTTATTCCCCTGTCAAGAAGTACTATCCTGCATCCGGGATAATATGAAAGCAGGGCTTTTCCCACCTCAGATTTGCGATATATTAGTTTTTCATCAAGTGTTACGATAATAATATCGCCAAGGATCTGCCATCCCCGCGGCAATGATTTTTTCTCGCTTTCAGGAATGTCAAGGTCGTTGAAAACGGTTTTTTCCTGCAAATAATATTCTGGATCATCTTGATCGATCAGGGTAAATTCATCCGCACTGAAATTTTCATTGACAGGGATCTCGATAAAACCGTCCTTTTTCAATAACTTCCTGGATTTATCAAGAGCTGACAAGGAGATAAGTTTTTTCCGGACTGATTCCGATTCCTCCACCTTTACGCGAATAGCCTTCGTCAATTTTTTATGTGTCATTGATCAGGTTAGTTCCCACTGCCCCGTTTGGGTAACATAGAATTCTCATTCCGCAAAGATTAATACAGCTATGCTTTGAGATTTTCCGGATTCTATCGCTCATTGAAATGAATATTAGCCACAGATGAACACAGATAAAGGCAGATGGAGTGCGATTGAACACTGATTGCGCGGATGCGCACGGATCCGTGAAAATCCGCGCATTCCGTGTTCCATTAGAATTTAATGCAAACAACATAAAAAAATAATTAACTCTTTGAATTTCGTACGATATACAGGATATCGCTAATTATGGAGCTTGCGGTCTCGATAGAACCCGCACCTTTACCGCTGATCGTTATCCTTCCTGCAAGATCTGTGAGTATGGAAGCCACATTCAGAGTTCCTCCCACAGCAAGCGGATGTCTCTTCGGGACAAGGCGAGGCGCAACGGTAAGCTTGCCATTTCTTGCTTCGCATACAAGTTTAACCACATAATCATTTTTATTAGCAAGCTCCAGCGCTTCAGGGGTAATTTTGTTGATACCCGTAACATCAACATCTTTATAAGTGGCAGCCTGTGAAAACACAGAGTTTGCGATTATCACAAGTTTTATGGCGGAATCAATGCCCTCGACATCGTATGTTGGATCAGTCTCAGCAAAACCCAATTCCTGCGCTTCCTTAAGGACAAGGTCATATGGCATTCTTTCATCAGACATCCTTGTAAGAATGTAATTGCATGTGCCGTTCAGGATGCCTTCAATACCTATCACCGTGTTACCGGCAAGAGCTTCATGAACAAGGTTGAAAATTGGAACAGCTCCGCCAACAGTGGCTTCGTACCTGAAAAAAAGCCCGTTATCTTGCGCCAATTCTTTCAATTCACTAAAATGCAATGCCAGAGGTCCTTTATTTGAAGTCACCACATGTTTTCCCAATCCAAATGCAGCGCGCATGTTACTTAATCCGGGTTCACCGTTGTTAATATTAGTGGGTGTAACTTCGACAACAATATCATGTTCAACATCCCGGATTATATCAAGCCCAATTCCTGGTCCAAGTGCTACTGAACCTTTTTGCTTTTTCCTCAAAAGTGCAGCATCAATATCAATGCCCTTTTCGTTTATTTCAAAGCCTTTAGAATCTGATATTCCCACAACTCGCAGGTCTATCCCCTGTTTATTCAGGTATTCCTGCTTTGATAAAATAGCTCGTGCGACACCCTGACCTACTGCGCCGAATCCGATAATGGAGATCCTGAAAGTCCTCATGCTCCCACCGAATTCATATGAATAGGTTCGATCATGAGAAGTTCTTTCTTATTTGCTACATCTCTCATGATATCAAGCGCTGTGCTTAATTCTTTCTCGCCAACGGCGTTGATGACAAGGTATGCCGATGACGTTTTATCAATAGCAGGCATTGAAAGCGACATGTCCACCACTTCTGCAAAGCCGGTTGAATCAATCCTGTCAATAGTATCTCCCATATCCGAATGAACGATATGTCCAATGAGAATTACGGAAACGGTTGAGCGAAGTCTTTCTTCCCCGACCCTTGCCACTTTTACGCCGCTTTCTTCAAGCCGCTCGATGAGCTTATTCAATACCTCATGTTCAATTTCAAATCTGATCTGGACTGGTATCGTCCCGCGTGGTGTTTTCTCGTCATGCTGGTGAATAACGCTCATGATATTCCCATGGAATTCCGAAATGGGCGACAACGCTAGAACAAGCTGCCCTGGAATATCTTTAAGCTCAAGAGTCATTGAAACGATCATGTCCCCAACTATGCACAGGTGATTAATAAGTTTTATTAGTGAAGTTCTTAATGAAATTCGGACTTATTCATCGACATCCTTCCATGCGAGTAATCCACCCGCCGCTGCCATTGCGCCCGCAAGAATAACAACATAGAGCCCATAACCAGCCCCCGATTGCATTTCTGCCCCGAGGAAGCTTCCAGAAAATTCATCAATGCTCTTGAGATTAACGACACCGCCTCCGATTATTAGCACTCCGCAGATAAACATTGCAATGCTTCGAAGCTTTTCACGAAGGAATACCGCCACTGCTATGCATACGATCCCGAGTGCAAGAACTCCAATTCCCTGGAATTCCCAGCTGCCTTTGCCGCTCAAAAGCCCAAGCAACAGTCCACTTCCACTTATTGAGCCAAGACCATTTACGGATATGCTTGAGGTCATGCCAAGGGCGCTTGCTTTTGCGCTGAACCACGGCAAAAAAACACTTATTATAGAAACAATTCCGCCGGCGATAGCGAGTATCTGCGCATTTGAAAATCCAATTTTCGTTCCCATGGATGCATCTCATGCATTTTATGATATAAATCCATTATCTAAGAGTGAAATCGTTTGAATTAATTGTAATAAGTGTGGAATAGTAATTTTTTTGAGGTTAGAATATTCAACCAGTGCCCATAATTACGTGCTAAAATAGATATGCTCATAGTTACAACATTAATAACACATTATGTTAACCCGAAGAGTCCAGCATGAACTGGAATTGCTAAAAAGGCACATTATAATTTTGAAAAAAGTAATGGACAGCGGGCCTATCGGTATAATGAAATTATCACTGGAAACAGGTATCTCTGACCACCTTGTGAGGTATTCACTCCGTGTCCTTGAACAGCAGGGTTTGATCGCTCCTTCCACACAGGGCGCTGTTGCCTCAAAATCGGCAAAAGAGGCGTATTCTGAGCTAAGGAAGGAGATAGAAAAGATAAGCGAGACCCTTGAGGATGTAAAGAGGATTGGATTCGAGTAATGGCAGGGGAAGTAATTGAAGAAAAATACGAATATCTGTACCACATAGCAGATGCCAAGTTCAAGGCTTACGGTTCAACTCTGGAAGAGGCATACGAGAATGCTGCGCTTGCCATGTTCAATGTAATGATAGATACATCAGGTCTTCCTGTATGCGAATCGAGAGATATCGAGATCATATCGCCTGATATCAAGGGGCTTCTCGTTGAGTGGCTTTGCGAATTACTGTACTTGTTTGAAGTGGACATGATTATTTTCTCTGAATTCAAGGTCATTTCGATCGAAAAAACAAATGATGGTTTTTCTTTGAAAGGAAAGGCATCAGGTGAACCTATTGACCTCTCGCGCCATAATTTTGATACGCAGGTGAAAGCTGTGACTTTTCATGATCTAGAGGTCGAGTCAGATAAGGCCGGGAGATTTTGGGTCCAGGTTGTTGTTGATACATGAAATTGCACCAAACTTAATAACTTTGCAGGCATATTATTAAAACAGGAATGAAAGGAACAAAACCATGGCGCAAGAAAGTACAATAGATGCTGCTAGCATCCTTACGAAAGTTAATGATCATACATGGGACATTCCCATAACATATAAATCCGGAATGAGAGTGCCAGGGCGCATTTTTGTCTCAAGGAAATTGCTGGTCGGACTTGAGCATGAAACACTTGAGCAGATATCAAATGTTGCGACCCTTCCAGGAATACAGAAATATGCAATGGCAATGCCTGACGCCCATTCAGGGTACGGGTTTCCCATAGGGGGAGTTGCTGCTTTTGACAGGGATACAGGAATAATAAGCCCGGGTGGGGTTGGATACGATATCAATTGCGGGGTAAGGATAATCAAGACAAATCTCACGGTCGATGAAGTGCGACCCGGCATGAAGGAATTGATTGAGCTTCTATTTCATGATATCCCATCAGGAGTTGGCTCAAAGAGCAAACTTCGCGCTTCAGATCGTGAATTGACAGACGCCTTCCTGCACGGCGCCAAATGGGCAGTGGATAGCGGATATGGTGTAAAGGAAGATCTTGAACATTGCGAGGAGAATGGTTATATGAAGATCGCCGACCCATCAAAAATAGGGGAAAAGGCGCGAAATCGTGGAAAACCACAGTTCGGGACGCTTGGGAGCGGAAATCATTTCCTTGAGGTGCAGTATGTGGATGAAATATTTGATCCCGAAGTCGCAAAAGTTTTTGGTCTTGAAAAAGGACAGGTCACGATAATGATCCACTGCGGCTCGCGCGGCGCAGGCCACCAGATATGTGATGATTATCTAAAGATACTTGACAAAGCAACACGAAAGTACGGTATCGAGCTTCCCGACAGGCAACTTGCATGCGCGCCAGCCGAGTCCCCGGAAGGCCAGAATTATTATAAAGCAATGGCAGCAGGTGCAAATTATGCCTGGGCGAACAGGCAGGTCATCACCCACTGGGTACGTGAGGCATTTACACACTTTTTCAGACGCGATATGGATGATCTTGGAATGGATCTGATTTATGATGTGGCGCATAATGTGGCAAAACTTGAAGAGCATACAATAGATGGAGTAAAAAAGATGGTTTATGTTCATCGAAAGGGCGCAACGCGGGCATTCCCACCAGGGCATCGCGATGTTCCTTCTGTTTACAGGAATGTAGGGCAGCCCGTTTTAATTCCAGGAAGCATGGGTACGCCGTCGTTCGTTCTGCATGGTACACAGAAAGCTATGGAACTTACTTTCGGGAGCGCGTGCCATGGCTCGGGCAGGGTCTCAAGCCGGGCGGCAGCAAAGAGGGAGTTCCACGGTGAGACCATACAGAAAGAGTTAGCGGCAAGAGGGATATCTGTCAGGGCTACGCATCCTTCAGTGATCGCGGAAGAAGCGCCGGGTGTGTATAAGCCGAGTGAAGATGTGGTTGATGTGGTACATCAGCTTGGCATTGCAAGAAAGGTAGTAAAGCTCATGCCGATGGGCGTGGCGAAGGGATGATAATAAAACCCTTTTCAACGTTTGTCCCAAATCTAACTTGAATCAACTTTTCAGATAGATAAAAACGGCAATGCTATTTCCCTGATCCTGCAAAACGTAATTGCTCCCTGAGTACTTCGAAAAGCTCCAGAAATACTCTGCAGTACTTTTATCATCCTGATATCTCTTTTAGCTTGATTATTTTCAAGGGGAACCTTAAAGTTATCGTTTTAATATTCAATAATAATAATTATAACAACACTCATTTTTTTTCACGAATATATATATAAATCGGAGGGTTGTGATTATTGATTGCCCTTCAGGGGCAAAAATTAAGGAGAAAATTAAAATGAAGAACGAAAAATAAAATAACCAGAAAAAAGCTGAAGAAGAAAAATTAGCAGAAAAAATGTTTAAGAAAGCACCCATGTGGGCCTTCTAAAATTGACTTAATATGTGCTGGAGAAAAATTGTTGCATTACTGAAGTTGTGCAACACTCCAGCCACCATATACTCCCCCTTTCCTCTTTTTGCCATATCACTTTTTTTAATATCGCGTAAAGAGTTGTCAATTTTTGATCTTCCCGTTATGTTTGCCGGAATAGTTGTTTCATGGCTTCTGGCCTTTTCTTCAAATTTATGGAACCATTGCAATGATTTAAAGGAAGATAAAGCAGGGGGTAAAAAAACGATCTTAACCCAGGACGCCTCGATGCAAGAAAAAGCTCTTTTTATTGCCGTCCTGCTTTATGCCTGCTCTATGCTCTTTGTTTATTATTTATCTAATGAATTTAAACGACCGATTTATCTTTATGCTTTAATCTGCGTTATTTTCACCTGGTGGTATTCAGACAATTTGATTCTTAAGAAATTGATAGGTTTCAGATTGAAAGACCATTATTTGGGTGAGTTGATTGCTTATAGCATCGCAATGCCGATGTACACTTTGAGCATCTGGCTCGTGTATTCCGATTTAAATTCAAAAGCAATAATAATTACCGTAGCTGTCTTTTTCTTTAGCATATCGGCTCTGCTGTTAAAGGATTTAAAAGATATATCTGGAGATAAGAAAGCCGGTCTAAAGACATTTGGGATCGTTTTCCTTCCCTCTCAACTTGTACGATATTCCTGCTACCTTAAGGTGTTATATTATCTGGTTTTATTGAATCTGTTTACATTAAACTCCTCTGGTATTTTGATTATCATTATCCCATTTATTTATTTTTTTAAAAATACATTTATTCATATGTATAAAAAAGAGTGGACTTTAGAATTGGGGGATTTCCATGCACTTAAGTGCATGGGCAATTCAATATACGCATCTTTTATTGTACCAACTCACGTTTTAGAAGATTTCTAATTTTTTGGGCTTCACAATCAAAGATATCAACTTTTTAAATTATATTTTCCATCCCTATTTTATAAAATTGAACCAAACCTTTATAAACTTTGAGATA